>Ga0207421_10003226_pt1 | contig 19516 bp, 13 predicted proteins | sample SodLakKL_010_SED_4_FD_187542 | JGI IMG/M metagenome (GOLD analysis project Ga0207421, IMG submission 187542) | Alkaline sediment microbial communities from Lake Tanatar, Kulunda Steppe, Russia - 8KL_010_SED (SPAdes) (version 2) | ecosystem: Environmental > Aquatic > Non-marine Saline and... | reverse complement strand
AGGAACAGCACGACGTTCTGTGACGCGTCATCCAGTACGTGCGTCTTGCCGCGCGGAGAGCCGGTCAGCACAATTTCGATGATGCGCGTCGGTTTGTCGGGATCGAGTCCGAGGTGCTGACGGCGATTGTCCTTGTCGAAGATGAAGCTGTGCGGATCTACCCGGTAGCTGCCGATGTACGCCCCCTCGACCTCGTGCTGCCCGGATTCGGGGTTGACGATGGTCAGGCCCGACGGGCGCCCGAACTCGATGTAGGCCATGGTGTAGGGCAGTTGGAACAGTCCAACCGGCAGCTTCGCCCCGAGATCGGTCGCGAGCAGTTGCTCATGTAGCGCCGGACGCACCTGCAGCATGGGGTCGCCGTGAGCGCGCAGCCGCGCGCGGGCCAGAACCAGCGACAGCAGCCCGAGGTTCACGGTGCCCGGGAAGTTGCTCGACTCGCGCGCGAGTTCGTAGACACCCGGGGCGTGGTTCAGGATCCACTCGGTGGGCAGCGTCTCGTCGCCGAGATAGGGCCTCAGCGCCGCCCAGAAATCGGCGCCAAACAGAGCCTCTTCCATCCGCTGGCCGAAGGCGCCATCCACCCGGACGGGATGAGGCAGATCGATGAGGGCGGGATCGTCGTGAAGCATGGCGGGTCGGATGCGATGATCGTCGAAAAAATCAGGGGGGAGGTGGGGCCCTACGCGAGGCGGCGGAATCGTCTGCGATGGTCATCACCGGCGAAGCCGACCTCTGACGGACCCTGATTGCACGCTTGGCCGCAGCCTGGATCGATACCATCGTCACGGCCCTTCACGATGTTCCCGGAGAAGCATCAGAATAGCCTTCAATTAGCCGTCGTCTTGAAAAGGTTGTCGGCCCGTCGTGCCAACAATGACTCTGTCGGACTTTGGCGGCACCGCCGGTCCTTTCGACTCCCCGTCACTCGCATGCAAATGTCGAGCTGGGTTTATGACACGACCCAGTCGAATCACTCCGAAATCGCCTTCAATAGCGCATCCCGAGCATCCTGGAAGAACTGCACGTCCACCTTGGTCGCCATATCGTCGGAGAGGTCGATCAACTGTTTGCGGCAGGTAACGGGCATCAGGATGGCGCTGGCACCCTTTTCCACGGCGATCTCGACCAGGGTCACGGGGTTGTGGATCGGCTCGATGGAACCCCCAAGATTGATCTCGCCGACCACGATCAGCCCACCGCGAACGCTGCGCTTCAGCAGCGAGGAACTCAGCGCGATCAGGGCCGCGACACCGAGCTTGCTGCCGGTCTTCGCGGCATCGAAGGCCCGTAGCTGCACGGTGAACTCGTGCTGCCGAGGCTCCCGGTCACCAACGAGCTGGGAGGCACGCGAGTACAGGTTCTGTTCCGCATAGCCCACGCTCTCACGGAACGCGGGGGGCACCGGCTTATTCAGAATACGGACGCCCGAGCCCGGCCCCTCGTTAACCTCGATCCGGAACAGGCCGGGATGCTCGTCGTTGAGGCCGGGGCTGATGCTCCAGATCTGGCCCGGCTCCAGCGGATCGCTGCCGATGCTGTTTTCACTCTGCAACTCGGGGGTGGCCACGAATTTCTCCACGCCATCCTCGCCCATCACGTAGCTGAAATGGGTATTGCGGAATTCCGCCGCCCCGATACGCTTCTGCTGCTCCTTGACCCGGCGGCGTGCCTCCATTGCGATACGCACTGCCCACTCCAGGTCCTCGTCCATCGGTGTGAGGTCATCGCCCGGGTACAGAAGTTTCAACAGGCCACTGGCGGTCTTGTTCACGGCATTGCTGTCGCGGCCAGAGAGTGCGCCACCAAAGAAGACCCGTCCCTGCCACTGTGAGACTCGGCTCTGGTTGCGCAGCTGGGTCCAGCATTCGGATAGGAAGTCGCTGACCAGGCCGAAATGGTCGGTGAGCAGTTCCTTGCTGACCTTGGGCACGTCCCACCCGGGAAGGAACGCGTGAATACGATCCATGAAGGCCGTATCGTTGCGCATCTCCTCGGGCAATGGGCCGAACAGGTGACCGATGCGCTGCTGGTGCTCCACGTCCACATCGAAGTTGCCCACGAGCACGATGGAGCCATCGGCGCGAATGCTCTCCTTGCCGCGGCTGAACTCACCGGACTCCATGTAGCCCTTCATAATGTTGACCCCGTCCTTGCTGTCGAACGAGATCCCGGAGATCTCATCGAAGCAGACCACGTCGTACTGACAGACCAGTCCACGCTGGCCGTTAGCGTTGTTGACGAACATCTTGGCGACAGTCGCCTTGCCACCGGAGACGAGGTGCGCATAGGGAGACACTTGCTGGAACAGGTGACTCTTGCCCGTGCCGCGGGGCCCCAATTCCACCAAGTTGTAGTTGCGCTCGACGAAAGGAACCATACGCAGTAGGAGCGCATCCGCCTGCCGGTCTGTCAGCGCGGCCGGTTCGATGCCGGTGGAACGAAGCAGGAAGGCCTTCCACTCCGGGGTGGTAAAGCGCCGCCGGGCTGCTGCCAGGGTATCGAGTACCTCGCGCTTGGAGAGCTGGATCTCGCGTAAGGCCCGAATGCCGAACGGCCGGCCGTTACGTTCCTGGGCGATAGCTGGGTCGTATTCGAGCGTGATCTCCGCGTAGAAGCCGCCCGTGAGCATGCGCTCATGCTCGGTAACCAGTTCGTCCGGAATGCGCACGTCGGTCAGCCGCAGGCTGGGGATGGCCGCCACGTACTCATCGTTGCGCACATCCAGCCGCGCGGTGACCAGATCGATCAGCTTGATCTCGTTATTCTCACGGGCACGCGCTTTGAACAGCTCTTCCTCGCCAGCGCGCACGGTGCGGGATTTGAGCTGCCGCTCCACCACTTCCAACCCTTCCGCGATTTCATCCGGATCGGTGCTCGCGCAATAGCGGCCCAGCAGGAATTCCACGACGTAGGTGGGCACCGGGAACTGCCGCGAAAAGGTCCGCACCAGATCCTTGCGCACGAGAAAACCGTCGAGGACCTCGGCGGCCTTGCGGTCCAGTTGATCGAGCTCAGTCATCGAGAAATTCCTATTCGCTGCCACCGATGCGGGTGGCCTGTTGGGCCACGACCTTTCCTTCAGCGTCCAGAATCACAACCTGGGCGGATTCCCCCTCCAGGGTGTCGTCCTCCACCACCACCGACGCCTTGCCGTCGGCCTTGAACGGTTTGGTCGCCACAACTCTGGACGTGCCAGGATCAGCTGCATGCTCGCGGAGGTCCAACCTTAACCCCTTCGCCTCGCCCTCCAGCACCAACGTGCACCGCAGTCCTTTCCAAACCAGGTCGGAGATCTGCACGGCCGGCCCTGCCCGCCTTCCAAGCGTCACCACCAATTCCGGAATCACACACTCCTGCAGGCTCAACCCGCCATGCGCATACTCCTCGCCCGCCTTGAAGCAGTGAATACCCTCGGCCAGCGCGAAGTGCTCCCGCTCGTTCCAGTACCAAGGGTAACGCGGGTAGTCCGTCACCGCCCCGGGTTTGATTTGCGCACAGCGGCCCCACTTGGACTCCACGAGGCTCGCAGGCAACTCCGTCTTCGGCAAGCCGCCAGGGAGCAATAGCCAACCATGATCGGTGACCACACGCAGTTGTGCCCAACCCTGGGCCAAAAGGGCCTGGATGCGTTCCTGCACTTCCTCGAGCATCTCGTCGATGTATCGAGCGAGCCGCCAGCCGCGTTCGTGGCCTGCGTGATCGATGTCGCCAAACTCAACCCACGTGGGCATGCCGGCATCCACGGGTTCACGATGCAGTAATTGCACCTGGTGCCGATCCAGCGTTTGCCAGCCTTTCTCACGCATCAGTATGCGAAATAGATGCTGTGTGATCGGCGTGAACGGTGCCACCTCCGGTTCTTCCGCAATCCGGGAACTATCGAGTATCGGCGACACGGCATACTTGCCCGTGCCCGTCACGCTGGGGAGCGCGGCCCAGGTCACGTATTCTTCGACATCGAGGCCTTGCCCCCGTAGCAGCTCGGCAAGCCGCTTGCCGCAATCGAGGCGCAGGCCGTCGACGAAGAGCAGGCATTCATCAGGCTGGGCATGTGGCGACGCCTCGCCGCGCCTGCGGCCATCCACGCCCACCTCCCAGACCTTCTGCAAATGGCGTGCGGATTCATCCGCCCAGCGTCTGTAGATCGCCCTGGCGGCCTTGGTTATCGCCTCCTGCCCCCGATGGTCCGAGATACACTCCAAGGCCCGGAGCATTGCATCGTCGGCCATCCAACCCTGCTGCGCATAGGCTGCGCGCATATCGCGAGCGTCACCTCCGGCGAGAGGTTTAGCGGTGATCTCCGCCAGACGTTTCAAGTGCAGGACTGCCTGAGCCAAGGGGCTCTCCCCCAACTCTGCCCAAAGCCAGGTGCGCCGCTCCCCATGTTGCTGGTCCAGTTGCGCAAGTTTTTTGCGGGCCTCGTGCGCGGGCAGTTCACCGATGCGGCACAGGGCTGCGTATAACTCGTCCTCCTGGCGCTCGTTCCACTGCGGCCAGGGCTCCAGAGCGCCGGGCTCTGGGAACAGCCCGAAATCCGGCATCGGCAGCGACCGGATCTGTTCGGCGACCCCGGGGTAGCGCCTCGGAGCCTCGCTGTACCGCTGCCAAACGCTCTTCCAGTTTCCCTCCCGACCCGTCAGTAGCCCAACGCCCTCCAATGGGGTGGACTTTTCCGGATGGAAAGCGAATTTTGCCCGGCAGACCTGCGTGAATGCCTTCCACACTTCATCTGGCCACATTTGGCGCATTGCGTCTGGCTGGTTCAGCCAGGCGAGCAGGTCCCGAACCGGGTCACCGCCGGTCAGCAGCGCGTTCAACACGCTGGCGTCCAGTCGCCCCCGCAACGAGCCCATATCCTCCTCCAACAGACGAGGAAGAGCCGCGCGCAGCGCCTCACGGGTCTCGTTGTCACGGGCCACGTCGAGGCCCAGACCACCCTGGCTCGAGGTCAGAAATGCGTACGGCGTCCAGTCCTTGGCGTTCACCTGCGACCAGATCACACCGCGGTATTGCAATTCGGCAAGAGGCTTCAAGGCATCCGGGCAATCACTGACCGCACGCAGATCCTGCCGGCTGACTCCAGGCAGGTACAGAATGGGGGTCGCGTCCCCACCCGAACCCACGCCGTCCAGCACGCCCGCAATCGCACAGCGGAGCCAAATCGCGGGACCCTGCCTGCGCTCTGGCCGGTACTCACCCAATACCAGCAACTGCGGCAGCGCTTCCATCAGCAGAGTGATCGCCGGCTCCCAAAGCCGCTCCCGATCGGGCCAGAGAATACACGCGGGAGGTGCCTGCACCTCGGGGTTGTAGGCCGAAGCGCCGGCAACAGCGCGGGCGAGTTTGCGGATGATGCTCATCCTGTTTCCAGGTCCCAGGCCTTGACCAGGGTTTGCAGCAGATCCGCTTGTCGAACCCGTATGTTCTCGGGGGTCCAACCGGTCTCGTTGAGCACCTGACTCGTCAGCGCATACGACGAAACGTTGCTGCGCCCGCGGAAGTACGCGTCCTTTTTCAATGTACAATCATAGTTCTGCGCTTGGGAGTTGCGACGTTTGTTTAAGGGCACGAGATTCGCCAGACGATGCACCCAGAACCCTCGTTCCTCAGGGTTGGGCCACGTGCGCTCCCAGTCACTGCCCGGGCTCACCGTCTGCGGTAGCACGTGTTCGATGGTCAAAAGGCTGGGATCGTACGAAGCCGCGCCATCGGAGACGAGTGAATCCAACCGCAGGATGAGATAGTTCCTCCGGCGCGGGGTGAGCGTGTAGATCTCGCCGTTCAGTGCTCCGACCATGGCCCTTTTTTCAGAGTCGGTGAGTTCCACTGCAGCCAACGGGCTTTCTGGACCGTGCTCCCCTTCCAGGCCGCTCAGCACGGTCGCGTAGCGCTCGATACGCTCGTTCACGTTCCGTGCACAGACATGCATGTAGGCGGCCAGGCGTTCCAGCCGGCCGAAGAACCACAGCACGTAATCCGTATCGTTCTTGTGCTGAGAAAGAAACAGCATGGCCGGCGGAATCCAGTCCGAGTTGTCGAGCCGATTCAACCAGCGCAGATAGCCATTGATCAGGGACGCGTCGCGATCGGAGACGTAGTTCGCCTCCTTCAGCACGGTCACGGATTCTGCGAACGGCTCCAGCACCTCTCCAACGAGCGCCTGCGGGGAAGGGATTCGCTCGAGCACGTGGCGCCGGAATTCCTCCAGCAAGGCGCGCTTGGCCTTTTCCTTCGCATACACCATGCGCACGAACCCGAACAGGTCGTTGAAGCCACTGCGGCCGAGTGCGACTTCCATGTCCTCCCAACGTTCGTTGTAGCTTTCCTGCACTACAGCGGTCGGCAGTTTCCCGATGACATCCGCCTTGATGATGTCAGTGGGCTGCAGATCCAGGCCTCGGCTGTTCATCACCGAGAAGACGCGGAATGCGGACTGCTGGCTGGGGGTGGAGACCGCGACCAGAAAACAGCGCTGGAGAAGGAACTTCACGAAAGCCCGGATCGTCTCCAGATCCTCACCAAAACGAGCGCTCAGCCGCTCAAGTAACAAGCGGCTGTTGGCTTGGATGTTCTTCTGCGACTCGTTCTCCAGAGACTGCGGCCCCAACGCGAGCAGTCCCGTGAAATCGAGTTCCTGCACGTATTTGGCGAAGAACTCCTTGTCCCGTTCGCGCAGCGTCAGCCGGGGTTTCTGGTCCAGCCCCTCGAACTCGTTCCCGGGCTCGATGATGTAGCGCTGCAGCGTGTCGCGCTCCTTGCCGTTGACCTGCGCGGCGAGGCTGGCCAGCAGGATGGTCAGGGTCGTCAGGCGCTGCTGTCCGTCGATCACCTCGGCGCGTGGCCGGGTCTCTTCCTTGATCAGCACGATGCTGCCCAGGAAGTAACCCTCGTCCTTTTCGGTCAAGTAGAAGTCGTAGAGGTCGTCAAACAGCTCTGATGTCTGATCGACGGTCCAGGCGTAGGGCCGCTGGTACGAGGGAATCAAGTACTCGAAGTCGGAACTGAAGATCTTGGCCAGGGGGTACTCGGCACCACTGATCTGCTTACCCATTCGGATTCATCCCTCGCTGGTGTTCGCCTATGGCATCCATCTTCGCAGCGATGCCGAGAGGCTCCGACGCCGGATGGTGGTTGACCGCGCCGTTCATAAGGACTCAATCACCTCGGCTGTTTGGCGGTATTCAGCCAGGTAACCGTCGAACGAAAAGTCAGGGCTCTTGATGGCCGAAATGAAATCGTCCAGCCAGTCACCCGCTTTCTGTTGCAAGGAATGCATGCTGGCCTCCGGCGCGATCACGCCCTCCGGACGCGATGCATAGTCCGTCAGGACGTTGAGGACGGCATACCCGTGCGGACCCATTTCCGAGAAGTAGGCCTGTGTCAGCGCCTTGGTTTGCTCCCGCAGCGCCAAGAGGTCGTCGACGCGCCTTTGCTTCTCAACCACATCTGCGGTCGCCTTGATATCGAAGGCGCGGCAAAGCAATGGCAGCATCTCCTTCTCGGGCACGTAGTAGCGCTCGAGCTGGTGCAGCTTGTTGGTAAGTGCGGTTTCCAGCTTGCGGATGTCACCAATGTTTTCGACGAAGCGGTCCACCCGGTCCATGCCACGCCGGGTGTGTGCGTAGCTGAACTCGATGCTCTTGCTGCCAAAGATCATGCCGTTCAAGCAGATCCAGCGGCAAAAACCCAGCTCAAATCGCAACCGACGGGTGCGATTGTAACTGTTGCTGATGCGCAGGAAGGCCGTCCATCGATCCTTCTCCCATGGCGAGAAGTCAGCACTCTTGTGGATCAGGTCGATGTGGCAGAACGATCGGGTCTTCGGCATGGTGATATTCAAGCACTCCATATCGTCAATGCCTGTAGTGTGGAAGACCTTCTTCATTACCTCGCCGGCCATTCCAAAGGCGGCCTCATTGGTGACCAACTCGTAGTCGTCGGTCACCACTGCAAAAGGCCTCTCCCGTTCCACATCCACCACTGCGAAATGACGATCAAGTTCCTGATAGTCGTTCAGCGCATCCCCTGTTGGCATGAACAGCGGCCGCAGTTCCACGGGGAAAAACACCTCTGCAGGATCCCTGGCCGTCCACGTCCGGGTAGTAGTCATGGCTTATTATGGTTTTCGTGTTGCTCGCGCGATGCCTTCTTGTCCGCGAGCGTCAAGTGATGGTCATTGATGCGCTCGCCCTTGAACCGATGGAACCAGGGTGCGGAGGCCACGTCCTTGCCGCGGTCCCTTTTCCAGTGGATGTTCGGCTTGTCGCGCAGGATGCCGGCGCCCTTTCGCCCGACATCGTCGACGGTCAGGAAGGGGCGGATGTTCAGGCGCACGCCGTCGTTTAGGTCGGGATTCCAGCCGATCGGCTGTTCCTCGATCGGCTTCCATCGCACGAAAATGTCGTAGGGGGCCTCGCCCTCTAGGATCTGCTCCAGCCTGCGCTGCAGCGCCTCGGCCGCGTCGAGCTTCTCGTGCGCGCCGTCCACGCCACGGGCGAAGTCGTCTCTCTGGCTGCGGATCCAGTCGCCGAGGTAGGTGTAGATCAGCGTCTCCAGGTTCTTGCGGTCCAGCTTGTGGTAGTTCACCAGCACCGAGAAGCCATCGCGTAGCCCATCCCAGATCTGCCAGATGAACGGGCGCTGCTGAAAGAGCTTGCAGTGCTGCGCGAAGAACTTGTCGCGCAGCCAGGATTCCAGTGATTTGCCCGAATGGTCGGAGCTGGCGAGCAGGCGCGAGAGTGTTTCGGCGCCCCAGGCATCGCCGTAGGCGGCAGCCAGCAGGTTCAGCAGGCGTTCCTCGGCCCGCGCCTCGCCGCGCACCGGGGGGATGGAGACGATGCCGTCGGTATCGGACAGTCGCAGCAGCGCCTCGCTGCGGCGGACCCATTTACGTTGCTCCTCGGCGAGCTGCATCGCAGGGTCGAGTTCCGCCGGCCACCGGTAGCCGAGCAAGCGGGCCACGGCCACATGCAGCACAGTTTCGTCTGTGCCTAGCGGGCCGTGGGTAGTCCAATTTCCGACCCCGTCAACATTCACTGAGCCACAGGGGTGGCCGTGGAAAATCCATTGCGCCAAATCATTGGAAGCAGCTTCTCTGATGGAAGCTCCATATGCGCAGTGTTCCCACGCATGCAGGTCGAACGGCACTTTCGTGAAAGTCCCCGCCGTAACAGACATCTTCTTATCCAATTTGCGGATTTCAGCATCGAGTTTTCCTGATACGCAAAATCCCCATATGGAATCCAACATTTCCTTTCTGTACGGAGAGATAACTGCCACATTGTCATCAAAGATCTCACCTACATAGGGCGTAAACCTGAGCGACCCTGCTTTGCCAATTGCAATACCATTCTTCCCGAACACTCGCTGCCCACGATGTGCAAAGCCAATCTCAATCTCCGGGTTGTGGCCACCCTCTCCCCAAAGTATACAATCCGATCGGCCACTCCACAGTTCCTTCGTGTTTGGGCTATTCAACCAGTACTTCAGGCCTTCTGAAATTGAATTTAACTCCCAAAACTTGCGCAGATAGTGGGCCCCATCACCTGAAACGCTGCCTTTGCCAAAATCCGCAAGTTCGGAGAGTCTACTGTTCTCTTCCGAACCAAGCTCGAAAGAGATTCTCATATCAGGATTCGTGAGGTTCTTGTGCTGGATTGTTGCCAGCACATCTGAGCCTCTGATGTGGGCGATTTTGTCACTCAGTCGTTTTACATGGCTGACTTCAAAACCCCGATGTATATATCCTGCCGAGGGCATGATATTATGAACTATTTGCAGGCAAACATTGACGACCTCACCGGAAATCGTTTCAAACGAACCTGGCCCCAATCGGGCGATTAGTCCGAGTTGGGTTTCGCGGAGCAATTTCTCGCGAAGCTTTTCATAATATTTCAAAAATAGCCAATATTGTTGTGTAACTATAGCTGAGGTGCCGCCGCGTCTAAGGAAATCAAAGCTTCGCTCGACAAAAACGGCTGCAAGATCGTATTTTGATCTTGGGTAGTACTCTTCTAGAAATGTCTTCAACGTGGGAGAATGATAACCGCCTTTCAGGTACGGGACGTTAGTAATGACCAAGTCAAATTTTTCAACTAGAAGTGTAGCGGCTTTTGTCAACCCTTGTGCTACGACTGCCGTTTCTTGCCCCTCTGGTGTCTGCTCTTGCTGTAGCGCTTGATTCAGCGATCGGGACAGTTCCTCCCATGGAATGATTTTGGTCGCAAGAAACTTCGTTGGGTTTATCAGGCTGCCAAGCACGGGAGCATCGTGGAAGGCATCGTGCATCCAGTCGAGCGCGACGCTCAGGTTCTGCCGGCCAAGACCAAGGCGTTTCCATTCATCCTTGGTGGCGGTGACAGGACGCCCGGAACATGCCAAATGGAGTTCCGGCAGCGCACGGTAACCGCCGGCGCCGGGGTAGCGCCAGGCGGTGAGCGCCAGCGCGAATGCAGCGAGTTCCACGCAGCGCTGGTCGATCTCTAGACCGTGCAGGTTCTCGCGCAGCACGGCGTCGATCGCCTCGCTCGCGGACAATTCCTCCAGCTCCATGCGCATCGGGGTGAGCATCAGCAGCACCGCGACCAGGAAATGGCCGGAACCACAGCAGGGGTCCAACACCTTGAGTTCCGAGAGTTGCTCGGGCCAAGCCTCGAATCGCCCGGCCGCCGGTGTCCAGATTTCCCCCTTGTCCGGGTCCGGCGACGGGACCCGAACGAAGCGCAAGTATTCGAGCGGAGCGCCAGGGATCGCGGCCTTCCGGCGCAACTCGTCCTCGCTGCTGGCGCTGCGCAGGTCAGCCTCCGTGAGGCGCTGTGCGGCCCACCAAGCCCCCAGCGCATTGTCGAGCAGGAAGCTGACCATGTAGGGCTCAGTGAAGAGCTGGGTGACTGCCGGGAGTTCGCGGGCGCCGATCTTCACCTCGGACTGGTTGATCCGGTCCTTTGCGTCGGCTTGCCAGAACTGGTAGACCCAGCCGAGGCTGTCGCTGGCTTGGAACACCTCCGGGGCGAGGCCGGCGAGCAAGCTTTCCAGCGCGCGCTGGTCGTCGGGCGCGAGGCGCAACGCGAACACCGGGCTGTCGATGCGGAATACCTGCGGCAGCAGTTTCGCGGCGAGACGGGCCGCCAGCGCCCAGCCACTACCGCTGCCTTCCTCTGCCGCGAGTTCGGCGCATTCCTCCAGCGTGATCGCGACACCGTCATAAATCAGCAGGTCGTTCTCGGCCAGGAAGCGCGCAAACAGCATCCGGTGCCAGTGCTCGTAGGCGACCTCGGCGATCAGCCGCTCCGGCACGGAACCGCCGTTGCGGAACGTATCCCCCAGGCTGCGGGCATGGGCGCGAAGGCGCCTGCGCAGCACCCGCTGCTCCTCGTCGAGGTGGGGCGGCACCGATGTGTCCGCAACCCCGAGGGCGTCCAGTGCGGCCCGAGCCGCCTGCTCGGTCACTGGCCGCGCCTGGCGCACGCTGCGTTCGAGTTGGCTGCGGAGTGTTCTATCCAGAGGCTGCATCCGACTCCCCATCACGATTCCCTGTTCACTTTTGTTAGTCGCGCACGGACGAGGCGCTGCGAGCCAGGGTCAACGCGGCCGACCCGGCAATAGATCCCACAAGGGGTCCGCTTCACGATCGTAGCTGCTCAAATGTTGATCCAGCGACCAGATGTAGACGCGGGGTCCAGGATTCTGGTCGCAGACCCTCTCCCAGTCGTGGATGATCGTGAGATCGCCCAGACCGCTGCCGCGGCAGGCATGATCGGGGAAATCGTCTAGCCAAGTATCGAGCTGACGGGCCTCCAGAAAGTTGATGGGCTGAAAGGGACTCTCCCCTGCCAGCGCCATTCTGACTAGGTGGACAAATCGTTGGGCACAGCTTCGGCGCTGGTTGCCATCGCCGTTCTGCCCGATGTGGTTGCCGGTTTCGAGGATCGTGGCCATTGGCAGGAACAGCTTCTCACGGTGCTGAATGCGATCCTCCAACTCGTCCGTTATCTGTTTGTGTCGGGTCGCCTTGGTCCGGAGGTTCAGAATCTCCAGGAAGACCGAGGTATCGATCAGGCAAATCGCCGTCATCCCGATGCCTCGGTTTCGCGCCGGAGTTCCTCCAGCCATTGCAGCGCTTTGCCTTGGCGTTCCTCGGCTGTGGTTTCGTCCTTAAGGAAGCGTTCCAGCACGCGCCGCGTCATCAGTTCACCAAGAGGTCCTTGCACCACGAGTTCGGCAAACCGGTCAAGGTCACCAAGCCGGACCAATCGGCTGTCTCCCTCGCGCCGGTCACGGTAGCAGCAGACGACATCCCTCAGCGCACTGTCGGGCAATGCGTCCAGAAGCGCCGGGTTGTGCGATGTCAGGAGCACTCGCAGCCGCCTCTCCTTGGCAACGGCTTCGATCTGTCGGATGAGGATATCGGCTCGGCTCGGGTGTACGCCGTTGTCGACTTCTTCGATGATGATCAAGGCCCCTTCCGGAGCGGAGAGCAAGGCCGCACCAACCGCGAGCACCCGGAGGGTGCCGTCCGAGAGGAGTGGCGCGTCTATGAGGCGCCGACGACGACCGAAGGTTTCCTCGAGACGCACCATCACGTCGTTCCGCTCGGTTTCGATGAACTGGATGTCCGTGATGTCCTGTTCCGGGAGCGAACGGATGAAGTCGAGAATTGCCGTCCGGCTGCTTTCCTTGCGGCAGAGTTGGTACAGGATGGCCGACAGGTTGCTGCCGTCCTCCTTGAGTTCCTTGTCACCCGCGTACTGGTAATCGCGCATCTGCGCGGGCCGCGGATCGAGGAACACGATGTTGCGTAGCGTTTCCCTCAACGACTTGACTACAGCCGGGATGACCTTCTGGGTTTTCTCGTAACCCTTCTGGAATCGGCCCGGAGTTTCGAGCTGATAAAAGATGGCCTGTCGGTTGGAACAGGGCACATGGGGCTTGCGGCCACCTTGCTTGAAGTTGTTGTAAGCAACGCTTAGCTCGTCTGTGTGTAGCTTGGGTTCGCTGTCCACTTGATACAGCGGCACCCGTTGGTCGGAGCTGGTGACCTGTTCGCCGGTGATGACCAACTGCTCGTTGACCTGACCAATAAGGATCGAGAAATCGGTCCAGCCATCCGGGGCATTGGCAATATGGGTCCCCAGCTCGAATGGCTTGCCGCGCTGACGAAACAGGTCTCTTGCGGAGCCGCGCACGACGGTGTCGCCGCCCTGAATGCTCCGTTCGATGTCGTCCAGGCGGCTGCCGCGCGCCAACCAGTTCAGCAGACGGATGGCCTCCAGTGCGTTGCTCTTTCCCGAGGCATTGGGACCGACTAGAAAAGTCAGGGGGGCAAGTTCGAGCCTCGCATTGCGATAGCTCTTGAAATTGGACAGCTTTATGGAATGCAACATGGCGTTCCCCCTTGAACAGGCCTGTCGACGATTCGCGCATCACCAGGAAGCGAGCAATAAGAACACTTTGGGCCGACTGTGTCCCCATCTATGGTAATGAAACGGCGTCTTAACCACAGACCACAGACGAGGCGAGGCGCAAGGTTCAAGCCACCTCCAGCACGGCCTTGGGATTCCTGGCGGCAATCCGCAGCAGGGTCTTGGCGGCCCCGGAGGGTTCGCGGCGGCCCTGTTCCCAGTCCTGCAGCGTGCGCACCGAGACGCCCAGCAACGCGGCGAATTCGGATTGCGAGAGCCCCACCTGCCGGCGAGCCTCGGCCGCCGTGGTGAGTGGAACGTCCGTGACCCGAGCGGCCTTGCCCGCCTTCATCTGGCGCACCGACTCCAGCAAGTCGTTCTGGAACTGCTCCATCTCTTTATCCATGCTCCACCTCGTGTCTGAGTCTGGCGAGGAACTCGATCGGCAGGTTGTCGAATTTCGCCTTGGCATAGGCGATCAACAGCCACACCCGCCCATCTGCGCCGTTGAAGTAGATCACCCGCGCACCGCCGCGCTTGCCCATCCCCGAGCGGCTCCAGCGCACCTTCCGGCAGCCGCCGGATCCGGGGATTACGTCTCCGGCGTCGCGATTGGACGCGATCCAATGGACGAACGCTTCACGTTCGTCGTCGGTCCAGATCTCGGCCGCGTAGCGCTGAAACACGGCGGTCTCGGCGACCGTGTTCATGATGCGAAGTATACGGCATTGCCGTATCCATTCCAAGTCGAGCCCATCCTCGGGTGGCTCATGCCGTTACCCCACGATGACCGGACCGTCCTGCAGTGCCCGCTGAAGCGCACCGCGGACCTCATCCATCCAGGCATCGATGTCCTCGCCGCTCTTCAGGGTGCGCCGGGGCAGGCTGACGAACTTGGCGCGGGGCTCCATGAGCTCGGCCGCGCCCTGGAGCACCTGGTCGAAGCGGCTGGACAGGGCCGCGATGCGGTCACCAAACGCATCCGGGCGAGCGCGGTCGAGTGTGGCGACGATCTCGTCGGTCGAGCCGAGCTGGATCACGGGCTTGTCGGCAGCGGCCAACCGTTCCCGGCTGAGCAGGTCGTTGCGCTGCTCCGGGGTAAGTTGCTGCCAGTTGTCGTCCGCGGCGAGGCGAGCCATGCCGGCTTGGTGCTGGGCGTCGTAGTCCCTGTCGAGCCCGTTCAGCGTGTCGCGGAATAGTTGTGTCAGGTTCGCGAGCAGTGTGGGCACCGGATCCGGCTGATCCAGCAACTGGCGGTGCTCCTCGATCTGCTGGATCTGGGCCAGCAGCACTTCAGCATCCGGCATACCCTTCGCGAAGGCAGCGAGGCGCTTCAGCGTATTCCAGGTCGGGAGGCGTTGGGCGATGCGGTCGCCGGTCTGTTGCCAGTCGTCAATGGCCTGGGTCAAAGCCTCCTGGTTGTTGACCATGGATTTCAACTGGTCGTTGCCGCTGCTCAGGCGCACGGCTTCAAGCGCGTCCGACTGCGGGCGGACGGATCGTGGCGCGTCGCCGCCGGCACGCTCTATCAGCCCTTTCAGCTTTTCGACGAATTCGGGCGCCTTTGCGGACTCCTCGTTCGATTTCGCGTGGACGCCGGCCTTCAGCATTAGCTTGCGGATCTGGATGCGTTCCATGGTCGAGATGGTCGTGGCCTCGACCCGAAACTCCGTCTTGCCGATCGCCTTGTTTTCCAGATCCTGCGGGGCCGTGCCATCCACGGTGCGGATCAGTCCGCCCGTCAGCAGAACCTGGATCGCGCCGTTCACGGCATCGCGGGACCAGCCGTATTCTGGCCCCTCGAAATGATCGCGGATGTCCGCACCGCTCTTGCCGTTGCCGAGGTAGCTCAGCACGGCCTTGCACACGGGATGGTTCTGCGGCTCACCCGAATAGCCCACCGCCTTGAGTGCATCGGCGGCACCCGACTTCGCGCGCGCGTACACCTTGTCCCAGCCGCCCTGGTCGGCCATGTCGAACTTCGGGTAGATGCGGGCGAGCGCCTTGGTCGCTCCCTCGCGGATCATCTCCCCAAGGTTGCTGCCGACCAACTCGTTGCCGCCGCCCTGGAAGACGCGTGCGCCGGCGAGGGCTTCTTTCATCAACTCGTTGACCCGACGCTGGGCCTGATCCCGTGTTGTTTCCATGGCCGCGCGGGCTTCGTCGCCCTCGGCGGTGTTCGGTTTGCCGCGAACCTCCAAGGTCGCCGTGGCTGCCTTCAGGTCCATCAACTGGCTGCGCAGGTCATCCGCCGAGCGGCGCGGAACGAACACGAACAGCGTCGGGGAATCGGTGCCGGCCTGGCGGGCGTCGGCACGCACCTGGCTTTCGTCGTCGGTCCAACCGTCGCGGACCCAGACATAGAGCTGCTGGTGGGCATCCTTGGGCAGGGTGCTGTCAAACACTGGCCTGACCGTGCGTGGCACCATGGACATGCCATGGTTCAGCGTGAGATTGCCCACCACGTTGCCGAAGTGCTGACGGATCAGGTCAGCGCGTTCGGTCTCCAGCCGGTGCGTGGCATTGGCCAGTGTGCTGCGCTGGTTCAGGAACTCGTCGTTCCAGGCTGCGCTCTCCTCGGTCTGGATCCGGTACTCGTCGCCGACCTTGATGACGAACTGGCTGTCGTCGAGCAGCTTCGGTAGCCGGCTGCGTAGGGCGCTGCTGCCGGCCTTCAGGTCGTCGACGAGCAGATCCGCGATGCTGCTCAGGGTGGGACGGACCCCGAGTTCCTGGTTGGCGCGGCTGACCTTGTTGATCAGATAGACCGCGGCGCAGGCACGGGCCATCAGGCGCTCGTCCTCACTGCCCGAGATCCAGCGCTGCGTGGCATCGTGGAGCTTGCGCGGCAGCATGCGGAACTGCAGCAGCTTGTCGGTCGCGTCGAAATAGAGATGATCGCCCGGAATCACATGGCCGAGCGGTGCATTCAGGTTGGTCTGGATCGCCTTGTGAATCATGCTGAGTTGATTGCGGAGCTGGCTGTCGGTGCCGGTCTGGTCAAGCACCCGCAGCGCGGCATCCCAGAACCGGCGGCGAACCGGCAGGATGGGGTAGTCCTGCGCGAAGTGGGCGATGTCGTCCTGGCGGTGAGCGATCGCGGAATCGGACAGGTGCCGCGAGATTTCGCCCACGTTCGCCTGCATGACCTCGGTGATCGGCGCCTTGGCCTCGGGCTTCTTGGCCAGAATCACCTGGCGGATGACTGCATCGACGTCCGCGTCCGAAAGCTCGACGCGCAGCGTGAAACGCCCCTGCAGACGCGCGAGGTTGCTGGTGCCGGTGATGGCGGTCTGGCCGGTGCCGACGAACATCAGCCGCGCCCCCAATTCCTTGCTGCAGGCCTCGACCGCCTCCTGCACATCGATCGAGCGCTGACCGTCGGTGCCGATGTACTGCTGGACCTCGTCGAGCACCACCAGCGTGAGCGGCATGCGACCGTCACGGCTGAGGGCTTGGCGGATCGCCTTCAACATCTCCTCGCTGCCGACATCGTTCACGTGCGGGTACAGCTGCGCGAGTGTCTCGGCGCAGGATTCGACGCTGGTGAACAGTCGTGGCTTCGCCTGCACCAGGGCTTCGTGCAGGGACTCGGCCACGTAGAAGTTGTCGAGCTCCTCGTCCCAGTCATCGCCGTGCCCCACCACGGCGGCACGGACCTGATCGAGAATGCCTTCGTCCCGCAGCCACATGACGAAGCGAGCGATCGGATACTGCTGGGGCAGCCCCGCGGCTCGAAAGATCACCGCGAGCAGGGCCAGGCGAACGCTCTTGTCGCGCGAACTCGCACCCAAGGTGCCGGAGGCCGCGAAAAGCCCTCCGTGCCGTTTCCCCTGGACGCTGAGTTCTTTCAGTTGATCGCGGATCTCCTGGGGCAGTTGGGCGATCCCCTGGGCAGTCGCCCCGTCGGGAAACACCTCGTCCACCCACAGTGCCCGGATCATCTTCGCGAGGTGGGATTTGCCCGACCCGAAGAAGCCGCTGATCCAGACACCCGGCTGCTGCGTGGCCCCACCACTCAGGTTGCGCGTGTAGGCGTCCAGAATGTCGTGCATGCCCTTCGCGTACTGCCCATCGCAGACGAAGGTTTCGAGTTCGTAACGCAGCACCTCAAGGGCCCGGCTGCTGTTGTCATCGTTGACGTACGCGACCCCCTCGTTGACCAGCCGGCGTTGCGAAGGGTCCTTGGCGTAGATGTCACGGTTGATCATGTGATTCTTCCTGGTCTGAATGCGTGGGCTACGAGGTCAGGACGCACTGTCCGCCGTGATCGGCGTGGCGAGGTAGTTCCAGCCGTCGTAACCGTCGAGGAGGCGATAGCTGTCGTTCTCGTAACTGCCGGGGAACAGCACCATCAGGCGCCCGGATACGTGCGGCGCCAGCCGATCGACGAGTTCCTTGACCTTCAGGAAGCCGAACAGGGAGCCGACGCCGTAGAGGGCCAACACATGGTTTGGCCCGGCGCCTGCTGCCTGCAGGCTGGCGAGAAAACGGGCCTCCAGCCAGTCGCGGTAGCGGTGGAGCAACGTGCTCAGGCGCGCCGGTGCGGCGAAATAGCTCTTGGCGTACTTTTGTTCGGCCATCCAGTGCGCAAAGGTATCGGTCAGGTCGAACCCCAGCCAATCGTGCCCTGCCTCTCTCGTGGTCAGTTCGAACTCTCCGAGCAACGCTCGGATTCGCAGCTCGTCGTTCTCCGGGTAGACGCAGAAGACCACCCGCTGGGCAGCGGCGGCATCCTCGCGCCAGGGCAAAGCAATAAATTGTCCAAAGGATTCCACCAGGCGATCCGAACGGCTCATGCGAGCGCTCCTTTTTTCTTCGCCATGGTGGGTTTGCTTGCCGGGGTCAGAGCCGGGAAGCCTGGCTCGATCACAGTGTCCACGTGACGGAGTTGCATCCAGCCTCGCTTGGCCGCCTGTCTAGTCAGCTCCAGAACCCGCTCCGGGGGACAATCAAGCGCCCGGCAAAACTCGGTGTGCAGGAGGAGTTCTCCCCGATCTCCCCGTAACCAGCCGAGGTAGAGCGCGAACCCGGCCGCTCCAGGTGTTGCATTCGCCTGCTGACGCAGCTTCTTGACCCGCCCGCTCAGGTGCCCCGATTGCGTGAGGCTGCTGTTCAGGTTCTGAGCGACCGATTTGAGCGTCGCCGGGCTGAAGCGGTCGGGCCAGCGTTGCTCGATGGCAGCTTCAAGCTGTTTGCGATGGATCGCCGTCCCCGGTGAGACTGCAAGGATCACGGGCAGCATTTCGTGCAGCAACGTGTCACGGGCGCTGGCAGCGAGCAGGGCGAGCAACGGCCGCGCCTCCTTGTCCCGTTCCCAGAAATGACGCAGCCCCCGGTGTATCGCATTGCCAGGGTCCAGGCCGTAGAGTTCGATCAGGTGGCGCGCGGTCAGTCCGCGCGTCCTCACCGAGCGCTTACCGAGACAATTCTGCTCACGGATCGCGGACAGGTATTCGTCGCGCGATGCCTCCGGCGGGAGATGGGCGAAGAGTTGCGCCAACTCATCCAGCATCATCGTGCGTGCTGTGTGGGCACTGGTCTTGCCCCGGGCAAACCCCAACTCGTGGAGCCTTTCTGGATCATGCATCCTTGACGCTCATCGCCCCACAACCCCCAAGTTCGATCTTTCGCTGACCTGCCGATGCGTACGCGGAGTCTATGGCCTTCAACGCTGACGCTTCGCCGAGCCCTGATCCTGCAGGCAGCCCTGCCAAGTTCATGGCGCCGCGAAGAGCACGCAGGTATCAACCCCTCCCACGGCGTACCAATCGGTCGCCCCTGCAACGCATAGCAGTCCCCGGGTCGCATTGAACCCTGATCTGCCATTCACGGCAAACGGGGCGCTGAACAGGCGGCCAAAATTGGAGCCTAACACCCCGACTGGCTCAGAGAGTGATCCAGCAGCCTCAATTCGCACCTTCGAGGATCCGGTATGCCGAAGCCCTCCCAATAGGCAATAATTCTGTCTGAATTTGGGTGGGGCGCAAACGCCTGGACCAGCGCCTAGATGTTCGCCGCTACCCTTTTCATCCCTTTCGGCTAGGCCCCTTCCCATTCGCCGTTCCGTTCCCTTCCCCCTTTGCCCGTTTTCGAGCCCCTTTCGGGCCAAG
>Ga0207421_10003225_pt1 | contig 19517 bp, 11 predicted proteins | sample SodLakKL_010_SED_4_FD_187542 | JGI IMG/M metagenome (GOLD analysis project Ga0207421, IMG submission 187542) | Alkaline sediment microbial communities from Lake Tanatar, Kulunda Steppe, Russia - 8KL_010_SED (SPAdes) (version 2) | ecosystem: Environmental > Aquatic > Non-marine Saline and... | reverse complement strand
ATATGGAGTTCATCATATACGAACGGATCAAAAACAGTTGACCCGGAAGTCTAATAATAATACCATATCGTACGGTAATCCCTGATATTTTCACCTTTTGCGGCAAGCTCTTCAAGGTAGTAATAAATGGGGACATCAACATAATTATAAGGAGGAACGGGCTTTATATTTTTTTCCCATGGATGAAATTCATAAACCCTGGATCCGTCAGGCAAAATCATAACAACCCTGTGGTCCTGCCAGGCATTAAGGTTGTTCTTGCCAAGCTTGGGCACATTGAATACCGGCTCATCTGTGCGATCCAGACCCGGAAGCAATCTTGCCTCTTCTTTCCTTTCCTGTAATATGCGTGCTATCGGAACCATATAACGGCGTGTTTCCTCTTTGCCTTTCATATTAAATGTATAGTAGGGGTCAACCCCGATCGACTTCAGATCAGCACGCAGCTTGGCCGACTCAAACCTGCGGGAGTTTTCCAATGTGAAAACCTGCTGATTGTATATACTTATACCGGCTTTTCTTATCTTGTTAACAGCTGCTGCTGCTTCCGGAGTTATTTCATATGAATGCTGAAAATGGGTGACAACAGAGATTTGCCTTTTTCCGGGAACATTGTATTTGCCTATTATATCCACAAGCTTGTCTGTCCACCTCATGGGAAGCACAACTGGCGTACGGGTGCCGAGACGAATACGATATACATGGTCTTTTTTTGACAGTTCACTGAGAAGCTCTTTAATATCATTATCATCCATAATAAGAGGATCCCCGCCAGTGATAAGTACATCGCCTACACTTCGGTGATTGTCGAGCCATTTTAGGGCATTATTCAGGCTCCTGGCTGGAGCTTTTGCATTCGGATCAAGACACTGGTCAATTTCCCAGTTCCTCTGGCAATAAACACAAATCTGGCTGCATGTGTTATATGGTTTTAAAATTGCTATACCCGGGTACCTGCGGGTTATCAGCTCCACGGGTGAGGTGTCATGCTCACCCATAAAGTCAAACCTGATCCCTCTTACATCACGGTTTTCAACCATAATATCTACATACTCCGGCGGCGGGATAACCTGCGCCCTAATTGCATGGTCGTATCCTATTGACACATCCCTGTCCATCAATCCCAGGTAATAAGGTGTAATGCCAAAAGGAACCTTGTTTTCGGATGCTTTTACAATGGCCGTTTTTTGTTGGCCGGTCAGCTCAATTAGTGAAAGAAGGGGTTTTTCATCTTTAATCACATTCTCAATATGCCATTTGTAATTATACCAGTCATTTTCACTTCCCCCGAAATACCTCAATATCCTTTTTTTGTTGTCTTCCCTCCAGTTAATCACATCCGGATCCATTCCACCGGGATACTTTTTGAAGTATTTGCTCATCTTCCCGCCCATTTCATCCAGTATCTGGGTTCTCATTGCAGAAGCTTTCCTGCCTTCACTCTTTAAAAATTCGGGAATGCCCTTCTTTGCTCCTTCAGATTCATAATAGATATTGGCTTTGCCTGCAACGCCTTTAAAAAGGTTTATAAACTCCATTAAAAAGCCGATATACACATTTTTTGATATATCATCCTTTTCTGCAGCCAGCTGCCACAACCAATTCAATGCCGAGGTTTCTGTGCGTCGCTCATTTATAGGCCCGATAACACTTTTAAATGTTCTTACACATTCCCTGACAGTTGCTTTTTCAAGTATATGAAGCTCATTGTCAACATCAAAGACTTTCCTCTCGCACCGATTCAGATAGTCATAAAGTTTATCCCTCGCAGACTCGAGATCAGGGGCCTCTTTCAATATCTGATATATTTCCGGGTTGGAAGACCACAAAAGGTTGACATAGGCATTAAAATCAATCTCAAATTTGGTTTTCAGCATTTCCACCTCATCTGTAAACACATCATCTACAATACGTGTCTTAATAACTTGTCTTACTCTGCCCTCCTGTTGGGCATTTTTTGTTTTCCTGCTGCCTCTCTGAGATGAAGCTGAATTATTTTGAGCCATTTTAAATTTAATTTTATTTTAACAAAACAATAAAGTTCAGATTACTTTTTATAAAGATTCACCATTAGTTAAAAATCTCTATTATATTTGGCTTGTGAAACTTTACAATATAACGATTTTATATCGAGAAAATCAAATCTAATCCTTACTATAACATTACAGTAGTCATGAAGCCATCATTTAATTTTTTCCGCTTCTCCATAATTGCTTTTCTCTGCTTTTTTATTGCATCTTGCGGCAACCAGGAAGAACAGCTCAGCTTGGGTGATGTTGAAAAGGCCGAAAAACTGTCAGGGATGAGCTTTACCGGCGAAGAGCGTGAGCTTATGCTCCAGTCACTTGAGAACAACCTTGACAGGTACAAATCTATGCGGGAATATTCCATTTGTAACTCAGTACCCCCCGCATTAGCATTCAATCCCCTTCCACCTGGGTTTTCCCCGCCTGTTCAGACAGGTGAAAAAAATTTTGCCCTTCCTGAAAATGTAGTTTTGCCTGACAACAGCGAGGAGCTGGCATACTATTCCGTGGCAGAATTGTCCGTTTTAATAAAAAACAGGGACATCTCTTCTGTTGAGCTGACACAAATCTACCTTGAAAGACTTAAAGAATACGACAAAAAGTTAAACTGTGTTGTTACCCTGACAGAGGAGCTTGCAATGAAACAGGCAGAAAGGGCAGACAGCGAGCTGTCAAATGGTGTGTACCGCGGGCCCCTCCACGGCATTCCTTACGGAATAAAAGATTTGTTTGCCGTCAAAGGTTACCCTACCACATGGGGAGCCTACCCTTTCAAAGATCAGATGATTGATGAAAATGCAACTGTCGTGGAAAAGCTTGAAGAAGCAGGAGCGGTGCTGCTGGGGAAGTTAACACTCGGTGCCCTCGCAATGGGTGATGTGTGGTTTGCTGATACCACGCGCAGTCCATGGAACCCCGAACTCGGCTCCAGCGGCTCATCTGCAGGTTCCGCATCGGCCACTGTAGCCGGACTGGTTGGGTTTTCAATAGGAACCGAAACTCTTGGATCCATCGTTTCTCCTTCAACCAGGTGCGGCGCCACAGGTTTAAGGCCTACCTTCGGGCGGGTCAGCCGCAAAGGAGCCATGGCACTCAGCTGGAGCATGGACAAAGTTGGCCCCACCTGCCGGTCAGCTCAGGATGCGGCTTTGGTTTTTGATGCCATTCACGGCTCCGACGGCAAAGATCTCTCTTTGATGGACTTCCCGTTTGATTTCAATGCCCAGGCTAACATCAATGAAATGAGGATAGGGTATTTTGAGGAATTTTTTGAAAAAGATTACAGAGGAAAAGAAAATGACCTTCAAACCCTTGAAAAATTGAGGGAAATGGGAGTTGAACTTATTCCTGCAAGTATTGACATTGATCTTCCCGTAAGCGCCCTGCGCATAATACTAAATGCCGAAGCTGCAGCTGCATTTGATGAGTTAACCCGAAGCGGAGAGCTTGATCAGCTCGTAAGGCAAAACAGGGAAGCATGGCCCAATATATTCAGATCCTCACGTTTTATTCCAGCAGTGGAATACATACAGGCAAACCGCATAAGACAAAAACTGGCATACCAATTTAACAACCTCATGCAGGAATTTGACGTGATCGTTACACCCAGTTACGGGGGCAACCAGCTTCTTATAACAAACCTTACAGGTCATCCCTGCGTAGTTGTTCCAAACGGTTTCGATGAAGAGAATAACCCCACCAGCATTACTTTTTTGGGAAATCTTTTTGATGAAGCTACAGTGCTCTCTTTTGTAAAAACTTACCAGGAAAATACGGAGTTCCACCGCATGCAGCCACCTGAATTTGCAGTAAAAAAATAAAAAGTTCAATTTATCCTTCGCGAGAGGTAGCGTCTCAGTGGAGGTATATTATATGGTTTCGATACAACCTTTTTTTTACTGTCAAGCAAGAAAAGGCTTGGTGTGCCCTCAATATCATACTCAAGAGAAACAGGGCAATCCCATAACTCAAGGGATGTATAATTAAGCCAGTTTTTAAAACTGTTTTCCTTAAGTGCGGTTTCCCACTCCTTTTTTTCTTCTTCTATCCCGATTGCAACCACCTCGAGAAATGAAGGGTCCTTTTCGCTGAACTCCTTATACATCTCATTAAGGTCATTGAGCACATCAGTGCAAAAGGGACACCAGCTGGCCCAAAAAACAACAATTACATATTCGGTCTCGATATTATACAGATCGACTTCAGATCCGTCATAAGCGGTAAAATCAAAATCTGGTGCCGGCATTCCCTCTTCAAGTACTTCACCTGCTTCACCAACAGCCGCCTCTTCAATACAGATCTCAGCATGCAGATAACTGTCAGTCAGGCAATTTGCTGCCTCATCCATATTCAGGCTCAGAAAACCGTTTATCATGTACTCCAGAACATCATAGAAAACCTTCTCTTCAGTCATTGCAAGCGAGAGTACATTCTCGGCTGCCTCAACAAGTTTCTCCTCCTGCCTTTCTTTACTCAGCCCGCTGTCAATATATAACTCCAGGTAAGAAAGTATTTTCTTTGGGATAATATCGGTGTAAAGCAACAGGGTATCTGTAAAATCATCTTCATTAAAAAAATTATCCCTTATATAATCAATATCATTCCTTTGTGAGGCATCAGGAGCCGGAGATTTCCGGAATCGGGCAATAGAGGAAAATATTGTAGCTTCATTACCACTTATCACATTATCAATGTAATTGACCCTGCGTCTTTGCAAACGATTGTACTGCCATTCAAGTCGCCTGTAAAAAAAGTCACCTTTGGGATATTTTTCAAGCGCCTGATCAACAGCCGATATCTTCTGCTCATAATCAGACTTTTCACTTTTATAGGAATAATAAAGCTTGTTTTCCCTGCAAGAGTAAATTTCCATACTGTCGGCCGGATCCGCATAATGAGTTTCAAAAACAATATCTTCATAATTAAACAACAAGTCAAACTTTTGCTCACTTCCTGTTAAAGCTCCCGGCTTTAGGTCCTTGCCTGTTACAATGCGATACATCCCGGCATTTTGCGATGAAGGCATCACAAAATCAAAGCTTCCCTCAGAGCAGGCATATGCTGAATCAATCAGTTCTGTTGTGTCGAGATAAAGCCTGTACAATAAAACCAGATTGTCAGGCAAGTCCCTGACCTTCCCTTTAATGTGGTACTTATCTGCGGAACGGCTGTCTGAATCATTTATATGAAAATAATTACAACCCGAAACAATAAAAACAATCAGGCATGTAATCAAAACATTCATCTGCAGGCAGTTTTATTTATTAACGTTAAATAATTTTAACCGGGTACTCTGATACTGAAACTTTCGTTTCTTTTTAAAATATATAATACACACAAGGTAACAATTACATAACAATATTTTTATATTTTTACTGTTAAATTATGAATCTTGTTGTGAAGTTTTCACAGCACAGCTAATTTCTTTATTTTTGAACCCAATCAAAAATAGCCCGGAATAATGGAAAAATACAGTTTAAACCTTTACCGCAGACTTAACACGATTGCAGGATGGGTAATTTTTCTTTTTGCCACCACGGTATTTTTTATGACACTGGAGCCAACAGCAAGCTGGTGGGATTGCAGTGAAAGAATAACGGCATCCTACAAACTTGAGATTCCACATCCGCCCGGAGCCCCCTTTTTTATGCTGCTTGGCCGCCTTTTCACTATTTTGGCCCCCTCCCCCGACAGCGCAGCTATGTTCATGAACGCTATGTCAGCTCTGGCCGCATCATTTACAGTAATGCTTCTTTTTTGGGTTATCACTCATCTGGCAAGGAAAATAGTTTTATCAGACCAAGAAGATAATGCAATAACAAAAGGGGAAATAATCACCATACTTGGAAGCGGTCTTGTGGGAGCTCTTGCCCTTAGTTTTTCCACTTCCTTCTGGTTCGTTGCAGTTGAAGCCGAAGCCTATGCCACATCGGCATTTTTTACCGCATTTGTTTTCTGGGCCATTTTAAAATGGGAAAATATCGCAGACAAAAAACATTCACACAGATGGCTGATTTTGATAGCTTACCTGATGGGGCTCTCTATCGGAGTTCACCTGCTTAACCTTCTGGCAATCCCGGCCATTGTTTTTGTATACTATTTCAGGAAATATCCGGTAACCCGCAAAGGTATAGTCTATGCATCAATCACATCGGTAGTCCTTCTGGGTAGTTTTATATGGGTGATCATACCGGGAGTTGTAGAAATTGCAAGCAAATTTGAGCTGCTCTTTGTAAACACATTCGGTCTGCCTTTTAACAGCGGAGTTTTGTTTTTTGTTGCCGCACTTGCCGGTTTGATTGTATGGGCACTCTATTATACCCATAAAAGGAAAAAGCCGGTGCTCAATACTATCATACTTGGTCTTACAATGGTGCTTATCGGATACTCCTCATATGCAGCAACCATAATACGCTCTTCAGCAGACCCGCCGATGGACCAGAACAGTCCGGACAATGTATTTTCCCTGATTTCCTATCTCAACCGTGAGCAATATGGGGAAAGACCCCTTTTTTACGGTGAGTACTACAGTGCTCCACAGATAGGTGTCGAAGAAGGCAGACCCATATACGTAAAAGAAGACGGACGCTATGTTGTTGCAAACTATAGAATGGAGCCCGAATATCATCCGGAATTTACCGGCTTTTTCCCGAGAATGTACAGCAACAACCCTTCGCATGTAAGAGAATATGAAAACTGGGGTGATGTCACGGGCCGAAGGATAAGGGTAACAATAGAAGGGGAGACACAAACAGCCACACGTCCCACATTTGTTGAAAACATGAGGTTTTTCGTTCGTTATCAGGTGTGGCACATGTATGGCCGTTATTTCATGTGGAATTTCGTTGGAAGACAAAACGATAAACAGGGACACGGGGAAATACTCAAAGGCAATTGGCTCAGCGGCATAAGCTTCATTGATGAGTTAAGGCTTGGTCCGCAAACCGACCTGCCCGACAGGATTGAAAACCACCCCTCAAGAAACACATATTATGCTTTACCCCTCTTGCTTGGTCTTTTAGGATTCTTTTTCCATTTAAACCGCAATCCTAAGGATTTCACCGCAGTGTTACTTCTTTTCTTTTTTACAGGCATTGCTATTATAATATACCTTAACCAGACTCCCATCCAGCCACGTGAGAGAGATTATTCATATGTGGGCTCCTTTTTCGCTTTTTCGATATGGATAGGACTGGGTACACTGGCAATAATTGACTGGCTCAGAAAAAAGATGCCGCAAACCGTGGCAGGCATACTGGCAACAGTGGTAACTCTTGCGGCTGTGCCGGGTTTGATGGCCTCGGAAAACTGGAATGATCATGACCGCTCCGGTCGCTTCACAGCCCGGGATTTTGCCTTTAACTATCTCAGAACATGTGATCCCAATGCTATAATCTTCACCCACGGTGATAACGACACCTTCCCCCTTTGGTATGCCCAGGAGGTGGAAGGTTACCGTACAGATGTAAGGGTTGCCAATCTGATGCTGCTTAACACCCACTGGTATATTGATCAGATGAAACAAAAAATAAACGAATCGGATCCCCTGCCGTTAACGCTGCCAAGGAAAAAATATATTGAAGGTACAAATAATCTTATATATGCACTTGACCGGATTGATGAGCATGTTAACCTAAAGCAGGCGATAGATTTTATTGCCGACGAGAGTTCACAGACCCAGCTGAGGCTGAGAGACGGAAGGCAAATAGATTACCTTCCCAGCAAAAAGTTACGGTTGCCGGTTGACAAGGAAAAAGTAATTGAAAGCGGAATAGTAGACCCCGATCGGGCCGATGAAATTGTTTCATCGATTGAGTGGACAATTGACAGAGAATTTCTCCAGAAAAACCAGATGATACTGCTAGATATTCTTGCAAACAATGAGTGGGAAAGACCCATTTACTTTATCTCCCCCGGAACCGATGATGCTCTCGGACTGGAAGATTATTTCCAGCTTGAGGGATTTGCCCACAAGCTGGTACCCATAAAATCCGAAAGTGGCGAATTCGAATCCGGCGGCGTCAATACCGATGTAATGTATGACAATTTCATAAATAAATTTGACTGGGGTAATATGGATGACCCGGATGTCCATCTTTGTCACTATAACCTGAGAACAATAAGGGTTCTGAGACTAAGGCAGAAGTTTTCCAGGCTTGCAAATGCCCTCCTTGAGGAAAACAGACAAGATTCGGCCCGGGTTGTACTGGACCGGGCAATGGAGCTGATGCCGGCAGACAGGGTGCCTAACGACTTTATGATGGTGGGAATAGCCGAATCATATTATAAGGCTGAAAAACCCGGTAAAGCAAATGATATAATAAGGAACTACTATGAAGAGCTGAAGGAAGAGCTGGATTATTATTTCAGATTCAGCGGAAGACGAAGGCAAATGCTGGAAGAGGAAATTACCACCGCTTTACAGATAATGAACGAGATGGGGAGAATGACTGAAAGATTTGATCAAGAAGAGTTTTCCGAAGAGATAAAAGAGACTTTCAATATGTACGTTTCAAGAATTTAAGCAATCAAAAAGGGAAAATACCTGCATTCGTATGTTCGTAATTTTGAACGGGGAAAAAATTTATGTAGATTTGCATTGGAATATTTAAGTAATTAAATACTTGCAAGTCTTAAAATGTCTAAAGTTGTTTCCATCTCAGAAGCCGCTTCAATAGCATTGCATGGAATGATATTGATAGCCAGGTCAGCATCCCCTCTTAGTGTTGTGACAATAGCAGAAAACACGGGTGCTTCCAGGCATCACGTTGCCAAAATCATGCAACGCCTTGCAAAAAGTAATTACCTTAATTCACAACGAGGACCCTCGGGAGGTTTTACTTTGAAAAAGAGAGCCTCCGAGATAAACTTTCTTGAAATTTATGAAACTATAGAAGGTAGCATTGAAATTACCCCCTGTCCGCTGAACAAACCCGTATGCCCTTTTGACAAATGTATTATGGACAACGTGACAAACAAAATGACAGAGGAGTTCAAACAGCATCTCCAGCGGCAGACCCTTGACCAATATATATAGCAGATTTTTTTTAATTTTTTTTGCAGTATAAATTTTTATTTTTATATTTGGGTATTGAATTACTTGATTACTTATAAATAATTAAAAATAAACCCCCTTCAGCCATTGGCAGACAAAATATGATGAACAAACATGGGGGCCATTCAGAAAAAAGAAATGAATTTAATCGACATACCGTAATAACTCAGTGAATAATAGTTTTATTAACCTAATTTGTACGAAAATGAAGAGAGAAATAATCAAAATTGATGAAGAAAAATGTAACGGTTGCGGTTTTTGCATACCGAACTGCCATGAAGGGGCTCTTCAGATAGTGGACGGAAAAGCAAGACTTGTAAGCGAGCTTATGTGCGACGGGCTTGGTGCATGTATCGGGCATTGTCCTGAAGGTGCCCTTGAAATAGAAACAAGGGATGCCGAACCCTATGATGAAATAAAAGTTTTAAAAGAGATGATCCCAAAGGGGAAAAATTTGGTGATCGCACACCTGAAGCATCTAAAAGACCACAATGAAGATAAGTTTCTTCAGCAAGGAATCGATTACCTGATGAAAAACAAAAACAGTATAGATTTCCCGGTGAAAGAAGTTATACAAGAAGTATACTTCAATAGACCCTGTCATAAAAAAAACAATGCGGATACAGCAACAGGCAAACCGGAAACAGCTTTCGGAGGTTGCCCCGGCTCACATTCAATATCTATAAACACTCCTTCACAGGATGAAAAAGTTACAGATGAAGCAAAAAAATATGCATCGCAGCTAAGACAATGGCCGGTTCAAATGCACCTTATCAATCCGGCTGCCTCTTATTTTAAAAGCAGTGACCTTCTTCTGGCAGCCGATTGCGTAGCTTATGCCGTGGGGGATTTTCACAACAGCTACCTAAAAGGCAAAACACTTGCTATAGCTTGCCCTAAACTTGACAGAAATAAGGAAGTTTACATGGAAAAACTGATAAAGCTGATTGATGAATCAAAAATCAACTCAATAACTGTCATGATAATGGAAGTACCATGCTGCAGCGGACTGATGCAGCTTGCAAAAGGCGCGCTTGAAAAAGCCTCTGCAAAAATACCGCTTTACAGCCTTAGTGTCAGTATAAATGGTGAGGTAAAAATGTTGACATAAGTAAATATTTTTCTTATATTTGAGTAAATAACTACCAAATTACTAAGAAAGCCAATTTTGAAAATTAAAAACTAATAATTATGAGTACAAACATGTTCTGTTTCCAATGCCAGGAGGCGGCAAAAGGATCCGGCTGCACAGTTAAGGGTGTATGCGGAAAAACAGCTGATGAATCAAACCTTCAGGACTTACTGGTTTTTGCGCTGAAAGGAGTCTCTCTTTTCAGTACCACTGCCAGAGAAGCCGGCATAGCAAGAGACAATATTGACAAATTCATAACCAAAGCCCTTTTTGCCACAGTCACTAACACAAATTTTGACAGGAACGCAATTATTGATTTCATAAATAAGACTATTGAAATAAGGGAAGAGCTAAGGGAAGAGATTAAAAATCAAAAGTCCGGGTCAGGAAAATACTTATCTGAAGAGATAGAAAATACAATAAGCAGGTCAAAAATACTGCATGATTCAACTAAGTGGCAGCCCAAATCTGCCGATGAATATGAGAAAATGCCCGATTCGGCCGGAGTGCTTGTTACCCAAAACGAAGATCTCCGCTCTCTTCAGGAACTTATAACATACGGTATCAAAGGGATGGCTGCATATACAGAACATGCCATGAATCTGGGACACAACGACCGTGATATTCATGAATTCATGCAGAAGGCATTGGTGAAAATTTCCCTTGATAACCCGGATACCGATGAGCTTGTAAACCTTGTTCTGGATACCGGAAAGCATGGTGTAAAGGCAATGGAGCTGCTCGACAAGGCAAATACTTCGGCTTATGGTAATCCTGAAATGACAAAAGTAAATATCGGAACAGGAAGCAACCCGGGAATACTCATAAGCGGGCATGACCTGAAAGATATGGAAGAGCTGCTAAAGCAGACTGAAGGCACAGGAGTAGATGTGTATACACACAGCGAAATGCTGCCTGCTCATTATTACCCGGAATTTAAAAAATACAAACATTTCGTGGGAAACTACGGAAGTTCATGGTGGAAGCAAAAGGAAGAGTTTGAAACATTTAACGGTCCAATACTTTTCACAACTAACTGCATAGTTCCCCCGGCAAAAGAGGCGGGTTACAAAGACCGGGTATACACAACCGGAGCCGCAGGTTTTGATGGATTCCCACATATAGCCGAGCGGGAAGAAGGAGGAGAAAAGGATTTCACTCCAATTGTGGATCACGCAAAAAAATGTAAGCCACCGGTTGAAATAGAAAAAGGTGAAATTACAGGTGGTTTTGCACATGCACAGGTTACTGCCCTGGCAGACAAAGTGGTTGATGCAGTAAAATCGGGGGCAATCAGGAAATTTTTTGTAATGGCCGGATGCGACGGGCGAATGAAAAACAGAGAGTATTACACTGAATTTGCAAAAAACCTTCCCGAAGATACGGTAATTCTGACAGCCGGATGTGCCAAATACCGCTACAACAAGCTACAGCTTGGCGATATAGGGGGAATCCCGAGGGTGCTCGATGCAGGGCAATGTAACGATTCATATTCTCTGGCGGTCATTGCAATGAAACTTAAAGAAGCTTTCAATCTGGAAGATGCAAACGAACTTCCGATAGCTTTCAGTGTTGCATGGTATGAACAAAAAGCTGTAATAGTGCTGCTTGCGCTATTGTATCTTGGATTTAAAAATATTCATCTAGGACCCACCCTGCCGGCTTTTCTTTCACCAAATGTTACTAATGTGCTTGTGGAAAAATTCGGTATTGGCGGGATAAGCGATGTTGAAAGTGACATCAAAATGTTTTTGGGTTAAATCGCTTCATGCCTCCAGAGCTCCTTAACAATAAGGGGCTGTGGAGGTATTTAATAAACAAACTAAGTATTGTCAATCAATAAAATAAACTAAACCGCAATGGCAGAACAAAAAGAATTCGAAAAATCTGAAATATTCCGTTTCAATGAAGAAGTTGACTACATTGAAGGAGGAATAGCAAGCAGAAACATCATCAAAAAACCGGCAGGGAATATCTCCCTTTTTGCTTTTGACAAGGGCGAAGGACTCAGTGAACACACTGCCCCATTTGATGCACTTGTTTTTGTTACCGAAGGTAATGCTGAAATCACAATTGATAAAAAAGTTTTTAACCTGCAGTCAGGAGACTCCCTGATAATGCCTGCAAACATCCCCCATGCCCTTAAAGCAAAAGAGAAGTTCAAAATGGTATTGACAATGATAAAAGAAAAGGAAGACAAAAAAAACTCAGATTCGTAAATACAGGGGAACTGATCTTTATAAGCCGGGAAGGGTGAAAAAAAAGTTATATAATTTTTTTCTGAAATTCTTTCGTTCCTTCCAAAATTTTCTTTTTCTTAACAAAAAATTATTTTTTTGTTAAAGATGCTGCTTCATTCTTTAAAGAGGATTAAATTAAGCCCTAACATTTTTTCTTTATCACTTTTTGTTGCCGTAATTGCTGTTTTACTGGCATCATTTGCTGTATACCGGACTCACTCGAGGGTAAAAAACCTCTCAATTGAAAATAAAACTTCACATTCGTACCATAATCTCACTTTATCTGCATTTAAATTATATTTTGATCTTGAGAACAAAATCAGATCACTGGCTGAAAGCGAAGTACTGGCACAGTCCCTGAGTGAAAAGGATTATGGAAAAATAGCCGATGATTTGTATGCTTTTGAAAAATCCTTTAAAAAACATTACCCTTTTAATCTGCTCACAAATATCTATCTGCCTGACAAAAGGGAATTTTTTTCAATCGATGCAAACGGTAATCAAAAATTTTTACCTCCCTATTCCTCTGTGCGCAAATCAATTGAATCAAGATCGGAAATCAGAGGTTATAAAGTTGTTAATAGTGAACTTTATTATAAAGTTTTAAAGCCTGTTTATCATAAAGAAGAATTCATAGGTATTTTGGAATCTTGCATAGCAGTGCGGGATATATTAACATTTTTTGAAGATGAACACGGTATACCCTTTTCACTATACTTTGACAGATCCGATTTTCCAATGCTCGCAAATATGCAACCGGGGAAAGTCATCAATTACGGCAATCTATATCTTATATCCTTTGTCAAAGATGAGTTGTTTCACAATTCTTTTCAAAACGGCGAAACTCCCCCTGCCGGAGAAGAAAAGGTAAGTTACAACAATAAATACTTCATTGTTCATAATGCAGGTAAAATAACAGGTACCGAAGGGGAGAGTTTCGGCGGGGTTCTTGTGGCACACGACATTACCGGTATAATAAGCCGCTACAACCGCAATATGCTGGCCTCGTTATCACTGATATTCGCGGTTGGAATAATACTTTTTATTGCAGTAAATTATTTTATCACAAAAAATCTAAAATTTTCTCTCAACAAGTTCAATAAAGAAAAAAAATATACTGCAGGGGGAAAAACATGTCCGGGAATACCCGGTAATAAAACAGATTTCAAAGAAAATGCCAAAGAGGCTAAAGAAACAAAATATAATCTTATAAGAGATGAGAATCATTTTAAACAATTCCTTGATGATTTGCCGCTTGGAGTTTTTATAAAAGATGAAGGGAGCCGGACCGTTTACCTTAACAAATTCATGGATGAGGTCTTTTGCAAAAAAAACGGTAAGGAAAAAATATTCACAGGCAAAACAGCCCGTCTTGAAAGGGAAGAAGACAAAAAAGTACTGGAGGGGAAAAATCTTGTTGTTGAAAAGATCCTGCCGGACAAAAACATGAATGAACGCATTTACATGGTTCACAAGTTCGCAATGAAAGGGTCTCAGAATGGGAAAAACAAAGTCGGGGGAATTTACATTGATATTACAAAACGAAAAGAAGCCGAATATAAGCTCAGAATCCTTTCCAGGGCAATCAGATACTCACCGGTTTGCGTTGTTATAACTGATCCCGAGGGAAAAATTGAATTTGTCAATCCAGCCTTCACCAATATAACCGGCTACAGCTTTTCCGAAGTTATGGGGAAAAACATGAATGTACTGAACTCAGGTAAGCATCCGGATGAATTTTTTGCAAAAATGTGGAACCGTATCAAAAACGGTAAAGACTGGCAGGGTGAAATATTAAACAAAAAAAAGAGCGGAGAGCTTTTCTGTGAAAAAATTTCCATTTCAGCAATTAAAAATTCAAAAAGGGAAATTACAAACTTTGTTGCGATCAAGGATGACATAACCAGCCGAAAAGAAGCTGAAAAACAGATCAGACAAGCAAAAGAAAAAGCCGAGGAAAGTGACAGGCTGAAAACCTCTTTCCTTGCAAATATGTCGCATGAAATTCGCACCCCTCTTAATGCAATCGTAGGCCTTTCCAGCCTTCTTGTAGACACAGAGATATCATTGCAGGAACGGAAATCTTTTGGAAATATAATTAATGAAAACAGCCAGGTTCTTTTAAAGCTGATCGACGATATCATAGATATATCAAAAATTGAAGCCGGCCAGATAAAAATAAGCGAAAGCAAATGCAATATCAACCAGTTACTGGATGAAATAGTTGAAACTTTTAAAGCCCAAATAAAAACGGATAAAAAAAAGAGTTTGAGTCTGTATTTGAACAAAGGGCTTCAAAATGAAAAAGCAACAATAATAACCGATCCGCACAGGCTTCGCCAAATAGTTGTAAATCTGGTGGGAAATTCCTGCAAATTTACCGAAGAAGGTTCCATCGAGTTCGGGTATGCCGTTCAAATGGAAGGCGAGCTCCAGTTTTATGTAAGAGATACCGGCATCGGAATACCAAAAGATAAAATTGACTTAATTTTCAACCGTTTCAGGCAGGCTCAGGATGAATCAACCAGAAGTCACGGCGGAACAGGCTTGGGATTGACCATATCAAAGAGCCTGGTTGAACTTCTTGGAGGCAAAATATGGGTAGAGTCAAAACCTGGTCAAGGTACCACATTTTTCTTCACAATACCCCACAAACCCGCCGATACGGAAGTTTCCGGAAAACAAATCGTCCGTCTGAGAAAGAAGCACCCGCTGCTAAAAGACAAAAACATATTGATAGCGGAAGATATGGAAGCAAATTTCAGGCTGATCGAAGCATTCTTTAAAAAGACAAAAGCCAACATATTGTGGGCTAAAAACGGAAAAGAGGCAATTGAAATATGCCGCAGAAACAAATCAGTCGATATTTTGCTTCTTGACATAAATATGCCGGTGGTTAACGGCTATGATGCGCTTTTGGAGATAAAAAAAATAAAACCCTCGCTGCCGGTAATTATTCAAACTGCATATGCCATGGCCGGAGAAAAAGAACGCTTTATAAAAGCAGGTTGCAACGATTATTTAACAAAACCGATTGACCCCCAGGAATTGTTCGATTCGATACAAAAATGCATTTGATCCTCACACCCCTCGTGAGGTGTTAGTCCGAAAAAGAGAAACAGAGCGGACAAAACCCTAAACAGTTTTAAAATATGCCCATTATAAAATCATACATTTAACGAAACTAAAAAAAGAATATCCCGTAAAAGCTATTAATCCGAGCCATGTAAAGATATTCAGCAGTAATTATAATAGTCTGCACCATAACGTTTTTTTGGGTTCTTTTGCACCAACATGGTTAAAAAACTAATATTCAACAAGTTATTATAGAATGTCAATTAATTTTATTTCTTTTGGTCGTATGGACCCCCATGTTTGTTCATCATATTTTGTCTGCCAAAGGCTGATGGGGGTTCATTTACTTTCGTAAAAGAGGGGTTAAACTTAATTAAAATTCCATGCTAGAACAGAATTTCTCCTTAAAAGCAAAGACCGGACTGGTTCCGGATACTTCAAAGATTGAAGCCAGAGAAGAAAGGTTGAAAAAGGAATATAAAAGGTTCCTTGAGTATGAAAAATCTAAAGAGCCTGAAAGGTTCATGGAGCTGAGTAATATTGTAACCTCACAGGATTTCAGGGATAAGGTGAAAAAAATCAAACGCCGAAGATTTAAAGACACTGAAGCATACGAAAAATATCTTGCATATAAAGAGCTGAAAAGTTCAAAAGATATTTCAGGATATTTGAAATTCACATCTCACCCAAATTTTGAAGACTTTATCGGTCTTGAAGGGTCTGATGATATAAAAAAACTTGAAGAGCTGGAAAATTATGTACGCTCGGATAAGTTTAACCATTTGAAAAATCTAAAGTTCAAGAAAAGCGAAGAATACCGTAAAGCCTGGGAAGACAGCAAACCGGGTGAAACATCAGGTTTGAAGTGCGGAATTGAAAAAGCAAGGGAAAGTTTTGATAACGCAAAAGCCTCCGCCCTTGATAAGCTTCATGAATACAAAACACTTAAGAAAAAAAAGGAAATTAAAAATTACTACAAGCTCAAAAATTCAAAAAATTACGAGTATTTCAAAAATTTGCACCACTCAGAAAAGCTTGCTAAATTCAGGGAGCTGGAAAATTATGTCCATTCCAATGAGTTCAGCGACTATAAAAAGCAGATACAGTCTTCCAAAAAATTTAAAAACTCCCCGCAATACCGGCAAATCCTTGAATACAAAGAATTAAAGAAATCAAAAAAGCTAAAATGGTATCTGAAGCTCAAAAAATCTTCCCGTTTTGACGAGCTTAAAAATTGGGAGCTGGTTTTTTCCGATAACTTTGAAAATGAAAGCCTTAACCGTGATAAATGGCTTACTTCCTACTTCTGGGGAAAGAATTTATTAAATGAGAGCTACTCACTAGCCAACGATCTGCATTTCTTCACTGAAAACAACAACCATGCAATCCAAAACGGTATGCTGAAGCTGATAACACGTAAAGAAACTGTTGAGGGCAAAGCATGGGATCCATCTGTGGGATTTTTCCGTAAAAATTTCGATTATACATCCGGCATTGTAAACACCGGGCAAAGCTTTTGGCAAAAACACGGAATATTCGAGGCTAAAGTAAGACTGAATGCTTCACCCTCAGTTTATCATGCATTTTGGATGGTTTCAGAAAAAATGGTGCCGCATCTCAATGTATTCAAATTTCACGGGAGAAAAAAAAGAGAGATCTCGGCTGGCGGCTTCTGGCAGGATCAGTCAGATAACAACAAGATTAAACAAAACCAGACAACAATCAGAGGGGTAGATTTCTCAAAAGATTTTTACATTTTCAGGCTGGAATGGCATCCCGATGAAATAATCTGGAAAATTAACAACCAGATTGTAAAAAAAGAACGCACCGATATTTTCAATCTTCCCATGTACATTATTTTCAGTTCGGGGATGGCTGAACCGGCAGGTGAAAACAGTCTGCCTGTTACTTTTGATATTGACTGGGTTAAAATTTACAAACCCAGGGCTGAGTACAAACAGGGCCGTATCAAAAATTGACACGGCCCAATTTGCCTTTGTTAAGAAGATCTTTACCTTCCATTTAACATACCTGCCAAAATAATGTTACTCCAGATATATGCCTTCTCCCACACCAATAGGAAGACCCAGTCCAAACCATACAAACAGAAGTACCGTCCACATCAAGAAGAGAATAACGGCATAGGGTATCAGCAATGAAATAATAGTTCCAATACCCAGGTTTTTATTGTATTTGTGGATCCATCCAAGCAACAGTGGGAAATAAGGATATATCGGGGAAATACAGTTTGTTATTGAATCACCCACACGGTACATAAGCTGAACGAAAGCCGGATTGTACCCCAGCTGTGCAAGCATGGGTATGAATATGGGGGCAAAAATCGCCCATTTAGCTGAACCGCTTCCCATAAAAATATTTATCACGGCAACTATTATCATATACAAAACAAACATAAAAGGTCCCACCAGTCCGCTAGCCTCGAGAAACTCAGCACCGCTTATTGCAAGAATAGTATCCAGCTGCGACCAGTTAAAGAGATTTATAAACTGTGCCACAACGAGCATTAGAACTATATACCCTGAAAGCTCCTTCATCCCGTTTTCCATAAACTTCAGGACATCATTCGACTTTTTGATAGAGCCGGTAGCCTTACCATAATAATAGCCGGGAATTGCAAAAAAGAAAAACAAAATGGGTATAAGCCCCCTTAAAAAAGGTGACGGTACCAGTCCGCCGGTCTCCGGATCACGAAGAGGGGCCCAGCCTGGCACAACAAGAATAGCTATTAATATAACATAAAACAAAAGAGAAATCCCCGCATGCCTGAGGCCTTTTCTCTCTTCTGAAGTCAAAGAAGTACGTTCGGTCGGGATATCCGAGGAGAGTTGATATTCAAAATTCCTGCACCTGGGAATTGTAAAGCGGGAGACGATGAATGCACCAACAACTCCCAGCAAAACAGTAGAGGCTATCATAAAATACCAGTTGGAGGTTGCACTCACCTCCATACCATCGACCATCTGCTCAGTTATCGATGTGCTGATGCCAGCAAGCAACACATCTGTACCTGCGATCAAAAAATTGGCTGTAAAACCTGCTGTGGCACCGGCATAACCGGCAATCAGGCCGGCAATGGGGTTGAGGCCCATCTGTGTAAAAATCAGAGCTGCGATAGGCGGGACAATTACAACTCCTGCATCAGAGCCGATATTACCGCAAGCTCCGATAATGAAAATTACAGGCAACACTATCTTATTGGGCACTGAAAAGGCGACAGTCCGCATTGCAACAGCCAGCAAACCGCTTCTCTCAGCCACCGAAACCCCCATAAGCATGACCAAAACCAGACCGAAAGGCGCAAAATGGGCAAAATTGGTAACCATCTCCTGAACAAAACGCCTCAATGCATCACCGGAAATAAGGTTTTGAGCCTCCACAACATCGCCGGTTGAAGGATCGGTTGCACTGACTCCCAGAAAAGAGGTGACGGCACTCAGCACCACAATGAATATGCAAATCCAGACAAAGATCCAGAACGGATGGGGAAGTTTGTTCCCGAGAATCTCTATCCACCTGACAACTCCGGTAGAACCAGTATCAACCGGTTGTGCACCTTCTTTATCATTGGACTGATTCTCATTTTTTTGTTTATTATCTTTTTCCATAACAACCAATGTCTTTTAATTAATTATAAAATAAATTCCAGATATGGCATTTCAGAAAAAATGAACCGGCAACAAATTTAATATTTTTATCAAGGAGGGATTAATAATCTGCATATTTTTCAGTTTTGCCACACACGCATGATTTACCCTCTAAATTGGCAGTAATGATTATCCTTTCATATACTTTTTAAATGTGAAATTATTTCCATATTTTTGGATAATCTTCCCCACCTCGATTATAGCGGGGAATAAATTAATCGAAAATATATTAATTAGGGTCTGCTGATTTTCTATAAAATAGAGGTTATACTGTTGATAAACAAGACAATATGTTGATAAAATGAGTGAAAAATGCAAGGAAAA
>Ga0207421_10003224_pt1 | contig 19519 bp, 16 predicted proteins | sample SodLakKL_010_SED_4_FD_187542 | JGI IMG/M metagenome (GOLD analysis project Ga0207421, IMG submission 187542) | Alkaline sediment microbial communities from Lake Tanatar, Kulunda Steppe, Russia - 8KL_010_SED (SPAdes) (version 2) | ecosystem: Environmental > Aquatic > Non-marine Saline and... | reverse complement strand
CCCCGGCGGGTTCATGAAACGGGAGGGACGCTCCAACGACAAAGAGATTCTGACCTCCCGACTCGTAGACCGCGCCGTGCGGCCGCTCTTTCCGGACGGCTTCCGTCACGAGACGCAGATCATCTGCTTCGTAGTCTCGGCTGACGACGAAAACGACGCGGACATCCTCGCGGGTGTTGGCGCTTCTGCCGCGCTGATGTTAGGCGGTGCACCCTTTGACGGCCCGATTGCGGAGGTTCGCGTGGGGCGCGTAGATGGCGAGTTCGTCATCAACCCCACGATCCCGGAGCTTGAATCCTCCGACATCAACCTCATCGTGGCAGGTAAGCAGGATGCCATCGTGATGGTGGAAGGGGAGATGGATGAAATCAGCGAGGAAGAGATGGTAGAGGCCCTCGACGTGGCCCACGACGCCATCCGCAAGCTGTGCGCGCTTCAGGAAGAGCTGTTTGCTGAAGCTGGTACAAAGGATGCGTTTGAGTACACGCCGTATGTGGTGGACGATACCCTCGTGGACACGGTCCGCGACCTTATCAGCGATCGCATGCGCGAGCACGTCAATGCGCCGTACGAGAAAGAGTCGTTCTACGGCGGGATTGATGAGATCAAGGCCGATGCGGTGGACCAGTTGCTCGGAGACGATGATACCACCCCGGAAGGTTATACCGAGGGCGATATCAAAGAGGCTGTCTCTAAGGTAGAGAAAGAGGCCATGCGCGCCATGATCGTCGACGATGGGCGCCGCATTGACGGCCGGGGCCGCACGGACGTGCGCGACATCTGGTCTGAAACTCAGACACTTCCCCGTGCACACGGCTCCTCCGTGTTTACCCGCGGCGAAACGCAGGTGCTGGCGGCGGTCACGCTGGGTACGTCGAAGGACGTGCAACCGGTGGATCAGATCTTTGACCAGGAGGACAAGCGCTTCTTCCTGCACTACCGTTTCCCTCCGTTCTGTGTGGGGGAGGCGCGCTTTCTGCGGGGCCCCGGGCGTCGCGAAATCGGCCACGGCATGCTTGCTGAGCGTGCACTGGAAGGCCAGCTGCCCGACCACGACGACTTTCCCTACACGATCCGCATCAACGCGGATGTGCTGGAATCCAATGGTTCCTCGTCCATGGCCAGCGTGTGTTCTGGCTCCCTCGCGCTCATGGATGCCGGTGTGCCGGTGAAGAAGCCCGTCGCGGGTATTGCGATGGGGCTTATTCAGGAAGGTGATCAGACGGCGATCCTGACGGACATCCTGGGCACCGAGGATCACCTTGGCGACATGGACTTCAAACTGACGGGCACCCGGGACGGGATCACGGCCTGCCAGATGGACATCAAGATTAGCGGGCTCTCCCGTGATCTGATGCTGCAAGCCCTGAACCAGGCCCGGGATGCGCGCGAGCATATCCTTGATGAGATGCAGCAGACGCTGGCCGAGCCACGCCCGCAGCTCTCTCCCCATGCGCCCCGCCTCACCCAGATCACCATCGACAGCGACTTCATTGGCGCCGTGATTGGGCCGGGAGGTAAGGTGATCAAAGGCATCCAGGCCGACACGGGCGCGTCGATCGACATCGACGAGCGCGACGGCATGGGCTACGTCACGATTGCCGCTGCCGACCAGGCCGCTTCCGATGCTGCCATCGAGCGCATCAAGAACATCGTGACGGTGCCAGAAGCCGGCGAGGACTACGAGGGCACGGTCAAGAGCATCAAGGGCTTCGGTGCCATCATCGAAATCATGCCGGGACGCGAAGGCCTCCTGCATATCTCCGAAATTGACCACGACTATGTGGACAAGGTGGAGGATTACATGCAGGTGGGCGACAAGGTGAAGGTACGCCTCACCGAGGTGCGCAACGACGGTAAGCTGCGCCTCTCCCGCAAGCCCTTCGTTTCGAAGAGCAACGGCTCCAGGTAGCCACGCCTGTTGATCCCGCATCGCACGCAAGGGCAGAGAGGCACGACCTCTCTGCCCTTCGGTGTATCTGTGACGCAAGATCCCCAACGTTCGACACGCGCATGCACCATCGTACACGAACCTCATCTACATCCGCTACCCCGGACCTGCAACACACCCGCCTGCCGTGTGGCGCACGGGTGGTGACGGAGCATGTCCCAGGCGCGCGATCAGTAGCGGTTGGACTGATGATCGACACCGGCAGCCGTGATGAGCCGGTGGAGCGCAGCGGTATCAGTCATTTTGTAGAACACATGGTGTTCAAGGGCACCCACCGGCGCCGCGCGCATCACATTGCGCAGCGGATGGAGGCGGTGGGCGGCTACCTGAATGCGTTCACGGAGAAGGAAGTCACGTGCTACTACGGGCGCGCCCTTCCCGAGCATGCCGCACGAGCGATTGACGCCGTAGTAGACTTGGCCCTGCGTCCGAGCTTCCCCGTAAACGAAGTTGCGCGCGAACAGGGCGTTGTCTTCGAGGAACTGAAGCTGTACGACGACACGCCCGAGGAGGCAGCGTTGGATCTGTACGACAGGGCCATGTATCCCGGACACGGCCTTGGGCGCCCGGTGCTGGGCTCAGCAGAAACCGTTGGTGCCCTCACCCAGGAGGCGCTGCACGCGTTCGTGGCTGCACACTACGTCCCCGAGCGCATGGTGCTCGCGGCGGTGGGGGCCGTCGACCATGCGCAGGTGTGCCGTGCCGCCACCCGCGCCTTCGCTGACGCTGATCGGGCCACCGCAGAGGCTCCATCACGGGAAGAAGCCCCAGCGTTGACGCAGACCCGGTGTGAAGTGCTTCCGCGGCCCGTGCAGCAGGCCCATGTGGTGCTGGGTGTCCGTGCCCTGGCCATGGACGATGAGCGCCGGCATGCGCTTACGCTGCTTCATACGGCGTTGGGAGCCGGTATGTCCAGCCGCCTGAACCGTCAGATTCGCGAGATGACCGGCGCGTGCTACGCCATCTACTCCTTCGCCAACGCATATACGGATACTGGTGACCTCGGCGTGTATGCTGGGATGGACCCAATGCGTCTCGATCGGATGATCCCGCGCATCTGGCGGGAGATGACGTGGTTTGCCTCGCATGCGATGCCCGCACGGGTGCTGCAGCGCGTTAAGAACCAGGCGCGCGGGGAGTGGCTGTTGGGCCTGGAGTCACTCTCCAATCGCATGGTATACATTGCGCGCCACATGTTGTATCATGGCGACCTGCCCTCAGCAACTGCAGAGGCCGATGGGCTGCAAGCGGTGTCGGCGGAGGCCGTGCAGACCCTGGCCCAAGAGCTCTTTATGGACCAGCCCTCTGTAGAGGTCAGGGTGCTTCCTGCCGACGATGCGCAGCCGGCTGCCATTTGAGGACCGTTAGTGCAAACTATTTTTTAAACATCTATTCCCCATGCATATCCTTGTTACCGGTGGTGCCGGCTTCATTGGCTCGCACGTCGCGGACGCGTTCCTGGCTGATGGCCACACCGTAGATATCCTGGATGATCTCTCGTCTGGCCGCGAAGCGAACGTACCCGATGAAGCCACGCTGCATGTGCACGACATTCGCAGTGAAGAGGCGGCGAGCCTGTTGGAATCCACGGGGTACGACGTCCTCGTGCATCACGCCGCGCAGATGGACGTGCGGAAGTCGGTGGCAGACCCCTCGTTTGATGCTGACGTCAATCTGCGCGGCTTTCTCAATCTGATGGAGGCCGCGCGCCGCAACGGACTCAAAAAGGTGCTTTTTGCGTCCACGGGGGGCGCGATCTATGGCGAGCCTGAGTATGCCCCTCAAGACGAGGCGCACCCGCTGCGGCCGATCTCGCCGTATGGGATCACTAAGCTGGCTACGGAGCGCTATCTGTATTATTACCACCAGCAATATGGCATCCCGTACGTAGCCCTGCGCTACGCGAATGTCTATGGGCCCCGCCAGAACCCGCACGGCGAGGCTGGGGTGGTGGCGATTTTTGCCCAGCGCATGCTCAACGGCGAAGCGGCCTTCATCAACGGGGACGGGCTGCAGACGCGCGACTTTGTGTATGTGGGCGATGTGGTGGAGGCGAATCGCGCCGCACTCGCGTACGACGGCACGGGCACCTTCAACGTGGGGACAGCGAAAGAGACCGACGTCGTCGAGTTATTTGAAACCATTCGCGACGAGATTGACCCGGATATTTCCAAGCGCCACGCCGAAGGGAAGCCGGGCGAGCAGCGGCGCAGTGTACTAAGCTATGCCCACACGGAGGAGACGCTGGGATGGGCGCCGCAGGTTGGGCTACGCGATGGCCTCGCCCGCACGGTCGACTGGTTTCGCCCGCAGTAATGCATTGCCCCTATGGCTACCTACCGCATCGAACTTGAGCAATTTGAGGGGCCGCTGGACCTGCTCCTCTTTTTCATCCGCCGGGATGAGCTGGATATCTATGACATCCCCATCAGCCAGATCACCCACGAGTTCCTATCGTATGTCCGGCTGATGGAAGAGATCGACCTCGATGGCGTTGGCGACTTCATCTACATGGCCTCTATCCTTATTGGGATTAAGGCGCAGATGCTGTTGCCGCAGCCCGAGAGTGGGGCGGACGGTGAACCCGTGGACCCGCGACGCGAACTCGTTGAGCGCTTGCTGGAGTACGTGCGCTACAAAGAAGCCGCCGCTGAGCTGGAAACGCGGCACGACCGCCGCCACGAGCTGTTCACCCGTCCGGAAAAAGCCGTACGCAGTGCGCTGGAAACTGATGGCGCACCCCGATTGACCAACGCCACCGTGTTTCGTCTCATCGGGTCCCTGCGCGGCCTCCTCACCCGGGAGGCGCCCGCCGAAGACCCGACCCACACGGTAGATCGCGTACATTACAGCGTGGATGAGGCCCGCGATGCCATTCGGGAGCGTCTGCAGCAGACGGTACGGTTCTCATTTATTGAGGCGCTACGCCAGGAGCCGCGCGGAAAGATCATCGCCCATTTCTTGGCCGTTCTGGAGCTGGTCCGCCAGGGGACTATTGCGATCATCGATGCGCCCTCACGAACCGAGTTCTTCGTGTCTCGGCCGGACGCCGACGCCTCCGCGGTCGCTCCTACACCTTCATCATCATCTACTGCTTGACGCTGCCCATCCATGGACGCGCGTTCTACGCCAGAGTATACGGAGTCTGAACAACGCCTACACCAGATCGTGGAGGCGCTGATCTTTGCAGCGGCCGACCCGCTTCCGCCTGAGCGCATTGCCGAGGCTGTGCATGAGGTGCGCGGGCAGGCTCCTGAGGTTAAGGCAATTGAAGCAGCCGTCGAGCGGCTTAATGAGCGCTATGCTGCCGCCCAGCAAGGACTTCAGATTGAGCGGTGGGCGGGCGGCTTTCGGATGACCACCGCGGAAGCCGTAGCCCCCTACCTGAAAGCGTTTCGCACGCAGCGCCACCAACGGTCCCTTTCGCGCTCGCTGATGGAGACGCTGGCCGTAGTCGCCTACCGGCAGCCCACGACCAAACCGGAGGTGGATTACGTCCGGGGCGTGGACGCCGGGTACGCGCTGCGGAAGTTGATGGCGCTGGATTTGATTGACGTCGTCGGCCAAAGTGATGCCATCGGGCGGCCGTTGCTCTATGGCACGACGGAGGAGTTTCTGGTGGCGTTTGGCCTCGATACGGTGGACGACCTGCCCGATCTTCGTTCCATCGAACAACTGCTGGATGACCCGGCGTTCGATGAGGAGCGGGCCGAACTGATGCTGCTGCGCGAGCTGCCCGTGCAGCAGCGGTCGGCCGGTGCACCGGAATCGTCAGCCAATGGGGCCAGCGCAGATGCCTCGCCCGCCTCGGCAGAGGATGCGGATGAAGCCACCGGAAAGGCTGCCTGAAGCGGGGCACGGACCGGACGGCTGTCCGTATTGACACGTTACTTTACATTACTTGACCTCATTATGGCAGCAAATAACCCGCACACCTCCTCAGACGCCGACGGCATCCGCCTCAACAAGTACATTGCCAAGGCGGGCGTAACCTCGCGGCGCAAGGCCGACGACTTAATCGACGCGGGGCGTGTACGCGTGAACGGCGAAGTCGCGGAGGCCTATTGGTATCGTGTCATGCCCGGGGACACCGTAGAGGTGAGCGGAAAGACCATCTCACCACAATCGCATCGGTACATCCTCCTCAACAAGCCCAAGGATACCATCAGCACTACCGACGACGAGAAAGGCCGCGACACAGTGATGGACCTCGTCAACTTGCCCGCCGACATCCGCGATGGGCTGTTTCCCGTGGGGCGGTTGGACCGCGACACCGTCGGGGTATTGTTACTGACGAACGATGGTGACCTGGCGCACCGCTTGATGCATCCCCGGTATGAGACGAGCAAGCTGTACCGCGTGCGGACGCGCAAGACCATCGACCCACACGAAATCGATCAGTTGCGTCGGGGGGTGGAGCTGGAGGATGGGATGGCCAGTGCCGACCGTGTAACGTACATCGATCCCAAGCGCCGTGAGGAAATCGGCCTCATGCTGCACGAAGGGCGCAACCGGCAGATCCGCCGTATGATGGAAGCTCTGGGCCATGAGGTCGTTGCGCTGGAGCGCGTAAACTATGCCGGCCTCACCAGCGACGGGCTGGAGCGCGGCCAGTGGCGCCATCTGCAGGGCCATGAAATAAAACGCCTTAAGAACCACGTCAAGCTCAAGTAGTCCCTCTATTACACCGCCGCAACATACCTTACCCATAGTAGCCCCACCGTCATGAGTGCAACAAACCACCATCCACCCGCCGCAGTCCCGCGTACGGATACGCCCGATATCTTTGAGCGCAAGGTGCGCGCTGAGGGCCTGACCTATGACGATGTGCTGCTCGTGCCCGGCCACTCCGAGGTGATGCCGCGGGATGCCAGCACGGCCACCCGCCTTACGCGTAACATCAAGCTGAATGTGCCCGTGGTGTCGGCCGCTATGGATACCGTTACCGAATCAGCCCTGGCCATCGCCCTTGCGCGGGAGGGAGGGGTCGGCGTGTTGCATAAGAGCATGAGCATTGAGGAGCAAGCGCGTCAGGTCCGGCGCGTTAAGCGGTCAGAGAGTGGGATGATTATGGACCCCATCACGCTTACTCCAGAGAGCACTGTCGGCGACGCCCGGAGCATGATGGCCCGCTACCACATTGGTGGGATTCCGGTGGTCAATGCAGAGAATACGCTGGTGGGTATTGTCACGAACCGTGACCTCCGCTTTCAGGTGTCAAATGATGTGCCCCTGGAAGAGATGATGACGAAGGAGCCGCTCATCACCGCGCCCGTCGGCACCACGCTGGACGAGGCCGAGGCGATGCTGGAAGAGCATAAAATTGAGAAGTTGCCCGTTGTGGATGGCGAACAAAAGCTCCGGGGGCTGATTACGTTCAAAGACATTGAAAAACGGCGCAAGCATCCGCTGGCCGCCAAGGACGCCCACGGGCGGCTTCGGGTGGGCGCTGCGGTGGGCGTAACCCCAGATTCAGTAGAGCGGGCGCTGGCACTTCAACAGGCGGGCGTCGATTTTGTCGTCGTCGATACGGCCCACGGCCATTCCGCAGGTGTGCTGTCGATGGTGCGGAAGCTGGTAGACACTCTTGATGGCCCCGACGTCATCGCGGGCAACGTGGGGACGGCCGAAGGCACGCGGGATCTCATTGAAGCCGGCGTGGACGCTGTAAAGGTCGGGATCGGGCCCGGCTCCATTTGTACCACGCGCGTAGTGGCAGGCGTAGGCGTGCCGCAACTGCATGCGGTGATGGAATGTGCAGCCGAGGCCCGAGCGCATGGCGTGCCCATCATTGCCGATGGCGGCATCAAACAGACCGGCGACATTGCCAAAGCACTGGCCGGTGGCGCAGAGACCGTTATGATCGGAAGCCTGTTTGCCGCGGTGGAGGAAAGCCCGGGCGAGACCATCATTTACGAAGGCCGCAAATACAAGAGCTACCGGGGCATGGGCTCGGTGAGCGCCATGGGAGAGGGTAGCAAAGATCGCTACTTCCAAGATGCGGAGGATGACCTGAAAAAACTGGTCCCAGAAGGCATAGAAGGGCGCGTACCCTATAGCGGTACGCTGGGCGAAGTCGTCTACCAGATGATCGGTGGCTTGCAGGCGGCCATGGGCTACTGCGGTTGCGCCACGGTGGAAGCGCTGTACGAACGCGCCCAGTTTGTCCGGATCACGTCGTCCGGGCTATACGAAAGCCATCCACACAACGTCCACATCACCAAGGAAGCGCCGAATTACAACATCCGCCGCTCGTAACGGTCGGTTCTCCGCTCACCTGCTATTGGCGCCATGTCATTTCTATCCACCATCGCAACGTCGCTCAAGGAGCATGAGGCAGACGCGGCGTTGATCTCCTTCTTACCGGACATCCGATGGGCCTGTGGTTTTACCGGATCTAATGGTCTGCTGTTTGTCAAACAGTCGACCGATGGAGAGGGGCTGGAAGCGCACTTTATTACAGACGGGCGGTACACCGTGCAAGCACGGGAGGAAGTGGCGGAGGCAACGGTGCACGTGCCGGGATATCAACTCTTTCCGTATCTGGTGAAGGAGGGCTTCTTCGCAGATGTAGAATCCGTCCTTTTTCAGGCCGACCATGTGTCGGTAGCGCAGCGGGATACGTGGGCTGGGCAGACGGAGGGCGTGGCGTGGATCGGGGCTCAGGAAGTGCTGACCCGGGCAGTTGCGCAAAAGACCGAACAAGAAATCGAACGGATTCGGGCCGCACAGCTGATCACCGAAGAAGTCTTCTCGTTTCTGCTGCAGCGCATAAAGCCCGGAGTAACAGAGCGGGAGGTGGCGGCACAGATCATGTACCAACACATCAACCGCGGGGCCGACAAGCTTTCGTTTGATCCTATTGTGGCTGCGGGTCCTCGTGGAGCGCTGCCGCACGCGCGCCCCACGGATCGGCCTATTGCGCCAGGCGAGTTGGTGGTGATTGACATGGGCTGCTTTCTTAACGGCTACGCTTCGGACATGACGCGGACCATCGCAGTGGGTGAGCCTGGGGAGGAGGCCCGTAAGGTGTACGACACCGTCTATCGCGCGCAAGAAGCCGCCATCGATGCTGCACGGGCCGGCATCTCCTCCGATACGCTTGATGCCGTCGCCCGTGATGTGATTGAGGAAGCCGGCTATGGCGATTATTTTTCCCACGGACTGGGGCACGGCGTGGGGCTTCAAGTTCACGAGTGGCCCCGCCTTTCGTATCATGTCTCGTACCCACTACCCGCAAGCGCTGCCGTCACGATCGAACCTGGGATCTACCTTCCCGACCGGTTCGGCGTTCGCATTGAAGATATTGTCGTGTTGCGAAATCGCGGCTGCGTGAACCTCACCACAGCGCCGAAGAACCTCATTGTGATCGACGCCTGAGCTTCTCTCTCACCGCCATGGATGCTTCCAAAAACGCTCTACAGCTGCAGCTCCCCAGCACACACGAAAGCCTTGAGACAATCGTGACGGCAGTGGAGCAGTTTTCGGAGGTGCACGCCTTCAACGAAGACTTTGCCTATCGGCTGCTTATGGTGGCTACGGAAGGGGCCACCAACGCCATTCGCCACGGGAATAAGTTTGACAAGGACAAGCCCATTCAGCTTGAACTGCGCGCAGATGACGCGGAGGTCCACCTCTGGGTGCGCGACGAAGGCGGTGGGTTTGATCCGACGGAGGTTGCTGACCCCCTCGATACAGAAAACATGTTGGAAGAGAGCGGCCGCGGGCTCTTTCTGATCGAGCACATGGCAGACCAAGTAACCTACGAAACGGAAGGTCGGACCATGCATGCGGTCTTTCAGCGGCCCTCACAGTAATTCCCCGCGGACTCGCAGATGACACCGATGACTCGGACGGGTGTGGCTGTTTCGCTCGGTAGCGTGGCAGGCATCGCCTGGTTGCTGCACCATCCAGAGCTCTGGAGTGCCGAGCGGGTGTACCTGCTGACCACGCTGTGCGCTACCGGGACGATAGGGTCGGTACTGCTATGGCGGGCGGAGGCGCTCAGTCTGCGGATGGTTCTGTTGGGAGCGATGCTGTTTCGCGTGGCCCTGCTACCAGTTGCGCCGCTTCTATCAGATGACGTCTTCCGGTACTTGTGGGACGGCCTCTTGCAATGGGAGGGCATCAATCCATACGCCCATCGTCCGGCCGATATCGTCCTGGAGGCGTATCACGGCACCGTCCTATTTGAGGAGATGAACTCGCCCGAGTTCTACTCCGTCTATCCGCCGCTTTCGCAGGTTTTCTTTGCGCTGGCCGCCGCTTTCTACGAATCCGGTTTTGCGGTTGCCTATGGCGTGCTCAAGAGTAGTTTTATAGCCGTCGAGATGGGTGGTGTCTGGGCACTTAGCCGTATGGTCTCCCCCCAGGCTACCGTCCTGTACGCCTGGAATCCGCTGGTAGTGATCGAAGTCGCGGGGCAGGCACATACGGAGGCGGTAATGGTGGGGCTGTTGCTGCTGGCGCTGTGGGCGGTGCATCAGCGATGGCTCCGCACCGCCTCTGTGCTCATCGCGGGGGCGGGGCTCATCAAGCTGTATCCCTTCATCTTTCTGATCGTCCTGTACGCTCGCTACGGGTGGAGTGCCTTCTGGCCCGGGGCCTTAGCGGCCGGTGGATTGACGCTGGCCTACGTGTCACCCAGCCATGCGCTGAATATCATTGACTCACTGGGGCTTTATGTCTCGTACTTTGAGTTTAATGCGGGGCTTTATTTTACGCTTAAAGAACTGGGGGGGCTGCTTTTCAACCAGGATATGGCGCAGGTGGCCAGTGCCGTGCTTACGATCTGTGCGCTCGGTGCTATCGCGCTGATCCTCTGGCGGGATACGCAGCAAGAGCAGAGCACCGTCCGCGGATTAGCACTTACCTTATACTCCGTTATTGCAATATATTTGTTAACGACTACAACCCTACATCCATGGTATCTGCTGCCTATTCTCGCCCTGCTACCTCTTATTGACCGTGCGCATCATCCGGCGTGGTTATGGTTGAGTATAGCGGCCGTGGGAACGTACGCTCGATACGTCGACGGTATATATTGGGGCTTCGTCTGGCTCTCGTGGATCGGGTTTGCACTACTCGCCGGATGGGCGATCTATCGGTATCGCTCTGGGATCCTCACGTGGGTGATGAAGCGTCGCGCCCGCAGAAAAGCCGACTTGCTCCGCCCGTCACTGACTCAGGTAAAGGACAACCACGGGCATCCCGTGCGCCTACTCGATCTCGGGGCAGGAGAGGGCTATGTGGGCGAAATCCTGGAGAAGGAGGATGGTATCAACGTTACGCTTGCCGATGTCCGCCCTTCAAACCAAACAGACCTTCCCTTCCTTCACCTGCAGCAGGAGAAGCTACCGCTGGCAACCAACGCAGTCCATGTGGTCTCGCTGGTATTTGTACTGCATCACACCCCCAACCCGGTGGAGGTGCTGCGTGAAGCGCTGCGTGCAGCATCCGACCGTGTGGTCATCGTGGAATCGACCTGCGAAGGGCACTGGTGGTGCTGGTGGTTGCGGCAGATCGACGGACTGGCAAATTACGCGCGGTCGGGCGGCACGATGGACGAGCAACCTGCCGCGTTCCGGTCGCAGGAGGGCTGGCTCCAGGCCATCGCAGAGGCAGGGGCAACCGGCTCCGTACGGCATACGGAGGGCACGCCACTGCACCGCGTGGTGGTACTGGAGGCCTTACCGGTCAGCAAGGGCGCTGAAGGCGGATAGGTGGCGCTGAAGATCAGCAACGGAGGCTGTGGCCGACACCCATGCATAGGTGTCATAGCGCCGAAACCACGTCAACTGTCGCTTCGCGTAGCGGCGGGTGTTGCGCTTGATAAGACGCACCATCTCGTCGAAAGGAATATCCCCATCCAGATAAGCGAAGACTTCCTTGTAGCCAATCGTCCGCAGGGGTGAACGCGATCGGTCTACGCCACGTGCATCGAGCGCAGCCACTTCATCTACCAACCCCGCTTCAAGCATGGTGTCTACCCGCGCGTTGATGCGGTCGTACAGTTTTTGCCGATCTCGATGCAGGACCACAACATCAAAGTCGAAGGGAGGCACTGGCGTCTGCTGATGATAGTAGGATAGGGGGCGCCCGGTGGCCTCATGCACCTCCAAGGCGCGCTGAACGCGGCGCGTCTTTGTAGCATCCATCCCAGCGGCCGTCTTTGGGTCGACCTGTTGTAGGCGTTCAAACAGGGCCTCGGGGCCGTCCTCTTTCAGAGCCGACTCAATCTTAGCTCGAATCGCCGGTGGCACGTCGGGAATATCGGCGAGCCCCTCATGGAGGGCGTGTACATACAGCGTGGAGCCACCAACAACCAGGGGCAGGTGGCCACGGTCCTGGATTTCGCGCATACGCTTCCAGGCCTCTCGTGCAAACGTACCGGCAGAGAACGTGTCATCGCTGTTGAAGACCGAACGCTCATCAATGAAATGGTGGGGCACCTGTGCTTGCATCTCAGCATCTGGCTTGGCGGTGCCAATGGTCAGCTCAGTGTATACTTGGCGACTATCGGCTGAAATGATCTCCACGGGTGCGCGCTCACTTAGCTCCAGACTCAGGCGTGTCTTACCTACACCCGTGGGGCCGGTAAGGACAGGCACAGGGAAAGAAGCCGACATACCGTATAGACGACAAATTGAGATGAAACAAGAAAGCCTGCCGCTCAACCGAGCAGCAGGCATCTTGTGCAAGCAGTGAGTCAGGATGTTTGATTGAATTACTGGAGTATACGGATGCGGCAACTGATCGTCAAGTCTACAGCAGCAGTGATCCCCCAGGTATAGCTCATAAAAAACGCCCCCATGCACGAGGCACGGAGGCGTTGGTAGGATGATGCAGAAAGCGGTTTACAGTGCGCTTTCCATTTCTTCCCAGTTGTAGCCTTCTTCCTTGCTCATCTCCTGTGCGGCGAGCGTAAGGAAGATACCGTAGATCACCTTGGAGCCAACGTCAGCAACGGTGTACGTCATGTGACGGGCCACCACAGCGGCTTCGCTCAGGGCCGGCTCAGCAGCAAAGCTGAAGAGGTACGGCATCAGGTAAGCGCCCGGGTACAGCATCCAGGTAATGAAGAACAGGACCCAGATGTTGCTCAGGTAGGCCTGCGCACCTGCGGGAGCACCCTGCTTGCCTTCGTCAATAACCTTCTTCATCAGGTACAGAATGTGGAAGAAGAAGATGGTCGAGATGAGACCCCAGATGAAGAACAGCGTGGGATCCGTTACTTCATAGTACTGACCAGCATATCCGGTGAGGATCATACCCGTACCCGAGACCCAGAACTGGTTTCGGATGGAGCTGAACTTGCTTGTTGTGAGTGTTACCACAAACAGGATCTGGAACAGCAGCATCGGGACATCGATGAGCCAGTTCAGGTAGCGATATCCGTTGTTAAACAGATCGCCTGGATCCGTGGAGCTCAGCATGTACGTCGCGGTCGACGTGTCATATTGGAAGGCACTCAGCCAGTTCTGCTGCTGCACGAGCAGGAGCAGGAAGGCCGAGACCATCACCACGACGGAAAGCACGGACGAAATACGGTACTTCGGCTTGACCGTCTTGATCGTGAGCACGAAATACAAAAGCCCGGCCAGCATGACGGCGTAGCCGAGCGTGAGAACGTGCGCGGAGAGTTGATAGGCCATCTCCGTGTAGCCCGACTCGAGCCCCACATAGTTCTCAAATGTGGCATTGCCTAACTGTGCAATTAAGTCCTCCATTCGTAAAGCCTCCTTGATAGTGCATGTAATAGGGAAGAGGGACTTTCACGCATTGCGTCGCAGAGCGACGAGAAAAGAATGTAACTTTCAGAAAAAATTGAAAGAGTACATTCACGCGTTCGGTACGTGAAAGCGGTTTTCATAGGCTCAGTGTACGCTTTAGCGCGGTGGGGATAAAGGTGTAGCAACCGGTATTTCAACCACGTTACGAAGGTTCTACATTTGCCCCACGCGTTCTTTCGATTGATCGCCGCTAACCCAAGATTGGGCAGAAATAAGATCCCCCGCGAGGAAGAGCGTGCAGCCCTTAACGACCAATATATTGGTAACCAAAAAGAACGTAGCCTCCTCGATGGGTAGTCCAAATGGATTAATACCAAAGGTATACACAGCCGAGATTTCCCATATGCCGTCTGAAATGGCGAACCAGTCGGCTACCCACAAATAGGCCGTGCTTATCCCGATGGTGATGGCTACAGGGCCCCGAACCAGTCCCCAAATCACGCTGCCACCGTAGATCCAGATGCCCAACAGGACAGGGCAGGCCCAGCTTAAAATCAGACCCATGTACAGGCCACTGTCGTCCCCGGCCATCAGAAGCCATACGCCCCAGGCGGTGAGGGCAGCATAGACCAGCGCACCGACGATCTGTGCAGGGGTAACCCAGGCAGGGAGTGGCTGATCAGCCCAATCCGGACGACGTCCCAGTACATGATAGTAGAGGAGTCCGGTGAGAATGGGCTGCAGGATAAAGAAGGCATACTCTTCATACGGTACGTAATAGATGGTGCCCAGCACGCGCTCCGGGCCATACCACCACACTTCGCGATACACCAAGTAATTATCCCATGGGGTGGTGTATACAAACGCAATCAGGCAGATGGCGCCAATGGCCCACCGGGTTCGAGACGTCCCGCGCCCGGCCAGGGGCCGTGGGAGGGTGAAGGCCATAATGATGATGGGCAGGACAAGATACAGCAGCAAAAAATTCAGGTAACTCATGCTGAACAGGGCGTGGGGTTAATCTAAGTCATGTAAGACGACGTGCGCCGCGTTGCGCCCGGAGGCACCCATGATACCGCCGCCGGGGTGGGTGCTGGCACCGGTAAGGTATAAGCCATCCAATGGGCCTTTATAGCTGCTCATGTCCATGGATGGTCGCATCATAAACATCTGGTCAATACTCATCTCCAGATGCATCACGTTCCCCCGGCGCAAACTCAAGTGACGCTCCAGCCACAGCGGATGTTGAAAAAGACGTCCGACAATGGCATCCCGCGTTCCCGGGGCATAGGCTTCAAACGTATCAATGAGATTATCTGCAACAGCATCGCCAATATCATCCCACGAGGTGCCATTCGCCAGTTCATATGGGTAGTACTGCCCCCAGAGCCACAGCACTTCATGGCCTGGTGGTGCGAGGGTGTCGTCAACCGCGCTAAACGACATTCCGACGATGGGCGGATCACTTGATGGCTGGTGGTTGAGGTAGTCGCCATACGCTGCATGGATCTGCTGAGGGGAGCGGCAGACGAGCTGCAGCGCGGTACGCGCGTCATCGGATGGGTCAGCCGCGTACCGGACGGGGCGGTCAAGCGCCAGTCGGACGATGGCGCCAAACCCATTGCCCACCCGCATCTTTCGGGCGGGGCTTTCTGGCCGGTGGGAGGGCGGCAGTAAGTGTTCGAGGGTTTCCAGTATGTGCGTACCGGAGACGACGGCGCGGCTGGTGTAGGCGTCGCCTCCGACCCGGATGCCTGCGGCCTTACCATTTTCAACCAAGATCTCATCCACCGGGGCACTGACCTCAACCGTGCCCCCATGTGCCTCAATATGCCGCCTCAGGGCCTGTGTAAGCATGCCTGAGCCTCCTTTCGGACGCGCGATTCCTCCTTTGTGGTAGAGCGGGTGCCAGAGCACAAACGGTCCGGACATCGGCTCACTCGGCGGTGGTCCGGACTGGGCGGCCATCCATTGTAGCATGGCCTTGAGTTTTTCTTCACGGAAGTACTCGTCAATCACCGCTCCATACGGACGGGTGATGAGGCGCAGGGCATCCGTTGACGAGAGACGTGTAGAGGGCCCGAACGCGAGGTTTTTGCCGAGGGAGAGCGGCGTGGGAGGGGAGAGAAACGTCCGGCATACCGCTTCCGAGAAATCGGTCCAATCATCAATAAATCGCCGGTAGGCCGCACCCTCACCCGGAAACTTCGATTCCAGATGCTCAACGGTGCGATCCACATCCCGGTAAATGTATATACTGTCGCCATCCGGAAACGGAGCAAAAAAGAGCGGGTCCAGCTCGATGTACTCCAATCCGTAAGCGCTGAGGTTCAGTTCCTCAATGATCGGCGTAAGGCGAATGAGAATGTGCGCGCTTCCGCCCAAATCGAATTGATAGCCCGGAACGATTTCTTTCGTAGAAACTGCGCCGCCTACAATGTCACGCTTTTCAAATACCCCCACTCGGTAGCCGGACTGAGCCAGGTAAGCCGCTGTAATCAGGCCATTATGGCCTGCACCAACCACGCAAACGTCGAAATCCAAAACAACTCCTCTCAATATAATGCGCTGAAAATGGTACGATGCACACAGTACCAAAGGAAGCCCTGATATGCTGCACGTAATCGGCAGTCGTATCAAGAATATTCAATGCCGGTGCAGCGGCTTGCCCCGCCGTGTAAGCACAGGGGCACACGCAGTGAAGCACCGTACGATTTTGTAGGTTGACGTATGGTGTGTGCCCCACAACGACGGGTTGAGCTGACACTTCACCAAAACCAACATGACATGGAACGTGAGCTATACGACATCAGCCGTACGATTGCATCGGAAACGGCGGTATGGCCCGGAGATCAGCTGTTTCGGCAGGAGTGGACGCTGCGGAAAGAGGCGGGCGCAAGCGTCAACCTTAGCAGCGTTCACATGAGCCTGCACACGGCCACCCACGCTGACGCACCGTTGCACGTACGCTCCACAGGGAGCAGTATCAACGAGCTGCCACTCGGCACCTTCATCGGGCCAGCCTATGTGTTGGATTTGTCTGGTGATAACACGATTGACGATCTCATCGAGCCCGCACACGTGCAGAGCGTGCCGCCTGAATGTACACGGTTGCTGCTCAAGACGCCGCACAGCGCCGTGCCCATCACCGCATGGGACGGTAGCTGGTGGTCCATCTCAAAAGCGGCCGTAGAGTGGTTTATCCGGCAGGGCATTGTGCTCGTAGGTACGGATGCTCCGTCCATAGATCCTGAGGATAGCACGACGCTTGAGGCACATCATGCCCTTGCCGATGCTGAGATTGTCCACCTTGAGCATCTAAATCTGCGCGATGTATCCGAGGGCTTCTACAACCTGTCTGCGCTACCGCTGCGCATCGCCGGTGCGGATGCAGCTCCTGTACGTGCTGTTCTGTATCGCCCTTTGTAAAACCGTTATTGCAAAATACTTCTTAAGCAAATAACGGCACATCAACGGCATTAAGGCTTACAAGCTTGTGATACTACTCATCAGTTTTTGCTCACGCTCACATAGCCTAAAACTTTTATGGACCCACTTGACCGACAGGATCTTCAGGAACTGGCTGCTCACGAGGCTGAGCAATGCGTCTCGTTTTATATGCCAGCTGAACGTGTCGAGGCTGAGCATGCCCAGAACAGTATTCGTTTCAAGAATCTCCTCAAAAATATTCGGCAGCAGCTTCAAGAGCGCGGACTGAGGGATGCCCCGATCGATGCTATCCTGCAGCCTGCCACAGACCTGCTTGACGATGCCACATTTTGGCGCTCCATGAGTGAAGGCTTCTGTGGTTTTATGACGCCTGATACGCACCTCTTCCTGCGCCTTCCGCTGCACTTTGAGGAAGTAGCACACGTATCCAACCATTTCTACCTGAAGCCGCTGTTTCCACTTATCGCAAGCAACAACCGATATCACGTGCTGGCGCTGAGCCAAAACAAAGTGCGCCTGTTTATGGGCACACATCAGGGGCTTGACCAGGTGGATGAGGGCGAGGTACCGGAAGGCATTGCCGATGCTCTGGCGTATGACGACCCTGAGCAGCAACTCCAGGTGCGCTCGCATCGCACGGCAAACGACCAGCAGGGCGACGGCGAGGCCATCTTTCATGGGCAGGGAAGTGGCGAGCAGGAGTTTCGCTCCAAGCCGCAAGAGCGGCTGAAGCGATACTTCCGCGAGATCAATAACTCAGTCAAGGAGCTGTTAAAGGATGAAAGCGCGCCGCTGGTGCTTGCCGGCGTGTCCTACTATCTTCCGATCTACCGGGAGGTGAACAGCTACCCGCATCTTATTACAGACGAGATTGCCGGTGGCAACCCCGATCAACTCGCGCCGCACGAGCTCCATGAGAAAACATGGCAGATTGTAGACCCACACTTTCAGGCAGCACAAGAGGAAGCTACAGAGCGTTTCCAGGCCGCCTTTCAGAAGGATAACGGCCACGCCTCGGCCGCCCTTGAAGAGGTCATACGGTCGGCCATGTTTGGTCGGGTAGACACATTGTTCACCCCAGTAGATGAGTTCATTTGGGGCTCAGCTGATACAGAGACCGGTGAGATCATCCTCCATGGAGCACGCCAGGAAGACTCGGTTGAACTGCTCAATATGGCGGCGATTCACACGTTCACCAATGGCGGCACGGTGTACGCACTGAAACCAGAGCATATGCCTGTGGATGAGCCCGCGGCTGCGACATTCCGTTACGCGGCTGATATGAGCACAGCATAAGCAATAAAGCCCCCGCCGGGGTTGTTCGCGCCAGAAATGTCAAAGGGAAAGCAGCTTTATGACTGCTTTCCCTTTCGTATGTGAATGTAATCCGCCGCGCTATCCCGCAGCTTGTCCCGCTGATGGATGTACATCATCGTGGTTTCGATATTTTTGTGCCGGGCATGGGTTTGGACTTGCTTGAGTGAAGCCCCAGCCTCTAACGCCAACGTACAGCCTGTATGACGCAACGTGTGCGCCCCCACATCGCCCAGTCCGGCCCGTTCCGCCGTCTTGCGTACAATACGGTAGATAGAATGGGGGGTAAGCCGGCCGCCGCGGTTGTTGTTGCTTAAGGACAGCCACAGCGGACCCTGCCGAATGCTATAGTGTGCACACATGCTGTCAATTTGCTCTACCACATGCGCAGGCACCTTGATGTACTGGTTAGCGCCGCCTTTTGTCTCGGGTAGATCGAGTACCCAATAGCGGCTAAGTGGCCGAAGATGCGCAACATCCATCGCTGCCGCTTCTGAACGCCGTAAAACGCAGTGCAATAAGGTATAGATGAGGGTGTAATCCCGCATGGCTGCATCGCCTGATGCAGCCGTAGCATCCAGCAGTGCCTCAGCTTGGTCGCTGCTTAGCACGATCAATGACTGATCGGACCGGTCGGCTTTCTGGATGCGCCGCACCAGTTTGGGATGAGCAGGGTTGCGATCCAACGCCTCCAGTGCGACCAGCCAATCGAAGAACCCACGGAGTGAGGCGATGCGCCGCTGCACCGTAGATGCAGCGTAACCATCATTAGCGAGCTGCTCCAGATAGGCATTCACATGGACAAACGTGACCGTACGGATGTCGGCCAGCTTGACACGTGGTGTGCCAAAAAAGTCTTCGAGGTCGTTTCGGTAGGCCCGTCGGGTTTGCGCGCTGTCATAGCGCTTCAGATACAGATCAATCAGATTCCGGTCTTGGATGGGGCCACTGAGCGCATCTGATGATCTACGTTCTATAGCCATTGTACGGGTTCGATGTAGTTGGTAAAACGGAAAAATATACTGATTTTCAACCTTTGGTAATAATACTTATCAAACGTTGAGTAAATATG
>Ga0207421_10003223_pt1 | contig 19521 bp, 20 predicted proteins | sample SodLakKL_010_SED_4_FD_187542 | JGI IMG/M metagenome (GOLD analysis project Ga0207421, IMG submission 187542) | Alkaline sediment microbial communities from Lake Tanatar, Kulunda Steppe, Russia - 8KL_010_SED (SPAdes) (version 2) | ecosystem: Environmental > Aquatic > Non-marine Saline and... | reverse complement strand
AAGGTTTTCAACCCTCTCCAATCGGGTCTGATCCACCTTCTTATCCTTAAACCAGTCAACTAAAATCTTAAATGGAAGTTTATAATCCCCCTGATGATAATCAGAATCCTTCCAGGCAAGATAGATATAGCTGGTAATCATATGGTGGAGATTAATAATTCCAGAGCCAGATGCAGCCTTTTTCAAAAGCTCTGTCCAGTCAGGTTCTTCTTTCAAACTATAATCTTCAGGATCAAAATCCTCTGGAATATTTCGCCTGCCAAGATAGGTTACATAAGAAAGCAGAGCAGTTTCTGCATATTGATGGTGGGGAAAGACAAGATCTTCTATTACTGGCTGAAAACAGCTTAAACTATGGCCTAAAGAATCAGGTATTCCAAGAGACCCGATTCCAAGAAGATATTCTGATAAATTAGCTGGATTATCCTTATATTCCTGAATTGCATAGTAATAGCTATTATGAATATTACCCTTATTAAGCTCTTCCACCATATTATCAAGGGGCTGGTCGATCCTATCTGCCCCTTTAAAGTCACCGGCTTCTATATTAAGCCAGTTTCTATTAAGCATCTCTGTCAGAATAACCCTGGCCACCCCTTCTTCAGTCTCTTTACTTAAAATATTATTGATTGAAAGACGGCGAAGGAATAAAGCCATTTTAACCTGATGAAAACTACCATAGGTCAGATTCGATTCAAAGAGCAGTCCTGGTAATAATTCATCAATCAGACTGATTAAAGTCCAGTGCTTATTCTTAATTAGCCTATTTAAATATTTGTCAACCCCGGCTTTATCTTTATTAATTAAAAGGTCCTGTAAATATGAGTTCATATTTTCATACCACCTTAATGATTTTTTATAGCTTCAAAAACCTCTTCAAGATCTGGTACATCATCAATTTCATACTTTTTAGCCCAGACAATTTTACCTGATTGGTCAATTAATATATTGGCTCTTTCAGAAAATCCATCTTCATCTCTAAATATCCCGAGGTTTTTAGCCAGGGCACCATGGGGCCAGAAATCTGAAAGCATCTTTAGATTAGTAATATCTATCTCTTTGGCCCAGGCCTTCTTACATGGAGTTGCATCTACACTAACTCCTAAAGGTACAGTATCATATTCTTCAAAAAGTGAATAGTGCCCCTCTAAATCCTCCATCTGGGTCTGACAGATACCTGTCCAGGCTAGCGGGTGAAATGAGAGCAATACCTTCTGACCTTTTAAATCACTTAGACTGACATTATTTCCATCCTGGTCCTTTAAATTAAACTGAGGAGCTTCTGAATTAATGAGCTTTTCAATAGTCATTATTAACACCCCTTCTATTTATTAAACTAATAAATATTTTCTGCTTAAATTATAACATAATCAGATAAAGGTTACAATTTTACTCCATTTTTCTGCCAGCTTATTACAGCCCGGCAATAATCTCTTCCATTCTCTCTGCAAAAACCTGAAGATCTCCCTCAGTCAGGTCTTGATGGGTAACCAGCCTGATTAACCTGTCAGAGAACTGATTGGTCAAAATACCGGCATCATTTAACTTTTGAGATATCAATTCAGCGCCACCTTGATTATTACATGCCAGCATCACAAAATTAGTCGACTGTCTAAAAACTTCCAGTTTATCAGTCTTAAAACCTTCAATTATCTCTGCCAGCTCTTCTGCCTGCTCATGGTCTGCCTTTAGAACATTTCTGTTTTCTAAAGCATAAAGCCCGGCAGCAGCAATAATTCCAGCCTGGCGCATGCCTCCTCCTAAGAGCTTCCTGTTCTTTCTGGCAGACTTAATAAACTCCTCACTACCAGCCAGCATTGAACCTACTGGAGCCCCGAGGCCTTTGGAGAGACAGAACATCACAGAATCAAATCCTGCCACCAGATCTCCTGGGTCAACATCTTCCTGATAGGCTGCATTAAAGAGCCTGGCCCCATCAAGATGGAGTGGAATCCCCTTAGATTTTGCCAGTTCTGCTATCGGCTCAACCCTATCAGTACCATAGGAAATGCCTCCCCGGCGATTATGGGTATTTTCCATGCAGATAAGACCGGTCTCAGGATAATGAATATTCTCGCCTCTAATTGCATGTTCCACAGCTGCCGGCTCCAGATAACCATTTTCATCTGAAACAGTTCTTGCCTGGAGGCTGCCAAGCCTGGCCAGCCCGCCAACCTCATAATAAAAGATATGGCTTTCATCTCCTAAAACAACTTCCTGGCCAGGTACTGTGTGGGTCAAAAGAGCAACCTGGTTGGCCATAGTCCCACTTGGTAGAAATAAAGCTGCCTCCTTATTTAAGAGCTCAGCAGCCCTCTCTTCAAGTTCATTGATTGAAGGGTCCTCACCATAGACATCGTCACCAACATCGGCTGTAGCCATAATCTGGCGCATCTCATTGCTAGGTCTGGTTACTGTATCACTTCTTAGATCGATTTTCTTCATATTTGCCATTTATAATACTCTCCTTTTTAATGAATAGTTATATCTGTAAATCTGCCATCAATTTTGATAAGAGGTTGCCCCTCTCTCTCATAATAATAATTAGTCCTTGTTCCATCTTCTGTTAATTGAAAATCATATCTGCTATTAATAGTTCCAAAATTAGTACTAAGATCATAACTCCAGAAATCAGGCTCATTGTCAAGATATAAATCTAAATCAGAAAATTGAAGATCAAGTTCCAGATCCGAGCTTAACTGCTCAATCACAATATCTGTATAAGAAAATCTTCCATTTATCATTTCCTGAATACCACTGATCTTATAATTACTAAAACTGGATTCAATTTCTAACGGCCCCGAATTATTTAGAAGCTCAACATCGCCATAGCTATTATCAATCATAATCTGGCTGGCGAAATCTTCTATCCTGATATCATCAAACCTGCTCTTAAGATCAACAGCCAGCTCCTCCGGTGCCCTGATAGTTAAATAAGTTGCAATATTAACTCTATCCATGTTCTCAGGCCTGGCAGTGGAAACCTCTAATTCCTGATTGCTCTGACTTAACTCCAAAGCAACCTGTTCTACAGTTTCCTCCAGTAATTCCTCAGTTGCAGCTTTAACTTCAATCCTGTAATCTATGCTGATATCATCTCTGGATTCACCAATAATATCAACCTCGCCAAAACTATTAACAACCCTGAGGCCAGTTAAATCAGCCCGGTCATAAATCTCATCACCAGAAATCTCAGACCTGTACTGATAGTCGCCTCCTGATGACCAGTCTACATTACCGCTATAGGAGATATCTACATTAAACAGTGTGGCCATCCCCTGACCATCAGTAATCAGCATGGCATCTATATAAACAAAGATCAATAATAAAATTATTATTATCGTTATAACTCTTTTTCTCGATAACATTCTAAATTCCTCCTTTTAGACTTCAAGAACTTTTTCAAGTAATAACCCTGCACCAATTATAAATCCTAGAATCACCAGGGTCAGGCTGAGAAATGAGTTACTGCCAATAGTTATAACAGTTGTAAATTCCTCTGCTCCGCCAATTCCAGATACCTGAAAGGTCAATCCTGGCATCCAGTTAAAGAGCCGGGCCAGCAATTCTGCTATCCTCATGCTGAGATAGCCTGAAAGATAAAAAACCAGGATAGTAACCAGCCATCTAAACCTGTTATAAACCCTACTAACAAGACAGGCTAGCTGAGCCATAAAATACAGAAATAGATTGAATCCAAGATAACCGGCCAGAGTTAAAAATACAATATTGATAATCGATGTTCCGGTCAGATCCACTGGCATAACCGGCCCAAAATCTGCCATAGTCCTCATAACAATCTGCCAGGTGGTCATTGCAGTCAGTACTATCAAAAGCAAGAGATAAGTCGTTGCAGCAAGAAACTTGGCCAGAATTATTGTATAACCTCTTCTCGGCAATGACTTCAAGAGATAGATCGTCCGATCATTCCATTCCTGGGAGAAAGTTCTATAACCAGTAACCAGAAAATACAATGGAAAGATAAAAAATGGAGCCAGCACCGAACCGATTATAAACTGATAATTCTGAGCTGTAATTCTGGTGTAGAGAAAAAAGTGAAAGCCTAAAGTCAATAAAACAAGGATTAAAGCAGCAAATCCAGATTCCCTTAATTCCTTTTTATATAAATTTAAGAAAGCCATCTTAATTAAACACCTCCCTGGTCAGATCCTGAATCGATAGATTATGCTCATCCCTTAAGGCATCGGCATAACCCTGTAATCTAACCTGACCATTTTCCAGCATAATCACATAATCATAAAATTTCTCTGATTCAATAACTTCATGGGTCGATAAAATCACAGACTTACCGCCAGCAGCAAACTCACTATTTAAAATCTCTAGAATATAGCCCTTCGACTGGGGATCAAGTCCTGAAAGAGGCTCATCCATAATATAGAGCTTAACGTCCCTGGCCAGGGTTAAGACCAACTTCAATCTTCCTCGCATACCCTTGGATAAAGAGCTAATCCTGGTGTCAGTCTTCAAATTCATATCCCTGGCCAGCTCCACTGCCTTATCGTAATTAAAATTAGAAAACTGGCTTCTATGAAAATCAATAACCTGCTCAACTTTCATCCAGTCATAAAAATGATCTATCTCAGGCAAAAAAGCAACCTGCTCCTTTAACTGAATACCTAGCTTAAGGCCTAAAACCTCAACAGAGCCAGTATCTGCATAGGTCAGACCAACCATAATTTTCAATAATGTTGATTTTCCGCTGCCATTTGGTCCAATTAATGCTGTCAACTCCCCCTCAGGAAATTCCATCTCGGCATCCTGAAGCGCAACAGTTCTACCATATTTTTTAGAAACTGAATTCACTTTAGCAATCGGTTTAAAAGTCTCCTTAAGCTCCATTGCTCTTACCTCCTTTAAATTCCGCAAACTTATCAGCTAACATTTTATCAATCTCTGCCTTTGTAAAACCTAAAGCCCTTAGCTCTTCAATAAAATTCTCAATGATCTCCTCTCCCATTTCAATCCTTACCTCCTCTATCTTATCCTCAGATTCAGTAACAAAGGTACCCAGACCTCTCCTGGTTTCAACCAGATCCTTAATCTCCATCTCCCGGTATGCCCGCTGAACAGTATTCGGGTTAACAGATAAAAGTTTAGCCATCTCCCGCTGCGAAGGCAGTTTAGACCCGGCAGAATACTCTCCAGAGGCCAGCTTCTTTAAAATAAAGTCAATAATCTGCTCGTAAATAGGCCGCGTAGTATCATAATTTATAGCCAAATTAATGCCCCCTTCCAGCAACTTTTGCACTATAAAGATAGTGCACTAGTTGAATAGTACACTAATATTATAACCCTATCCTTTAATATTGTCAAACATAATTTTTATAAAATGAAAAAACCCCGACTGAATTACTATCCCAGTCAGGGTTACTTATCATTATTAAATTAATCCAGACCAGAACCAGGATAAATACGCTGATTCTTCGGTACTCCTTCGGTACTGTTTCGTTATAGATTCGGTATAGATTCGGTATAGATTCCCTATTCTTTCGGTTTAGCTTGCCTATCCTTTCGGCCCAGCCCCAATTTTCCTCCAGTTCTGCTCCAGGTCTGCTCCGGGATTGCTCCGGCTTACTACCAGTTATTAAATATATAATAGCTAATTCAAATGATTAAAAGATTCCATGACCAATTATACCATTTAAACCACTGGCCAGTAAATATCAGGGTGGTGCATTGAATAAATTTTTCTGCTAAATATAAAATTAATAGCCAGAATCAGGCTAAAAGCTGCCACAAAAAGATAGTCGAGAGACCTAAATAAATTGTAACTCCAGTAATATCAGTTATAGTCGTTAATACTGGCCCGGTCATCATCGCCGGGTCCTTTCCAATCTTTTTTATCAAAAATGGAATTGTCCCGCCAACTACACCGGCAACAATAACATTAAAACCCAGAGCAATACCTGCAATCAGGCCAATCATAGGCTCCCTCTGTAAAATATAAGCAATTATTGCAAAGAGAGAACCTAAAGCCAGTCCATTAATCAGGCCTATAGATAATTCCTTCCTTAACACCCTCTTAACATCATCAATCTGAACTTCACCTAAAGCAATACTCCTGATTGAGACCGATAGAGCCTGAATCCCAACATTACCACCCATATCAGTAATCATCGGTATAAAGGCTGCCAGAATCGCAACCTGAGCAATTGTATCCTCGAACGTGCTGATAACAGCCACAGCACCTAGATTCAAAAAAACATTGGCTGCCATCCAGGGCAGCCTCATCTTAATAGCATCCTTTGGTGGAGTAAAATAGCTCTCCTCTGCTGAGGCTCCAGAGATACTAACAAAATCTTCAGCCAACTCTTCAGATAATAAATCGATAGCCTCATGGAGGGCCATAACTCCAACCAGTCTATCCTGAAGGTCTAAAACAGGGAGTAATTTAAATTTACGATATTTCATTAAGCGAGCTGCCTCAATAGCCGGCTCATTAACCCTGGCAACATGAACCTTAACCGTCATTATATTCTCCAGCCTCTCATTTCGGGCGGCAAAGGCCAGCTCCTGAACTGAAACTACCCCCAGTAATTTATCATCTTCATTGATTACATAAATATAATCTGTATTATCAATCTCACCTCTGGCTTTGCTTAGCATATCAATGGCATCTTTCACCAGGTCATCTTTAAAACCAGTCAGAAAATCCTTTTCCATATAGGCTCCAACTGATTCCTCTTCATAGGTTACAATCTCTTCAACATCATCCTTATATTCATTTGGTATCAAAGCCCAGTACTTATCCCTCTCATCCTCAGGTAAATGAAGAATAATATCTGCAATTTCATCATCTTCCATCTCAATAAAAACTTCCTGAACAAACTCTGAATTCAACTCCTGCAGCAGCTCAACTGCCAGCTCCTCAAGCAAGTATGACAAAACCCGGGCTGACCTGACAGGTCCTAAAGCTTCTAAAAAAGGTAGCGCAGTCTCTTTAGGGGCCTCACTGATTATATCCACCAGGCGGCGATTAGAAAGCCTGGCAGCTATTCTCACCGCCGCTGGAATATCCCCTGAATCCAATTTTTCCTGAATTTCAGCAATATTTCTATTCAGCTGTTCAGTATCTAGAAGCATCCCTTAACCTCTTCCTCTATTTTGGCAGGCTGCAGAAGGGCAAGCTGTCTAAAGCTATATTTTTCCCTTAAAACAGAAATTATATTACAGGCCTGGGCACCATCAATATCCTGGTTATAATAGGCAGCAACCTTATCAACCTGATTATCAGGCCCTAATAACTCTCTGGCAAATTCCCTGGCAAAACCAATTTTAAAATATTTCCAGCGCTGACCTTCACCATCAGGCACCCCGATTTTCTGCCTGAAGCTATCAAAATAATAATAGCCAAGCTGCAGACCAACCAGACTTCTTAAAATCGTAGTATCCTGCCAGCCTTCTCTAGCAATCGCAACCAGATCAAAATAAATTGCCGGGCGATTGCCATAGCTTGATACATAGGCCAGATCTTTACTTACTCCTATTGAAATAAGGAAATATGTCTGTAAGTTTTCCTGAAAAAGATCAGCATCCCGGTCATAGACAGACCTGATCGCACCTAGCAAATTGCTCCTGGCTGCCATTACCCTATTAAAATTCTGATTAATCCAGGGAAATATCTCCTCTCTGGCATATTCACGCCATTCAGCATCATCTTCATAGCCAGCTAACTGCCAGTTTTTAATCTCTGGCCAGTCAGTGATATAATCTGTCCTCCACCTTTCAATCTGAATCTTAACTGGCTCCTTGGCAGCAGTCTGCCAGAGATCAAAAAAATCTGGATAGGTATCAATTATTTTATAACCTTTCATATCTATTCCTCCTTATTTTTTGGCACCACTAAATTTTCCTGAGTTAGATTAATAGTCTGGGTCGGGAAGGCAAAACTAATATTTTTCTCCTTGAAAATCTCTTTCAGCTCAAAATTTATCTCCTGCTGAATGTCCATATAAGTGGCATAATCCTTATCCTGAACATAAAAAATCACTTCATAAATCAGTGAATAATCGCCATAGGCGTGAAAATGAGCCCGATCAAACTCCGTCTTATTTTTAGTTTCAATTATCTCCTTTACAATCCCTGGAATCTCCTTTAATTGCTCCAGAGGTGTATCATAGGTCACCCCAAATTTAAAATTAATCCTCCTCCGCCGCATCCTGCGAAAGTTATGAATTCTAGAACTTGTTAAATCAGTATTAGAAAAGACTAACTGTTCCCCTGTTAGGCTTCTCAGCCTGGTCGATTTTATTCCAATATATTCTACCACCCCTCTAAACTCTCCAATCATAATATAATCACCGATCTCAAAGGGCTTGTCTATAAAGATCGTAAAATAACTAAAGATATCCTGAAAAATCGACTGGGAAGCTATACCGAGAGCAATACCACCAACACCTAAACCGGCCAGAAGCCCGGATATCCTTATATTAAGGTTATCAAGAATAAAAACTACTGCAATAATCCAGGTTACAATTTTGGTGAAACTTTCAGTAATAGTCAAAAGTTTATCCTGGTCAGCTGTATCTTCCTGTCTGGCCAGGTACTGTTTAAAGAAATAAATAATCACAAATTGAATAAAAATCACAAATTGAAAAGTTGTTGCTATCAGAACAAAAAGATAAACTCCCTGTTCAATAATATCCGGCAAAAATAATTGCTGAAAGGCTGTATAGATAATCGAAATTTTAATTAAAGCGATAAGCCTTTTATCAATCTGCAGCAAAAATTTATCGACATCTGGCCACCTGGCCGATACCCTATCATGAATCTTACAGCTTATATATTTATTATATAAAAAGATTCCACCCCAGCCTACCGCTATCATTAGCAAAAAATTAATAACTGATATAAGAGTATTCTCTGCTACTAAAGTCCTGAAAATTTCTATGAACATCTAGCCACCCCCTGGCATTTTAATCACAACAACTTCTATCTGCAGGACAACTTCCTGAACAGCTAGAATTTTTAGAACCTCCTAAAAGGCCGACCCTATCGAAGGTTTGAAAGATATTATCACTTTTGCATTCTGGGCAATTTATCACTTCATTTTCTTCTTTCTGGCTAATAGTCATCTCCTTTTCGAATTTATGTTCACATTTTCTACATTTATAAGAATATACAGGCATTATCTTTCACCTCCATTTTATAGATTCTATTTTATTATTATAACAAATTCTGATATAATTAAAAATTAGAATTAGATAACTTTTGAGGTGTTAATAATGAGACTTGTTAAGGTCGATAAATTAGAGAATGATATGAAACTGGCCAAACCAATTTACAATAAAAACCAGTGTCTTTTAACAGCCGGCCAGAAAAACTTAAATCAATATAAAGAAAAATTCAATGAACTTGGTATAAATTATCTTTATATAAAAGATGAATTTTCTTATGATATTGAATTAAAGGATTCAGTCAGCCAGCAGGTCAGGGAGAAGGGCATCAGACTAACCAATCAGATATATAGCAACCTTTTAGACGATCAGGAAATAGATAATCAGGATATCAGAAATCTAAAGGCCTATGTAAATGATATGATCGATGAAATCCTTGCCAATAATAAAATCATGATCAATATGATTGATATAAAAAATAAAGACAATTATACCTTCGCCCATTCAGTAAATGTAACTGTGCTTTCAGTCCTTCTAGGCAATAAGATAGGCTTAAATAGATTACAACTTGAAAAGCTGGCCCTGGGTTCTATCTGCCATGATCTTGGAAAATCAGGAATCCCTGAAGAGATCCTGAAAAAACCTGGCAAATTAACTGAAGAAGAATACAATATTATTCAGGAGCACCCAAGACTCGGTTTTGAAAGATTAAGAAATCTTTCAGAGATAACCCCAACCTCTCTGGCCATAGTTTTAGGTCATCATGAAAAACTTGATGGCTCTGGCTATCCAAGAGGCATTGAAGCCGATGATATCCACCTATTCCCTAGAATAACAGCTATTGCAGACGTATATGATGCATTAAGTAGCGATCGAATCTATCGAGAACGCTGGCCAATAGATAAGACCCTGAGCCTCATTTATAATGAGCGAGGAGTTCATTTTGACCCTGAACTGGTCGATAAATTTATTACGATCATGCCCTTTTATCCCAATGGCTGTAAAGTTAAACTCAATGACGGCAGAAGAGCAGTTGTTGTCAGCCAGAATAAAAATAAGCCGTCCCGGCCTAATATCAGGATCCTTGATAAGAGCAAAAAATGGCAGGAAAAGATAGATCTATCTGCCACTAAAGAGCTAAAAATCCAGCAGGAGATAATTTAATTACCTTCCAGGTAATTTTCTAGTTCCTCTGCTGGAGCCGGCCTGGCCAGGAGGTAACCCTGTGCCCGATCACAGCCTTTATCTCTAACAAACTCCAGCTGGGCTTCATTTTCAATCCCTTCAACAGTAATATTTAAACCGATAACCCTGGATAATTCTATAATTGAGCTTAATATCCTCTTTTCCTTGCCATCTGAGAGGATATTGGCAATAAAAGAGCGGTCTATTTTAATATTATCTATCGGCATCTTTCTCAAATAGGTTAAAGATGAATAACCGGTCCCAAAATCATCAAGGGAAACTTTAACCCCTAATTCCCTGAGTTCTTTCAGGACTTTTATATTTTCATCCATATTTTCCATAACATCGCTCTCTGTAATCTCAACCTCCAGATTACTGCTATCTAAGTTATTATTATTTATCTCTTTAACCAGGCTGTCAAAGAATTTAGCATCGTCAAGCTCTTTAGCTGAGATATTAATTGCAATCGAAAAACCATTATAACCCCTGGCCAGCCACTGCTTTTTTTGCCGGCAGGCCTCTTTAAATACCCAGCGGCCAATCTCAGTAATCAGACCTGTCTTTTCTGCAAAGGGAAGAAATTCAGCTGGAGATACATAACCTGCTCCTGGCTTCTTCCAGCGGATTAAAGCCTCAACTGTTTTAACCTTATTTTTTTCCAGGTCAAAGAGCGGCTGATAGAACAGCTCAAATTCTTCATCCTTTATCGCCTGCCTTAAATCCCTCTCCAGTTTCAATGAATCCTTGATCCTCTGCTCCATCTCTTTTTCATAGAACTTATAACTATTTTTCCCCTTCTCTTTGGCATTATACATGGCTATCTCGCCATTTTTAATCAATTCAGCTCCATCATCTGCCTGCTCAGGATAGCTGGCAAAACCCAGGCTGGCTGAAGAAAAAATATAATGGCCATCAACATTTATAGAATCTTTAAAGATATCTAAAATATTATTAATCAGTTCAATACCTGTTCCAACTGCCTGCTTTTCCCTGTAAACAATTCCAAACTCATCTCCCCCTAAATGGAACAACTGATAATTCTCAGGTAAAACTTCCAGCAATTCCTTCCTTACCTGAATAAGTAGCTGGTCTCCAAATTCATGGCCATGAAAATCATTGATCTTTTTAAATTCATCAAGATCTAGCATAATATAATTAATTCTATTAGAGGATTCCCCTGAAATTAGCTCCTCTATTTTCTGATGGAGCATATTTTTATTAGGAAGGCCTGTCAGATCATCATAATAGGCCTGCTGATAAATCTTCTCTTTCCCCTCATTTAATTCATCTATCTTCTCCTCCAGCTCCTCCTCAGTTGCCAGCAGTTCCTCATAGGTGCTCTCTAATTCATTATAATTATCATATAATCTGGTGGCTAAAAATTTATAGCTTTTAATTCTCTCTCTTAAAGTGTAAAATAGTAAATATGAGGTCACAGAAACAAAGAAAATACCTTTATAGGTCTGAACCATGGAAATAGCATCAGTATCATTAAATAAAAGGACAACCAGCTGGTCTGAGACCATTATCCAGAGTCCGGCTATTAAAAGATAGGCAAAGGCTATCTTCCATGAATCATATTCAGGGGAGATATTTGCAGGTTCAGGGATATCATGTTCTAAATCCAATGAAATCAACACCTTTCTAGATTTATACTGGAGTTATTTCAGCAATTTCTGGTGGAACCAATTCTTTTAGCTCAACTTCCTGGTCGGCATTTCTGGCACCTAATTCAAGGTGGGATAAAGCAATACCACAGTCAAGATATGGTGAAACCCCACCTTTAGCTTCCTCTGTGCTGGCCTGTATAATTAATTTATTATCTTCCACCTTAAATAGCCAGGGCTGCCGATTAACTGCTGAAGGTGCCTGCCTGGCCGCTTTTATAGCTGACTTTATCCAATCAGGCCAGTCCTCAATATAGTCAGGATGACAGAGCTCAGCAAGGTTCTTTCTTTTTGTACTGCCAGTTACTTTTTTCATTATTTTTTCTGAAATAGTCTTTTTTTCTCTGGCCTCTCCTAAAGAGATTACAGACATGATCTCATAATTATCAGGAAACTCTAGTTCTGCTTTGATTTTATCAGCATTATAGAAACCACCGATCCAGCAGGTATCAATATCCATTGAGGTTGCCTGTAAAACAAGGAGTTCTCCTGCATAACCGGCCTGAATTTGATAATTTTTATCTGTGGGATCTGCCAGAATAACCGCATAACTCCAGGCACCTGAGATCAAACCATAAAAACCAAAAATATTTTTCATGATACGCTCAAACCCTTCAGGCCTGATTATTATTTTAACTGCAGGAACTTCCTGCTTTAGTAATTCAACTTTTTCTCTAAGAGTTTCAATCTGAGACTGGCTGATCGGTTTAGACTTATATTTTCTCCTTGATTGCCTGGTCTCTATCGCCTTATATAGTTCTTTAATATTACTTAAAGGTAGATTCATTTTATCAAATCCTTAAAATAAAAGTATTTTTCTATACATTCCTAATTATTATTTCTCAATAAAGCTTTAGATTCCTGCATAAATTGAAAATTTGGAGGTTTTTTTATGCCATTTCAGATAATATTAGAACAGATTATTGCTTTATTCTTAATTCTTTTCTTCGGTTATTTCTTAAGATCCAGAGAAGTTATCACCAGAAAGGGCCAGCAGTTTTTATTTGATCTATTAATCGATTACATATTACCCTTTTTGATAATTTCGGCAATGACAGTCGAGATTAGTCCTGAATTAATTGAAAACACAAAGATACTATTTATCTGCTGGGTTTTTGTTTACCTGGCATTAATCGTTTCCGCTAATATCTTCAAAAGATTTATCAGAGCAGATGACAAAAAACAGAGAACCTTTGAATTTCTAATTATTTTTTCTAATGTCGGTTATATGGGCCTACCAATTATTGGAGCAGTCTATCCTGAAACCGGCCTCTTTTATGGTTCTTTAGGAATGATACCATTTAATATTGTTATCTGGACCTATGGAATTTATTTATTATCGGCTAGAAAGAAGGAGAATTCGGATCGCTTGCAGAATATAATAAATAACGGTGTAATAGCCCTGGGAATTGGTTTCATTTTATTTATAACAGGCATTAATCTGCCTGGACCTATTTCAGAGGCTGTTGATATGGTTGGAGATATGACTTTCCCATTATCGATGCTGGTTATTGGAAGTTCTTTATTCGGAATCAATATCAAAAGAGTTATCCTAAAGCCTAAACTGGTATTTCTAAGTCTATTGAGATTATTAGTTATTCCTGTACTTTTATTGCTGGCACTAAGTTTTTTACCGATACCAGAAATACTGGTTGGAATTATTGTTATTCAGGCTGCAATGCCGATTGCTGCTAATAGTGTAATCTTTGCCGCCAGATATCAGGGCGATTATCAGATGGCATCTGAAGCTGTATTTATAACTACTCTTTTTGGTATAATTAGTATTCCGTTGATCATCTGGCTAATCAATTTCATTTGACATTAAGTGGTTTTTATTTTATAATGTACAATTGTGCTGGGTAACAGCATTAAGGAGGAATTTATTATGAGTCAAAAAGAAGAAACCCAATCTAATGATAAAATTGAAGAAAATGAAGAGAACGAAGAAAAAGAATATGATCTTTCCATTCCTGCCGGTGCAGGTATCGACGATCCAGTCCGTGTTTATCTAAAAGAGATGGGGAAAGTTGATCTCCTTACTAAAGAGGAAGAAGTTGAGCTGGCTCAGCGCATTGAAGCAGGCGATGAACAGGCCAGACAGGAGTTAACTGAAGCCAATCTAAGGCTTGTTGTTAGTATTGCAAAGAAATATGTTGGACAGGGTATGTCATTCCTGGATCTAATTCAGGAAGGAAATAAAGGTTTAATGAAAGCTGTTGAAAAATTTGATTATACCAAAGGATATAAATTCAGCACCTATGCAACCTGGTGGATCAGACAATCTATCACCAGATCCCTGGCTGATCAGGCCAGAACTATCAGAATACCTGTTCATATGGTCGAAACCATGAATAAATTAAAGCGGGTAGAAAAACGGCTGAATAAAGAACTGGATAGAGAACCGACTCCAGAAGAGATCGGCGAAGAAATGGATATGGAGCCTGAAAAAGTACTGGAGGTCAAAAAACTAACAATCAATCAGCAGCCTGCCTCACTGGATACACCAATCGGAGAAGAAAATGACAGCCAGTTAAAGGACTTTATTGAAGACCAGGATTCTCCATCACCAGATCTCTTAGCTTCTTCAGAGCTATTAAAGGATCAGCTGGATAATGTTCTTGATACTTTAACTGATAGAGAAAAACGGGTTATCGAATTAAGATATGGCCTTGAAGATGGCAGACAGAGAACCCTTGAAGAAGTTGGCACTGAATTCGGGGTAACTAGAGAGAGAATCAGACAGATACAGGCCAAGGCTTTAAGAAAGCTAAGACACCCAACAAGAAGTAAAGAATTAAAAGGTTATTTAAAACGCTAAAATTTTAATTAAATCACTATAAATATAATGGCAGCCGAGAGGCTGCCATTTTTTACTTATTCATCTTTATTAAATTCTACATATTCCAGTCTTGTCTCCAGAAATCTTGCCAGTGTATAAATTACATCAGAAAGTCGATTAACATATTTCTGTATCTCTTCTCTAATTTCGGCATCCCTGCTTAAGGTTACAATTCTTCTCTCAGCCCTCCGACAGATTGTTCTGGCCTGATGGAGAGTGGCTGATGCCCGATTACTCCCTGGGATTATAAAGCTAGATTTTTCTTCTTCATTCATTCTGGCAAGGTATTTATCGATTATATCTTCAAGTTCTTCTATCTCTGGCTTATCTATTTTTTCAGGAAAGGTTGTGCCATCTGTAGTTGCCAGTTCCCCTGCAACATCAAAGAGCTGGCGCTGAATTTTAAATACATACTTGCTAATTTCTTCATCTGAAATAAATGTTCTGGCCATCCCCAGGGTTGAATTCAACTCATCAATAGTCCCATAACTTTCAACTCTAATCGAGTCCTTGGCCACTCTGGTATTATCATAAAGACTGGTTTCACCTTTATCCCCGGTTTTTGTATATATTTCCATAAAAAATCACCTCTATTTCAATTTTTTAAAGTATACCATAATTTTATCAGATTATCCAGTAAGTTAATTACTTTATCCTGATAGATTAAATAGCCCGATTCTTAACGATTCCTCTTAAAAGTCGGCCAAGAATATCTGAACCTGTAATAACCTTTTTCTGGTCTGACCAGAGCAGAATTATATCCTCATCAACAACATCATCCTGGCTATGCTCCGGGTTTACCTTTAATTTAGGGATTACCTGCTCCAGTGATTTAGTTTCATCCCTTACTATTATTGGACGATGGCAGTGGCGATAGGGATTAAAACTTTTATTATTAAATAAAGCATCTCTAATAAATTCATCAGAGTTTAAAGCCATCCTTGGCTCACCGTCCTGATCAACAAGAATAAGCCATTTAGTATCTGGCAACTCAACTCTTTTTAAGAATTGGTCTTCAACATCAGGTTTAATCTCAGGAAAGACAGGTTTGCCAGCCTTAAATTCTAACTGAATTATACTCTTGGGTTCGATAGGCTCCCCTTCTTTTTTAATCGGTAAATCATCCAGCGCCAAAAAGTTTAAAGCTCCTTTTCCCTCCATCTCCTGGATCTCGGTCTCAGATGACCGCATATGCAGCTTAACCAACTCCCGCAGATCCTCTTCACGATAATAGCTTATAGCCTCTTTCCCAAGCCAGCGATCCAGTAATAGGGCTGTCGGTTTGGCCACTGGAAAAAGAATGAATTGATAAAATTTTAAAACTGGAGATAATTTAGCCGCCATCTTAATGGCATTTCTAGAAAAATAAGCCTGAGGAATAATCTCACCAACAATCGTTATAACGACTGTAGAAAATAAAAATGCTAAAACTCCAGCCAGTACAGAGCCTGAAAGGAGAGATAAAAGAACATTTACAGCCACATTCCCCCATAATATAGTTACCAATAAAAAATTGGCATCATCCCTTAATTTCAGGATCTTTTTAGCTTTTTTATTATCCTTTTCTACCTCAAGCTCCAGCTTTAATTTGCTTATATTAAAAAAAGCCAGATTAAGGCCGGATAATATACCTGACTGGGACAGGCAGATAAAGATTCCTATCCAGATTATTACTTCCATTAAAATCTCCCCTATTTATATCTATTTGCAAATTCCCTTTTGATTTCCTGTAAAAGCCCTGGATCTTCAATAATATCAAGTGCTGTTAAGACCAAAGCACCAATCGCCTTCTTCATCTCCTGATATGCATATTCAGATTTAGTCGCATCTCTAAACTCTCTTGAATGGCCTGTCAGTTCATCTTCAGTTATAGCAAAATATGGCTGAATCGTCGGACAGACATGACTGACATCTCCAGCATCTGTTGAGCCAGTTGCCTCATCATTATCATAAATCTCATCAACCCCCATCTTCCTTATATTTTTAATATAGGTCTCAGATAACTTCTGATTTGTTATCAAATTTAAACAGGGGGTTTCATAATAACTGGTCTCCAATGAGGTTCCAGCTGCAAGGGAAGCACCTTTAGCAGCATTCATTAGTTTCCCTTCCAGTTGATTTAAATATGATTTTGTTTCAGCCCGGATATAGAAATTTGCAGCTGCCAGATCTGGCACTATATTGGCTGCCTCACCTCCATTGGAAATAATCCCATGAATTCTGGCATCCTTTTTTAAGTGTTCTCTCATTGCATTTATATTATTAAAAGTATTGATTGCCGCATCCAGAGCATTAATACCCTCTTCAGGGCTTGCCGAGGCATGTGAAGTCTTACCCCTGTAAGTAAATTTAATCGCCTTTAAAGCCAGGGATTTGCCACTCTTATAATGATTGGACGAAGCATGGACCAGCATTGCCACATCTACATCATCAAAGGCACCTTTATTGACCATTTCTACTTTACCTGCATAGGATTCTTCTGCAGGAGTTCCAAAAACTATAACTCTGCCTCCAGTATCATCAATTAAATCCTTTAAGACAAGCCCTGCCCCGGTGCTAACTGTTCCTAAAATGTTATGGCCACAGCCATGGCCGATACCTGGCAGGGCATCATATTCAGCTAAATAAGCAATAGTCGGCCCGGCTTTCCCTGAATCATATTCTGCTTTAAAGGCAGTATCCATATTTAAATAAGGCCGCTCTATCTCAAAACCATATCTTCCTAATAGATCTGTATGGGCTTTACTTGCCTTATATTCCTGGTTACCTAATTCAGGATTATCCAGAATAAACTCATTTAAAGTAATCAATTCTTCTTCAATATTTATTATCTTTTCTTTCAAAATATTAAGTTCCATGATATCACTCCATCATTAATTTTATTATTGCTATCTGCTATTGAATTCTATATGATTAAGATAAATCCTTTAATTATTTAATAAAAATGTTTCTAAACTAACAATTTTTATTATATAATTATGTTATAATTTTAATTATGGAGGTGGATTAATTGAAAAAATGGAAACTGAAATTAAGTAGTTTATTTATTGTGCTGGCTTTAGTCTTTACACTTGGAAATACAGTTCAGGCTGCAACTTTAGATGACCTGCCCCTGCATCTTCTTGAAACACCTACAGAATTAAGTCAATTAATAAGCAGTTTTTCTAAACTTGAATACTCAATGACCATGGATGAGGCTGGAACAGTCGAAGAGCATACTATCGAATACGAATTTTTAGGAGTAGAGGAAGTAAATAATGTCCAGGCTGATAGAGGAAGAATTATTCCTAGAGGTGAAATGGAAGAAGCCGCAATGAATTTCTGGATGGCTGATGGAGAAATAGTTAAACTTGAAATGGGAGGCCAGGAAATCCCTGCTGAAATGGCTGGAATGTTCGCCAATGAAATGCTTGATTTTGTCTTTCTTCCCTTCTCATTCTTTAATCAGGCCGACATGGATGAGTTAGAAGATGAAAATGTCCACAACATTGAGACCTATACCGAGACAATTGGCGATCTTGAATTAGAAGTATACGAAATTGAATTAACTAATATTGATGATTTTGATTCAGGCTTTTTAAGAATGGCAGAATATGAGGGCATGCTATTATTGATCGGCTATGACTATTATGAAAATGGCAATGAATACAACTTCACCGTAAATAATATTGAATTAAGATAAATAATTTAGAAATGTATAAGACCTGAGTTATTTTAACTCAGGTCTATTATATGTAAATCAATTAATCAATATTTAAAAGCTCCAGATTGCGTTCAGCATCAAATTTGCGCACAAGGTTATGATTAATAATTTCCAGAATAATAACTTCCCCAACTAGCCAGGTTTTTAAACCTGCTCGAGAACAACCGGTAATTGTTTGCTTTTTGCGCCCGGCAGCAGAATGTAAATGCAGTTTTGGCTTACCCTCTTCATCAGGAAAAATTGTTCCAATACCAACTGCTTCACTTATCCCAGCTAGCTCTTCAATAATAGGATTAATCTCTTTTGAGTTATTTTCTTCAGGACCAGTTACAAACTTACTCCCTTTTTGAAGACCACCTAAAAAGAAGAGAATTGCAGAAGAAATAGACTCTTTCTCTGCCATTCTTTCAATATCTTCAGGAATCTTATCGCCATCTTCTAATCTGGATACAAAAACTCTACCTCTATCGGCTTCAGTATATTTCAATTATGATACCTCCCGAAATAAAATGCAGATATATTATAATAAAAAAATGCCCCTTTAATAGGTGACATCAAAATAAAAATGGCACGGGCAGGAGGACTTGAACCCCCAACACCAAGATTTGGAGTCTTGTGCTCTAGCCAATTGAGCTATGCCCGTACGAAATTTCAAAAAAAAAGTAATATTAATTTTTTATTGGTGGAGGTGGTGGGAATCGAACCCACGTACTGCATAGTTCGTCCCCTGATATCTACACTCATAGTCTACTTTTTCGTCTCACCTGTTAGACTCCAGCAGACAGGATTCTAACAGGCAAAGTCTGGCAAGTTTCCCTTACTCCTTCAGACGGCCAGAGTAAGGTAAGTCTGCTTCTTATGACACCCAGTTACACACGACAGACACGTCTGTAGTGGGCGTTAGCTGCCTGCTTACGCAGCAGCTAAAGCGTAATTATTATCGTTTGCAGATAATTTTATTACCCAGTGTTTTACGGGTGAAAGAGTATC
>Ga0207421_10003222_pt1 | contig 19522 bp, 15 predicted proteins | sample SodLakKL_010_SED_4_FD_187542 | JGI IMG/M metagenome (GOLD analysis project Ga0207421, IMG submission 187542) | Alkaline sediment microbial communities from Lake Tanatar, Kulunda Steppe, Russia - 8KL_010_SED (SPAdes) (version 2) | ecosystem: Environmental > Aquatic > Non-marine Saline and... | reverse complement strand
CCGTGTGTGCGAGGCGCCGACCCGACATCTTCAGTACCGGCACTCCGGCGGCCGCCACCAGGGGCACCACCGCCAGCGTCGTCGTATCCCCCACGCCCCCCGTGCTGTGTTTGTCGACCACACAATCCCCGAACGTCCGGGCAATATCCAACCGTTCCCCGGAATCGGCCAGCGCCCGGGTCAGCGCAGACACCTCGGATCGGGCCATGCCACGAAAATAGATCGCCATGGCGAACGCGGCCATCTGCTCATCCGCGATGTCCCCCCGGGTATGACCTCGAACGAAGGCTGCGATCTCGCCCGGGTCGAGAACCCCACCGTCTCTTTTCTTTGCAATCACATCTACCGGATCCATCGATCGACCTCCCCCTCGAGCACCCACACAATTCGACATCATGCGCGCGCCTTCTTGCCCGCGCACCGGGAATCGGCAGGATTCTCCCCCTGCTTCGCCAATCCCGCAGGAGAATGGGACGATCCCGGGAGGTGAAGATTTGCGCGACCTGATCGAAGCGGCGCGGGCAGTGCAGGGAGAATTCTATCTCGATGGATGCTTTCGGGCCGGTGCCGTCGGTGCAGCCATACGGACGGCCGGTGGCAGCCTGTACACGGGAATATCCATCGAAATGGCTTGTGGGATCGGCTTCTGTGCCGAGCACGCGGCGGTGGCCGAGATGCTCAAGGCGAGGGAAACGCACATCGTGAGCATGGTGGCCGTGTCGGACAAAGAGGTGCTTCCACCCTGCGGTCGCTGCCGGGAACTGCTGCTGCAGGTCAACCCGGAGAATGCGGAAGCGACAGTCGGAATCGATGTGCATCGGACCAGGCCCCTCGGGGAGCTTCTGCCCCATCGGTGGTATTGAGGGCCGACGACTGCCCCCGCATCATCACACTTTCACACAGGGAGGCGATGCTCAATTGGAAACGCTTGGTGTTCTACAGGTTGGCGTGGGTGCACGCGGACAGATATGGGATGAAGTCATCCGCGCGTGCGCGTTGACCACCCCGGTAGGATACGTCGATATTGACGAAGCGGCGCTGCATGCGATGACCGAACGCTATCCCGACCAGGAGATCCCTGCCTTTACCGATCTAGAGGCGGCCCTCGATCACACGAAACCGGATATATTGGTGCTGGTGACACCACCCGAAACACACGGGGAACAGATCCAGGCGGCATGTGATCGCAATATCGCCGTTTTGGCCGAGAAACCACTCGCCGAAGACCTAGGAGAGGCGGTCGCGCTGACGCAATTGGCGGAACGGGCCAACATCCCCCTGTCGCTTTGCCTGAACTTCCGCTATCTCGAGGTCACGCAGGGGATCCGCCGCATGATCGCCGAGGAGACACTGGGCTCTCCGGACTTCATGCATTTTACTTACATCCGAAACAGGGACGGAAAGCGCGCCGATATCAACCGTTACCCCCTGTACATGGAGCACCCCATGCTGCTGGAACAGTCCATCCATCATTTCGACCTGATCCGATACGTCAGCGACTCCGAGGTACGCTGGGTGGATTGCCACACGTGGAATCCTGCCTGGAGTATGTACGCCCACGACAGCAACGTGTCCGCCTTGATGTCGCTCGAGAATGGCGTCCACGTGGATTACATCGGCACCTGGACCAGTGGATGGAATGACATGCAATTCCAGTGGCGCATCGATTGTCCCGAGGGCGTAATCCTGCAGAACCAACTCTTCTCGGATCTTTCCTATGCACCGATGGAAGGTGACGATCCCGACTTCAAATACGAAAAGGGCGGGGGTGGGGGCGGGGGCGAACCACGCCCGGTACCCGGGGTGAAAGATGACGTGGCCTTCTACGATGACACCCTCGCACTGCTGGATGCCTTCGCCCGGGCGATTATCGACCCCGCCAATCCCATCCCCTGCACGGCGCGGGATCATCTCTACTCACTCGCGGTGGTATTCGCGTGCATCCGCTCCGCCGAGCAACAGCGACGGGTACACCTCGACGAGATCTATCGCGACTACGGCATCCGTTGAATCCAATCGGGCGGCATCGACCGTGGATGCCGCCCGAACCCCCCGTGTTCCCGCCCGACAGCCTGTTCCCTGCGGCCCAAGTTGCCGATAGAAGTACTGGGAAGGACTGTATCTCCAACACGAGAAGAGGTGCCCATGTTTACCCTGGCATTCATCCCGTGCATCGTGTGCGATGGCACGGGCGTAGTCTCGTCCTACTCCTTCGGGGGGAAAGCCCACTGGGAAGTCTGTCGACAGTGCGAGGGGTCCGGCAGGTTGCTCAGCCGACCCGGGAGGCAACCGGAGGCATTTTCGTCCCTCGAAGGAACGGGCGTCACCCGTTTCGGCGAGAGAATGTCCCGGGAAGTGGGGCAACTGCTCGGGCTTTCATTTCGGCAAATCGCGGACCTTACCCTGGTGAGCCGCGTGTACGACATTGGGAAGCTGGTCCTACCACGACGTCTGCTCGTTAAGTCCAGCGCACTGGACGCGCGCGACCGGAAGCTAATCCGCCAGCATCCCGGCGTAAGTCGCGAAATCGCCGTGATGCGAATGGGTTTGCACGACCTCGGTGACGCGATCATCTCCCACCACGAGCATTGGGACGGCTCGGGCTACCCCCGTGGACTAAGAGGCCCACATATTCCCCTATTGGCGCGAATCACGACCGTGGTCGATGCGTACGAAGCGATGGTCACACCCCGGCCCTATCGGGAGAGGCTCACAGCCCAAAAGGCGCTGGAAGAGTTGCGAAAGTGTGCCGGACAGCAATTCGATCCGCGGGTCGTTTCCGTGTTCGACCGACTGCTACGCGAGCACTTGCCCGAACTCAGACCGGGCCAGCGATCGCATCATGAACGATCGCGCGACTCGACACCTTCACTCCCCGCCGATCATTGAGCCACCGTCCCGGCCGTCATGAGTAGGGATGTGCACCCGATGTGCAATCCACGGGAATCTTGTGTAGTATCAAGAGAGAATTGCAATCGTGGGAACGAAACCTACGTTGTCCTGCGAGGGAGTACACAGGCCAGCCAATCAGGGGGGAGTCACCGAGGGTATGAGCCAGGAAATCGATGCCCAGTCCAATTTCGTGTACGCGATGATCCAGGAGGATCTAGAGGCGGGTAAGCACGATGGCCGCGTCCACACCCGCTTTCCTCCGGAACCCAACGGGTACCTGCATATCGGCCACGCCAAGGCCGCACTTCTGAATTTCGGCATCGCACAACACTTCGGGGGAAAGTTCAACCTCCGCTTCGACGACACCAATCCGATTGCCGAGGAAGAAGAATTTGTCGACTCCATCATCGAGGACCTGCGCTGGTTGGGCGTGGACTGGGAGGATCGCCTCTTCTTCAGCTCCGACTCCTTCGATGTGAAATATCGTTTCGCGGAGCGATTGATCGAGGCCGGTCTTGCCTACGTGTGCGACCTGAGCACCGAGCAGATCAGGAATTACCGCGGCACACTGACCGAGCCGGGTACTGATAGCCCCTATCGCGACCGCTCGCCGGCGGAAAATCTTGACCTCTTCCGACGCATGCGGGAAGGGGATTTCCCGGACGGGGCCCGGGTTCTCCGCGCGCGCATCGACATGACCTCCGGGAACGTCAACCTGCGGGATCCCGTGCTCTATCGCATCCTACATGCCACGCATCATCGCACGGGTGACCAGTGGTGTATCTACCCCATGTACGATTTCGATCACCCCTTCACCGACGTACTGGAGGGCATCACCCATTCGCTTTGTTCCATCGAATATAGTGATCATCGCCCGCTTTACGACTGGGTGGTGGATCATGCCATGGAACTGATGCCCGAGGTGGCCCAGTGCCGATCCCGCCAGACGGAGTTCGCGAGGTTGAACATGACCCACATGGTCCTCAGCAAGCGCAAGCTCCGTCGCATGGTCGAAGAGGGCCACGTGGAGGGGTGGGATGATCCCAGGATGCCGACCATCTCCGGTCTGCGCCGGCGCGGCGTTCCCCCCAATGCCATCGCCGATTTCCAGGAGCGCGTCGGCGTAGCCCGATCCGACAGCACGGTCGACATGGCCATGTTCCACTTCTGCATCCGCAACGATCTGGAGACCAAGGCCCACCGGCGCATGGTGGTGTTGGAGCCCATCAAACTGATCATCACCAACTGGCCCGAGGACTCGGTCGAGCGCGTGGAACTGGAGAACATCCCGAACGACCCCGGGGCCGGGACACGGGAGGTCCCGTTCGGGCGCGAGGTGTACATCGAGCGCGAGGATTTCATGGAAGACCCACCGCGCAAGTTTCACCGCCTATCCCCGGGAGAGGAAGTGCGGCTCAAGGGCGCGTACGCGGTCATGTGTAATGAGGTCATCCGGGATGATAGCGGGAACATCGCCGCCCTCCACTGTACGTATGACCCGGCAACGCGCAGTGGAAATGACACGAGCGGCCGCAAGATCCGGGGCGTCGTCCACTGGGTCTCGGCGGCTCACGCGGAACCGTTAACGGTGAACCTGTACGATACCCTGTTCACCGAAGAGGACCCGGAGGCTGCCGGCGACGGAGACTTCACCCAATCCATCAATCCCGAATCCTTGCGCATACGAACCAACGCCATGGGGGAACCGTGCATTTGCGATAGCCCCCCCGGGGCGCGGCTGCAGTTCATGCGCAAGGGATATTTCTATCGGGATCCACAGCGGCCGACATCCGAGGGAATCATCTTCAACCGCATCGTACCCCTTAAGGATACGTGGGCAAAGATCCGCAAAAAGTCGAAGAAGTAACATCCACCGCGGCGGGGAGCCCGAAGACGTCTCCCCGCCGCCACCCACCGATACCATCAGACCATGTACCGATAACGCATGTCCCACGCCGGGAAGATGCGGCGACCCCCGTTTTCGGTGATCACCATCCCATCATTAATCCCCGTCGCGGGGGCCTCGGGCAAGAGAACGCGCGAGGGGTGGTAGTTGATGTACATCCCCGCCCCAAGCGGGGTGTCGAAACGCTCCGGATCATTGGGGGCGCGGTTGGGCCATTCGATCCAATCCAGCCCCTGCCCGTGCATATCATAGTGATGACCCGGGCTGGGATCGATCGCAAAACCCCACTCCCGCAACACGTCCTCGTACACATCCACAAGGGTGTTCATCGTGGTCCCTGGCACCGCCCGGGCCCTGACGCGCGCGTAGGCATCGAGTTCCGCTTCCATGCGCCGCTTTGCCATTTCGTCAACGGTCCCATAGGTCGGGAGGACGGTAATCTCACACCAATGCCCGCTCGGACCACAGATTTCCATGTGATAACGGATGGTCCCGGTCAACTCCACCTGGTTATTGCCGGGGATCTCCCCATCCCAAAAGATCAGGTAATCGCGAATGCCCCGCTCGTGCAAATAGGAAACGGGGGGCGCGGACAATTGCAGCTGGGTGCGTCCGGGGCGCAATCCATCGATGAAAAGCTCCATGGCATCGGTGGCCACGCGCCACAATCCGCTGATTGCGTCGAGTTCTGCCGCACTCTTTTTGGCGCGGACCTTCTCCATCGCGCGATCCGCATCCCCGAACTCGCAACCGGGCAAGCCCTCGCGAAGCCTATCGTGCACACCGACCGGGAGGATCATGCCGCGACCCACGAGGCCGACGCACGCCGCATGCAAACCGCGCCTCCGCAGCTCGGCAATGATCCCGGGTGCGACATCCCAGTCCCCGCGGGCATCCTCGATCCACCCTCTTTGGGAGATCTTGGCTGCGACGCCTCCACTGGTAAGCGTGAGCATGGGCTCCCCGGTTCGGGGGAAGAGTATCAGCCCGTCGTGCCCCCACAGGTGAAAGTCCGTGAAGTAGCGGAAGAAGCCGCGCCCGCTCCATCCATGTCCTTTGCCCGCGATGAGGAGTACGTCAAATCCCTCTCGGTCCATCATGTCCCGTACCCGTTGATACCGGGCATCCCGTTCCTCGATGGGCATCTGCATGCGCCCGTCTCCCTCCCGGGTCCCACCCCCTCGGGGCGGGCCCATTGTGATCATCCTCGACCCAATGACGAATCTTCCGTCAAGCGCAGGGCTGCGAGGTCGAAGCGGCCTTCTTCGTCAATGATTCCGCGGTAGCGCGCGGGATGAGAGGTCAGCAATAGGACCTGGATGTCCGCGGAGAGCACCTTGAGGAGTTCCTTGATCCGATCATGCCGCTCGGGATCGGTGTATAGGAGGGCATCGTCGAGCACGACCATGGTGCGGGTGATGTGGCGGCTATACACGCGACCGATCGCAAGCCGCATCACCAGGTCGAGTTGCTCGGCGGTGCCGCTCGACAGCGCGTCACGGGCGTACCACTCGCCCCGATCACTCTCGACACCCCGCGGACGGATCGTCCCGTCGAGGGCAACAGTCCGTGGGCGACGGGTAATCCGGGTCATCATGCGCGCGATCTCCCTCTCGAGGCCGGGCAGATGCTCGGTCATAGCCGCTTCGCGGCGCTTCGTTAATATTGAACGAAGCAGGTACACTCCCCATGCTCGCTGGCGGTGGCGCGCCAGTGTGGTCTCCATCTCCGCGATCTCTTCCTCGATCTTCACTGCCTCTTCGTATGCACCCCGCGTCTTTGCCGAATCCAGGGCAACACCCACCTCGATCCTCTCGTGCTCGAGCGATTTCTCCCGCTTCTCGATCTCGCAGAGGGCAGCGCGGACGGTATCCCGCCGCACGGACGGGTCCTCCTCTTCACCGGGCAGCTCGGCTTCCAATTGACCCACTTCTTCTTCGAGGGTGCGCGTCTGCTCCCGCGCCTCTTCTGTCCAGTGGGCCAAGGTATCGGGATCGGGGCAACCGATGCTGCCCAGCACCGCACGCACCGTCGTTTCGGCGGTGTCGATCTCCCCCTGTATCTCCCGCAATTTCGCGGAGAGCGTCACCTGTTCTTCCCGTTTCTCCTCGAGATTCTGTTTTCGCTCTTCGTAGATCCCCTGGGCTTGTTCTTCATCCCGACGTGCCTTGTCGGCGGTCTCCTGCAGTTCGCGTAACACGGGCGAATCGTATTGCGACAGGTCTTCATCCGCCCAGCCCATCCGTTGTCGCCCCTCTTCCACCCGCCTCTCGGCCTCGCGCGCGGCCGTCTGAAGCGATGCGGCATCATCGTATCCTCCCAGCGCATGTGCCCGTTTTTCCCGAAGCTGCTCGATCCGCCGCTCGATCGCCTGGCTTCGTGCCCGCCGGTCCCGGCCTTCCTTCGCGGATGCAATGCCGAGGCGATCACATTGCGCGCACGCTTCGGCTTCGAGCTGGTCCACGCGGCGACGGAGGTCGCGGGCCTGGCTGGAACCGGAAGCGATATCGAGATCCATCACACCGGGCAGAGACAAATTTATGCGATCGAGACCGGAAACCTCGTGTTGTTCACCCGCATCGAGCACCCGCGTCGTCTCGTCCGCATCATCTACCTGGTCCACGCGGCACTTCACCGGCTGCGCGACGTGCGCGTGCATGTGAACGCGCAGGCTCGAGGCCTCGGCCATCGCCCGCAATCTGTCGGCTTCCCGCTCGACATCCTGCAGCTGCTCGATCTCCTCTTCGGTCGGGGCATCCTCCCGGGCCAATTCCTTTTCCGCCTCGTGCAGCGCTTCGGACAGGCTCCACACGCGCTCGTGCTGCTCGCAAAGTGCGCGGTATTTCTGCCATTCTCCCAGTACATCGAGTGCGCGAATGCCGTGGCGCAATGCGCGCTCCGCTTCGGTACGAGCGCTACGGGCCCGGGATAACGCGGAATCTGCCTCATGAACGAGATACTCCATGCTCTGCACGCGGAGTGCGATTTGCTCCCTTTCACCCTCCATGGCTTCGAGCGAACGTTCACCCCGGGCGATGGTTGCAAGTGCCGCCTGCACATCGCAAAGGTTCTGCTCGAGCCGGTCAAGCCTATCGCGCTGCTCCGACAGCGCCTCCCGGCGTGCCCGTACCTCGTCGCGCATCTTTTCCACCCGCGCCACTTCTGATTCCACCACCTCGAGGTCGGACACCACCGTGCAACGTTCCTGGGCCAGGCGCTCTAGCTCCGATTCGACCGATTCCATCCGCTGCACAGTACGGTCGGCCTCTTCCATGCGACGTCGCGCCTCCTCCAGCTGTTCTCGCCGCGCGGACAACCCATCGTCCAACTCCTGCAGGCGTGAACCCTTGCGGATCTTTCCGGTCGGGGTGAAATCCTCGCGATAGGCGGCTTCGACCCGCTCCGCAACCGCATCCAGGCGCGTCGTGATTTGGAGCTGCCCGGCCAGCGCACTGCGCAGCTGGGCGGCCACGGCATCTGAAACACCATGGTGCTCGGATCCTCCCGGCCGCTGCAGCATCCACAACGTCCGCGCGAGGCCCCATCCCGATACCGGGGTCAGGCCCCGTCCGGCCACTTCCCCCGAGAAGATCTGGCGCACATAGTCATCCGCGGCGTCTCTCTCGTGGCGCGCAACCCAGCGTGTGCCATCGTAGATTTCCAGCACGCTGCGGGGATCATCGATGAATCGCTTGTGAAGCCGATAGCACCGTTGTTGCCACTCGAACTCGACGGTAACCTCGGGACTCAGGGAGCTGCCGCGCGGACGAAGCTCCTGGATATCCGCGCCGCCGACACTGTACCGATCGAAAACTGCCCGCGCCATTGCCTCCATAAGGGTAGACTTCCCGCTCTCGTTGGGACCATGAATCATGTTGAGACCATCCACGAAAGGGCCGAGGGTGACCCGTTGATCGAAGCACCGTACCCCGCGGACTTCAAGGCGGCGCAGCAACATCTACATCACCTCCGCGATGATGCGTGCCAGTCGGGTGAGGGCCTCCTGTGCCAGCGCTTCCGTCCCCACGCCACAACCCTCGAGCGGGCGTACATCTTCCAGCAATGATTCCGGGTCCCGGGCATCTTCTACGGGCCCCGCGGATGCATGCAGGGATCCCAGGGCGGTGAGGTCTGCAATCACGCCAGCCAACACATCGTCTTCCATCGCCGCGCGGTGGAGTGCCCCGTCGAGACTCTCGGTGGTCATCACCTCTTCACGCAGTTGCGTGAAGAGGATGCTTCGGTTCTCGCGCCGCGCGTCCAGCCGATTCCGAAAGTCCTCGAGGATCACGAGTTCGTCCGCGTTTACGGAACCGGTCAGGGTCAACCGTAGTAAGGTGTGATCCGGGTCTTCGAGGGCCGAGATACGCCGATCCAGGTCCCCGATCACCTCACAGACATTGCCCTCGAGCTCTTCCCGCCACTCCAACCACCGGAGTCGTCCCACCCGGTGGGGCGTGATGCGCGGGGGTTGCCCGGGTCCCTGCAGTTCCACCTCCAGCACCCAGCCGGCATCCGCCTCACCAAAGCGCGTGGGCTCGGGCGTCCCGGGGTAAGCCACGCGGTCGTCGGCGACACGGCGCAGGCTGTGATAGTGCCCCAGCGCGAGGTAATCGAGGGATTTCCGCGTGACCACATCTTCGGGGACGGGAAGCACTGGATCCGGTTCTGCGAGGGGCATCAGCGAGCCGTGCGCCACGCCGATCCGGATTTCCTCCTCATCTTCACGTACGGGAATCCATCCCGTCGGTTCATCCATCTCCCAGCGGCGAAACACCGGGCAAGGGTACAGCATGCAGTTTGCACCGATCGCAACCGGCGCTCGACGCCCCAGGACCACGATGTTTTCGTATGAACGAAAGATATCCCGCCGATATACCGAACCGGCATCGTACCAGTCATGATTCCCCGGCAACATGTAGACGGGAATGGGCGCAATATCCCCGAAGATCTGGAGGGTCCGGGTGACGGTTTCCGGTGATACCTGGTTGTGTTCAAATAGATCACCGGCCGCCAGCACGAAATCACATGATCGTTCTTTCGCCAGGACGGCAACCCGGCGTAACGTCGCAAAACGCGCTTCCCGCAGCTGCCTGCCGAGCGCCGACGCATCCGTGGCTTTCATCCCCATCTGCCAGTCCGCCGTGTGCAAAAACCGTACCATGCTGCCCCTCCCTCGTTCGCCAAACTCGCGTTCCCCTTGTCGGAGCACATACTACATGACCATTCTATTCTGTCGGCGTGACACCTTTCTGACACACCCCGAGGGGATTCGACCATCGGGTGGAGAACCCTTTCGCGTAGATGCGATGCACTGCGACGGCAACTTCCCGGGAGGAGAAGACCATGGAATGGATGCCCGCCAACACCGCGGAATCGGCCACGTGGTACGGTCACACCCGCCTCGAACCAGATGCACCCATCGCCGCCGGCCAATGGGGAACGTGGACGATCACCTACACCGTCGGTCGATACGGAGTGGATAACGGAGGTAGGATCCGTGTGGCCATGCGCCTGGCGAGTGATTGGGCTACCCCCCAGATGGAGCACCCGGACCAACCACACTACCTCACCGTCCGAACCGACGGTGACGCGAAACTGCAGGCCGTCCACGACCCCCACGCCCACTACCGCCCCTGGTTTCACGTCATCACGATCCACGTGTACGATGGCTACCTCGAGGAGGGCGACCGCGTCCGAATCACCTTCGGTGATACTGCAGGACAGGGGGCCGGTACCCGGGCGCAAACCTTTCGCGAGCGCGCCTTCGAGTTTCGGGTACTGGTAGAATCCTTCGAAACCAACGTGTTCGTGCGCATCCCCTCGTCCCCGACACTGAGGATCCATGGCGGGGATGCCGCGCGACTGGTGCTGCTGGCGCCGACGCAGGTGGTGGCCGAATGTCCCTTCTCCCTGGTCATAAAGGGCGAGGATGCCTGGGGAAACCCGGCAGAATCCTTTTGCGGACGCGTGCGCATCGAGGCTCCCCCTGGGATCGAGGGATGCCCGGAGGCGGTGGTTTTCACCTCCGCCGATGGCGGTGTAAAGCGCCTGGAAAACCTCCGGGCCCGCCCGGGCGATCACCGGGTGGGAGCCAGGGAAATCGACGGAGCACTGACTGCTCGCAGTAATCCCATACGCTGTCTCGACGATAACCCGCGGTTTCATCTGTTCTGGGGTGACCTCCACGGGCAAACCGACAGCACCGTCGGCACGGGGAGTGTCGCCGAGTACTTCACCTTCGCCCGGGACGTGGGCGTCGTCGATGTCTCTACCCACCAGGGAAACGACTTCCAGATCACGCGGGAAAACTGGGCAGACATTTGCCGGCACACCCGCGAATTTCACGAACCGAACCGCTTCGTGACCTTCCTCGGATACGAATGGTCCGGCAATACCCCCGCCGGAGGCGACCATAACGTGATCTATTATCGTGACGACCAACCCATCTACCGTTCCAGCCACTGGCAGATCCCAGACCACTCCGACAGAGATACGGATCGCTACCCTATCACCAAACTTTACGAACAACTGGCCCATGATGACGCCCTCATCATTCCCCATATCGGCGGGCGAAGGGCAAACCCGGATCTGCATGATCCCCACCTGGAACCCCTTATCGAAATCTGCTCGGTGCACGGACGTTTCGAGTGGTTCCTATGGGAGGCCCTCGAGCGCGGACACCGTGTCGGCGTCATCGGTGCCGGCGACGATCACACGGGGCGACCCGGCGCCAGCTACGGGACCGATGCTTCCTTCGGCGTACGCGGCGGCCTGGCGGGAATCCTCGCCCGCTCCCTGACACGTGAAGACATCTGGGAGGCGCTTCGGGCCCGCCGGACCTACGCCACGACCGGAGAGCGAATCCTGCTCGATGTCCGCTGTAACGGACACCGGATGGGAGCGGCCTTCGCCGCCGAGACGCCACCCGCGATCACGGTCAGGGTCAGGGGAACAGGACCCTTGGACAGCGTCGAGATCCTCCGGGGCCGTGTCCCCCTCTATACGCATCCCCTGGTTGAACCCCACGGACATACCCCCAACCGCATCCGGATCGTCTGGAGCGGCGCGCGCCTTAAGACGCGGGGACGCCACACAAGGTGGGACGGTCGACTGCAAATCGAGGACGGCAAATTCGGGAAACCCCAGGCCTTCGCTTTCGACAATCCCCGCCAGGGAATCACGGGAAGCACGCCTCACCTCATCACGTGGACTTCCATTACCAGCGGGGATCTCGACGGGCTGGTGGTACCTCTGATCGATGCGCAAGGAGCCGTTTGCACCTTCGAGACGGAGCCGATTTCCTTTCGATTCCACCCCCGTGATCTCACCCCCGAGCCACGCGTTTGGGACGCCGGGGGTGTGCAGCAGAAGGTGGCGGTCTCCCTGGATCGGGAGCAGCCCGGCCCCGCGTCGACGGCGTTCACCTTCACCGACACCTCACCGGAGAAGGGCGTCAACCCATACTATGTGCGCGTAACCCAGGAGGATGGCGAAATGGCCTGGAGCAGCCCGATCTACGTCGAGTGGTCCCCGTAAAGGAACCGTTCACGCATTCGTTCGAGCGTATCACGTGGTCGATGAAGACGAAGGTGGCCCCATTTTGGGTGCAAAAGAGGGCGTTGGGATGTCTGTTCCCGCTTGCAGCTGGAAATCGACCCCATCGATAAGAGGCATCGTATGTCTTCTGTTTCCATCTTCGGATCGGGCGACAAACAGAATAAAGAGGACGGCGACACCTCATGCGTATATTCTCCTCGCGACGGCAGAAATGCCTTTTTCGATTGGTGAGATGTCGAGGCATCAGGTGATCTTCATCGTTTACAGGTGGAATCGGATCGGGATCGTGATGGTGATCCGCTGCGGGCGATGTGAACAGCGTTTTGGTCATGGCGGTCTTGGAGTACGTATCGGTGCAAATCCCCAGACGACGCGCTTTCCCCAGCACAGGGTTGCGTTGGCTATAAGGATACGACTGATATGTGATGAAACCCGTGCCAATACCCGGAAAAGAAGGGACACAGGCCCAGGTCTCGGAAAGGAAAAGCCTTGACATCTGCGGCCGGGACTGCTAATTTCAATGCACTGAATACGTCAATGGCCGGGATCCGGAAGAGTACTCGCGCCGGCCGCGCCCAGAGAGTCGCCGACGGGTGGAAAGGCGATGCGCAGGCACGCGGGGAATGGACCGGGGAGCCGTGCGGGTGAAGCCCTCGGGTGTGTAGCCCCTCCGGAATGCCCCCGTTATCGGGCGCGCATGTCTTGCGCGGCAATGCATGCAGAAAGGTGATACGGATGACCCGATCCGGGTCCGTCCGGTAAACAAGGTGGCACCGCGGGAAATGACCCCTCCTCGTCCTTGAGACGGGGAGGGGTTTTGCCGTCCCGGCTTTTCACGGACCGGGATGTACCGAAGGGAAGCGAGGACCGATGCAAATCCGACGTGCGATCGACATCATCAGCCGATTTGGACATCTGCAAGACGATGAGGCGGAGGGCGTACTCCACCAGATCATGCGAGGCGAGGCCAAAGATGCGCAGATCGGGGCCTACCTGATGGGCCTGCGGATGAAGGGGGAAACCGAGGCGGAAATCGTCGGCAGTGCCCGGGCCATGCGCGATCGTGCAATTCGAATCCCGATCCAGGCCGACCCGGAGGACCTCCTGGATACGTGTGGAACCGGGGGAGACGGGTCGGGCACCTTCAACATCAGCACCGCCACGGCATTCGTCGCCGCCGGCGCGGGCATCCCCATCGCCAAGCACGGGAACCACGCCGTCACGGGGCAATGTGGCTCGGCCGATGTCCTGGCCGAAATGGGCATGCCACTGGATCTCTCCGCTGAACAGGTCGGCCAGTGCGTCGATGAGATCGGGATCGGTTTCTTCTTCGCACCCAGCCTTCACCCGGCCATGGCACACGTGGTCGGGGCACGCCGGGAAATCGGCGTCCGCACCATCTTCAACATCCTCGGACCGTTGACCAACCCCGCGGGCGCCAAGCGGCAGTTAACCGGGGTCTTCGCACCGGATCTCACCGATTTCGTGGCGGGTATACTCGGGGCATTGGGGTCCACTTCCGCGATGGTCGTCTGTGGTTACGGGAATATGGATGAACTGACCACGACCGGACCCAACCGCGTGAGCCATTACAGCAACGGTGACGTCAAGACGTACGATCTCAACCCCCTCGACCTCGCGCTCGAGCGCGCGCATATCTCCGACCTCGAAGGTGGAGGCCCCCCCACCAATGCCCGCATCTTGCGGGGGGTGCTCTCCGGCACGGAGAACGGGCCCAAGCGCGACGTCGTGGTCCTAAACGGCGCCGCGGCCATGATCGCAGGCGGCGTGGCCGCCGACATATCCGAAGGGCTTGAAGCCGCCCGCGAATCGATCGACTCTGGGGCTGCGCTCGGCAAGCTGGAAGAGCTGCTGGAGATGACCCGCACGTTGTCGGTGAATCCCGTTGATTAACGAGAAACGGACGACTCCCGGATTAACCGAGATCGTGCATAGCACCCGCGCACGGGTACGCCGCGGCAAAGAAGTGCTTTCCGCAACGGCCCTGCAAGGGCAGATTGCGGATCGCGGGAGACCACGATCCATGGCACAAGCGATCGCGGGAGAGGGCATATCGATCATCGCCGAGATCAAGCGGGCTTCGCCATCACGGGGCAAATTGCGGGAACAACTCGATCCCCGCTCCCTGGCCCGGGCATACGAAGAAGGCGGGGCAGCGGCCATTTCCGTGCTCACCGAAGAAGAATTCTTCTCGGGGGGATTCGCCGATCTCGAGGCCGTACGGACAGCCGTCAGCCTTCCCTTGCTGTGCAAGGATTTCATCATCGACCCCTGGCAGATCTATCGCGCCCGGGTGGCGGGAGCGGACGCCGTGCTGCTCATCGCGGCCATCTTGTCGGACGAAATGCTCGCAGAACTGGCCCACGTCGCCCAGCGGCTGGACATGGATATCCTGCTCGAGGTGCACGATGAAGAGGAACTGGAGCGGGCAAAGAGGGCCGATGCCAACATCATCGGGATCAACAATCGCAACCTTCGCGATTTCTCCGTAGACCTTGCCACCTTTGAAGCCCTGGCTCCCTTGGTGGAAGCTGCGCGACCCCTGGTCGCCGAAAGCGGCGTGCGCTCGACAGCCGACGTCCGACGCATGGAGCAGGCCGGCGCATCGGCTGTCCTGGTCGGTGAAGGTCTCGTTCGCTCCCACGATCCCGCCGAGGCCATCCGCCAGCTGAAACTTGGGGACGGTGGTCATCCTTGCACATAAAGATCTGCGGCGTAATCGATGCGGACAATGCGCGGCAATGCGCGTCGGCCGGTGCCGACTTCATCGGCCTCAACTTCTACGACCCGAGCCCGCGCTCCGTCTCGGTAGACCGTGCCCGGGAGATCGCCCGGGCCCTCCGCGAGCTCCCGGGGAACCCGGTCCAGGTCATCGGAGTGTTCGTCGACAAGAAAGCCTCCGAGATTGCCGCCATCTTCCGAACGGTAGGGCTGGATGCGATACAGCTGGCTGGGAATGCGGATACCTCGACCCTGGGCGCCCTCCAGGGACGGGGATATTGCACGCTCCGGGCCCGAGACTCCGCCGCACTCCGAAAGGCGATCGCCCGAATACACCCCCTGATACCCCATGATCCCACCATCCCAGGCGCCCTCCTCGACGCCCACGACGAGCATCTTCTCGGCGGTACCGGTCGCACGGTCGCCAAGGATTTGGCGCGAACCGCCAGTGGAGCCATCCCGCGCCTGATGCTCGCCGGGGGTCTTACGCCGGAAAACCTAAAGGACCGGGTCTCCGGCGTTCATCCCTGGGCCGTGGACACGGCCAGTGGCGTCGAAGGCGACACACCGGGAATCAAGAACATCGCCCGGGTCCGGGCGTTTATCTGCAGCGCCCGCGATGCAAAGGAGGCCAAGATACATGACAACCGATAGCCATGGATGGAAGAATCTCCCCGATTCCCGCGGGTACTTCGGAGAGTACGGCGGTAGTTTTGTCCCGGAAACCCTGGTTCCGGCGCTGGAAGAGCTCCGAAGCGCCTACGCGACGGCGCGGAACGATCCGGCGTTTCAACGACGACTCCGAACGCAGCTCGCCGACTACTGCGGACGCCCCACGCCGCTGACCGAGGCTGAAAACCTCTCGCGTGCCCTGGGTGGCGCACGGATCTTTCTTAAGCGAGAAGACCTCGCACACACGGGCGCCCACAAGATCAACAACGCGATGGGACAGGGGTTGCTGGCCCACCGCATGGGGAAACAACGCATCATCGCCGAGACCGGCGCCGGGCAGCATGGTGTGGCGACCGCCACCGTGGCAGCGCTCTTGGGCCTTAAGTGCCGGATCTACATGGGGACGGTGGACATGAAAAGACAGCAAACCAACGTGTTCCGCATGCGCCTGCTCGGTGCGGAGGTGGTTCCCGTGGACAGCGGTAGCCGCACCCTCAAGGATGCGATCAACGAAGCCATCCGCGACTGGGTTACCAATGTCGAGGACACGTTCTATCTCCTGGGATCGGTACTCGGTCCGCATCCTTATCCCATGATGGTGCGAGATTTCCAGCGCATCATCGGGGAGGAAGCCCGCGAGCAGATGATGACGCGGATCGGTCGCCTCCCCGACACCTGTATCGCCTGCGTGGGTGGGGGCAGCAACGCGATCGGATTGTTCTACGCTTTCCTGGATGACCCCGTCGAACTGGTCGGCGTGGAAGCGGGTGGGCGGAGCATATCAAGCGGTGCCCATGCGGCAAGATTCGCGGACCCCGCGCGCGGTCGGCCGGGTGTATTGCACGGCACGAGATCATACGTGCTGCAGGACGAAGACGGCCAGATCCTCGATACCCACAGCATTTCCGCGGGCCTCGATTATGCCTCCATTGGGCCCGAACACGCCAACCTCAGGATGCTCGAACGGGTTCGATATACCACCGCCGCAGATGATGAAGCACTGGATGCGTTCCGACGGCTATCGGAAATGGAGGGAATCCTCCCGGCACTCGAGAGTGCCCATGCGGTATCCGAGGCGATTCGCCGTGCCCCCGGGGGGAATACCGACGAAGTCCTGCTGATCAACCTTTCGGGGCGGGGCGACAAAGACCTGGATACGGTGATGGCAGAAATGGGGGAACAACCATGAGCACGACAGAGCGGGCTCGAGGGAACGCGGCCATTGCGGCCGCACTATCCGAGAGAGCGGGCCCCGAAAGCGCGGCCTTCTTGCCATACTACCCCATCGGTTATCCCGACTACGCCACGTCCCTCGAGGTCATCGCCAACCTTTCGGAGCTGGGCGTGGACGGCTTCGAGATCGGAATGCCCTTTAGCGATCCGCTCGCGGACGGCCCGGTGATACAGCAGGCCACGGGCCAGGCCCTGGCCAACGGTGTCAGTGTCGCCGACTGCATCGAGGCCGTTGCGACTCTTCGCCGCCGGGGCGTGTTGCAACCGATGCTGCTGATGGGATACCTAAACCCGATCCTGGCATACGGTCCAGCGCAGTTCGTCACGGACGCAGCGGAAGCCGGAGCCGACGGTCTCATCGTGCCGGATCTGCCCCCGGAGGAACGCGGGATCCTGGCCGATCCTTGCGCCGCGACCGACCTCGGCCTCGTCGCCTTCATTACGCCGAATCTGGGCGAGGCACGCATCCGGGTGGTCGCGCAGGGCGCCACGGCCTTTCTGTACGTGGTATCCGTTACCGGTGTGACCGGAGCCCGGGATGATCTCCCGGCAGCCTTGCCCGGGTTCCTCCAGGGGGTCCGGGACATCACCGATAAACCCCTGGTGGTCGGCTTTGGAATCAGCCGTCCCGTCCACGCCCGGAAGGTGAGCCGGTTCGCCGACGGGTACATCGTCGGGAGCGCCCTGGTTCGAGAGGCGGAGAAAGGGATCGCATCCGTTCGTGCGCTGGCCGATTCCCTACGCCGCGCCGGCCGGGGGGAATCGATCGACTAGTCCACAATCCGATGAGCCGGCCCGCGCGGAGACAGCGGGATAGCACCCGAAGGGGTGATTGCGAAGTTGTCCGAGATGAGGAACGCGTATCCATCCCGGGGCAGGCTCGCCGGATGATACGACAGCACCATGTCCTCCTGCAGCGGCGTATCCGGGGCCATGGGAACCCTGATGTCCAGGTCGTCGGTCCCGATGGTGTGGCAGTGGCGCGTGTGAGTCCCGACGATATCGTAGCCGGCATCACGAAAGATGGCGTCGGAAACCTCCCCGATGATTCGCTTGGGCGCGCCCGGCACGGCGACGGCCGCCGACTCCCGGATGGCTCGCTCGGTCAAGGCCAACCTGCGCGCAGCGTCGTCGGGTAAAGGCCCAAACGTGAATACCGTGCTCAACTCGCACCAGTAGCCAAATGGACCGGAGTAGTCCAACTCGAACGTGATGATATCTTCCCTGTGCAGGCGGCGTCCCGCATCCGGCGGCATGCTAAACGGGCGCCCATCCAAGGAGTACTTATACCAGCCGCGGAAGCCCCCGTTCGCCCGGACGTGCGACTCGGCGAGCGCGCCGATCTCCCGGGCGCACACGCCAGGACGCAAGTGTTCCCCGAAGAGGTCCATCGCCTCGGCCATGATGCGCCCGAGGTTCTTCATGGCAGCCAGCTCAAAGGGGGACTTTACCAGGCGAAGATGAAGCACGGGATCAGTGAGATCGACTGTCTCGTATCCGGCCAGGATTTCGGACATGAATCGCCATTCGCCGTGGGTGAAATGCGTATCGGCGTTGACCAGCCCGACGCGGTCCCCATGTGCGATGGCCCCGCGGATCAGGTCGGCGAGGCAAAGTAGCGGGTCGTTATCCGTCTCAACCGTCTTTATCTCTCCCACCACTGCCATTTCGCGACCCCAGGCTGCCTCGTAGTTCGAAGCGTACAGGATCACGGGCTCCGCGTCGGTCGCTGACACCAAGATATACGCCCGCCCCGCCCAAAGTTCTGCACCGACGAAATAGCGCAGCAAACCGTTCATCCGGGGTGCACCCGCCACGGGCATGAGGGTGAGCGCGATGCCCCGGGATCGCATGATTTCCTGAAGCGCCGAGAGTCTTCGCTTTACATCCTGCCTGAGACGTTCCCTGGTCAACGCCATGTCCATCACCCCTCGCACAGTCCTTCCGATCGACGGAAAAGTAGTGGTCCTGACCCCGCGTGCCCGGGTGCTTCTTCACCCGGAGTACCGGGACAACACGAGATCCGCAGCCCGCTGCCCCGACAACGACACCATCGGCATGCCCCCGCCGGGATTTACCGATCCACCGACGAAGAAGAGGTTGTCGTATTCGCGACTGGCCTTCGGCGCCTTGAAACCGCGGTTCTTGTCCTTGTCCGATACGACACCATAGATTGAACCCCGGTTGGACCGATACATGCGGCGGATATCTTCCGGCCACCACACGTCGCGGTATACCGTGTGCTCTCGTAGGCCGGGCAAACCCATGCGCTCGAGCTTGTCGAGGATCCTGTCCTCGAAGGCAGTGTACTCGGCCTCCGTAAACGGCGTGTCACCGATGTGCGGGATATGGGGGAGAATCTTGATGTTCTCGTGTCCCGGCGGAGCGGTCGTGGAATCGGTGCGCGTCGTTGCGACCAGGTAGATGGTCGGGTCTTCGGGCAGCCGATATTGTGAAAAGATCGTGTCGAAGTGTGATTCGGGATCGGCGGAGAAGAAGAAGTTGTGATGCGCCAGG
>Ga0207421_10003221_pt1 | contig 19528 bp, 17 predicted proteins | sample SodLakKL_010_SED_4_FD_187542 | JGI IMG/M metagenome (GOLD analysis project Ga0207421, IMG submission 187542) | Alkaline sediment microbial communities from Lake Tanatar, Kulunda Steppe, Russia - 8KL_010_SED (SPAdes) (version 2) | ecosystem: Environmental > Aquatic > Non-marine Saline and... | reverse complement strand
TACTGCACTCGTGTCTATCTATACCGCGGGCTGCATGCTATACCGCAGGCCGCATGGTTGACATGCGACAGATTCGAAGCACGAAGCCCCAGCTCATGAAGGCAATACCGTAGGGGCCAATTCCGATCCCGGCGGCGGCAATCCAGTCGCCGGCGCCGTTGATCACGATATCGCCGACCGCACTCCCCTACCCCTCGCTCTCTCCCGCCGAGGCGTGTGTGTCTTCTGTGAACAGGCGCTCGCCGCCCTCGACTCGGCCGGATCGTAGATGTTGCCACCGGACCGTTCTCGCTTCGACCCGCGGTGCGCACGCTCAGTTGAATAGGTCTCGCACCGCGTCTTCGAGCTGCTCGAATCCGCTCTGTACAGCCGATTGAAGGGCTTTGCGAGCAACCTGTTCAGCGATCTGTAGCACAACTTCCTCCACATGCCTTTTTTGATCACCACGGCCTACTCCGGTGAGCTCGATCGACGACATTTCGAATCGCTGCGATCGCTCGCCGCCTATCCGGGTATACAGATTGACGGTACCGGTCTCCATGAACAGGTGTTCGATTACCAAAGTCGCATCCGACGATGTGGCACCGGACGCTGCAGCGCGGATAGAACTACGGATCGTTGCCAGATTATTGTCCGGAAGTTGTTGTTCCACGTACACAACGGGGCTCGTTATTCGAACTTCCCTGACTACAATCTCATCCGACAGAAGCGAACGCACATCGAGTCGGATGAACAGATCGTCAACTTCCATGGCGACGTCCTGCGCAAAGCCCTCAGGATTGGCTATCCGCAGGCCGCGGATGGTACCTTCACCGGAGAACGGAGAAATCGAGACGCTGTCGGTCGTTACCCGCGTATCGGTCATCTCGGTGCCAATGCGTTCGATACTGGACTTGACGATGGAATCAAGCCAAACCGTGAGAATCAGGAAACCCGACACAAGCAGCACCACCACGAGTCCACTAGCGATAAGCAAAAATTTCTTGCCCATATTCCTAAAGATACTTCTTATCCGGTCGCCCGGAAACCGGAATGAGTCGGTTACCCGGGATACCGCGAGTGTAACAACCGTGGCTACTCGTTCCGCGTACGCTTCCGTCGGGTGGAAACAAACCGGTTTGTCGGCGCAACAATACCGTGAAGAGAATCAGCTGACGGCCCCGATGTCTGCGCGCGGAGCGCTGTTCTCGCCGCGTTTTCCTTCACGCAGTATTTTTCGTGCATTAAAAAAATACAGGGCAATAGAGTTATGAGCGTTTCATTTGAGCAGGGAAAACACTACACACACCGCAATCAGGCCGAGTCTCTGGCCTTTATTCCGGACAGTGCTTCATACTATGCCGCTCTGGAAGATGTCTTCTCTCGTGGGCAGCACCGAGTACTGATAGTTGGATGGGGATTTGATGACCGCATTCAGCTCGTGCGCAATGACGACCCCGACAGCTCGGACTCGGGCAGCCTTGGTGAGTTGTTGACAGCACTGGCCGAGAGTCGGCCGAGTTTGGAGATTCAGGTATGTCTGTGGCGCGCCCCTCCTGTTTTCTCAGGCGACCACCATATTTCGGACGTGTTCCAAGAAGCTGCCGAGCGCCTGCCCAACCTCACCGTGAGTTTTGTGGCCTCCGCTTCCCACTTCAACTCTCGACACGAGAAGTACGTAATCGTAGATGACGTGCTTGCTTTTGTTGGCGGCATTGACATTACGAGTGAACGCTGGGATACCGAGCAGCACTTGGCAACACATGAGGAACGCATTAACCCCGAAGGCGAGCGTTATCCCCCCTACCACGATATGCAAGTTGCCCTGAACGGGCCCATAGTTCACGATCTCTATACCATTGCCGCGTATGACCTGGAACTGCACGGCGAGTGGAGTCCGGTAGACCATGCTCTGTGGCCTGAAGGTCTTGAGGTAGATGCGCACAACACGTCCGCTATGATCGCGTTGACGCGATCAAATCCCGATCGGGACTGGGAAAATACGCACCAGATCAAAGAGGTCTATCATGCCATGATCAACAACGCGTCCGAGTTCATCTACATAGAAGACCAGTACTTCAGCAGTGACAGCGTTACCCAGGCGCTGTCGCAGCAGCTTCAGCGGGAAGATGGGCCGGAAGTGGTCATTGTCATGCCACGCGAGTTTACCGGACGCACTTGGACGGCTCACTATGGGGGTGAGCGCTTCCATGCACTTCGCAGAATTAATGAAGAGCGATCTCCATGGGCGCTTAGGCATTTTTAATTTGGTGTCCCCGGACGATCCAAGCGTAGACGTCAAGATCCACTCAAAACTCATGCTCGTGGACGGACGTTGCCTCACGGTTGGATCCGCTAATATCAATCAGCGCTCCTTCAACTTTGACGTCGAACTCAACCTTGTTCTTGACGCGCGCGAGTCCGACAGCCCCAACTGCGTCCAGGAGCTGGAGAACAGAATGCTGGCTCAACGGACCGGTCTCTCGGTGAGAGAGTGGCGAGAAGAAGTAGAAGGAAACGCAAATTCCAAATGCACAGCAATGCGAGAACGCGCTCACACCTGGAGTGGTCTGCAGGAGGGACTGGATTTTCTAACTCCCGGCACCGTTTCGCATGAGGTCATGGACATTTCGATATGGATCATGCACCTCCAGCAGAATCCGTCCTCCATACGATGTCGGAAACGAAACCACCTGAGGTAAGGTCTCGCATGAAAAAAATAATCCTGGCTGCTGCAATAGCGGTGGGACTCATCGGGGTAGTCTTTTTTCTCTCACGCACCGATATTCGTTCTGCTCTGGGTATCGATATTACTTTTGATCAAGTCATGCGCGGGATCGATACAATGAGCGAAAACAGGCCTGTGGCGGCAGGCCTTCTGACCGTCGGCGTTTTTTGGCTGGCAATCTCAATGCTTATTACCATTTCCATACCTATTGTGTTTTTCGCAGCGGTGTACGGGCCGTGGTGGGGATTTGTCTTCTCGTCGATAGGGGTGTTCAGTGGAGCTGCGATCTATTACACGATCGGCTTGCTTCTGCATGACAGCAAACGACTCGGCAAGTTCAAGCTTGTCCGCCGCGCTAAGGAGCAGTTGGAGAAAATCAAGCCGTACGGAACCTGGGCTGTTGCAATCTCAAGGATGATCCCGTCCGGCCCCTTCTTGGTCGTCAATTTCGTCACCGGAGCTGTAGGATTCACACCGCGTCAGTTTGTGACCGGGTCGCTCATTGGCCTGCTCCCCGGCATAGTCGCGTTGTCGCTCTTCGGTAAGGCAATTCGAAGCGTGTTTACCGATCCCAGCATCGCAAGCGTCACCTGGTTCGTTGTACTTGTTGTCGCTTACTTTTTGGTTGCGAACGGAGCCCTCTACCTAATCAAAAGAATCGCCGGCTGGAAGGAATAGCAGCGCTAAGGTTCGCTCACCAATGATCGAACACCAGAACCATACACGGACCCATGGCAACAGGCGCAACGACAGCGACAACCCTCCGCAGAAGGTTATGAGTTATAACCTGCACAGCTGCATAGGTACCGATGGACGCTACGATCCCGAACGCATACTGCAGGTGATAGACGAGGTCAAACCGACAATTCTCGGGATGCAGGAAGTGCGCAGAAACACTCCGCACGACAAAGAGATTCTGGGACTCATTCAGCGACAGTCTCCAAATTGCCACCTCCTATTCGCGCAGACCTTTGCCGACAAACAGGGGGAGTTTGGCAACGCTCTTGTCTCACCGTATCCTATTTCCGATCACGTCAATATCGACCTTGGGCCGGAGAATGCCCTCGCCTGGAGAGCTCGTAACGCAGAGGCCCGCCGCGCGGTGTTTACCAAACTCGATATTTCCGGCCAACCACTCCGGGTAATTGTCACGCACCTCGGAGTAGAATGGGGTGTACGGAGGCAGCAGGCGCAAACCTTGGTTTCCGCTATCAACCGTTACATCAATCTGGACACTGAGGCGACGGTTTTCATGGGTGACTTCAACGAATGGACTCCGGCCAATGCTTTTGTGCGCAGAATGGATCGCCGCTTCTCCAAACACGTCACCCGACGCACCTTCCCTTCCTATGCGCCGCTGCTGCCTTTGGACCGCATCTGGATGAGCTCGCACCTGAGCGGTATTCGCACCGTGGCACATAGAAGCCTGCTCGCTCGCCGGGCCTCGGATCACCTTCCCCTGTGCCTTGAGTTTGACTGGTGAACGCTGGGCGCTGCGCTCATACCACAATGCCGGGCAGTCGCAAATCGAGGCCCATATCCGATATCATCCGGCTATGTACGCGTCGCGGACAAAGGGCCGCCGGCAACAGATGCCGTGGGTAGCGGAACGGGCGCCGGAGGGATGGACGGACTCTCACCGAACCGTGCCGATCTCGGAGGAACTTGGGTACCAACCGCTGTCAGAAAGCGAAGAGGAGGCCGAGATCAACGCGCAAAAACGAGCATGGGGGCGCGGCTTCTGACGAAAGTAGATGCTGAGAGCCTCGATATCTGCCCGCGGATCGCTTTTTTTTCTCGCCGCGTTTTCACGCAAACGCGCCCTTGACAGCCGTTGTGCGCTTGCGCTTGGAGATAGCTTTTCCTATCATTTTTGCTATGCAGCTACATCCGCAAGTACTCCCGAACGAACTCGTCGGTGGACTCGGACGCGGCCAGGTCGCAGATGTAACGCTTTGTCTCTTCGAGGCTTCCTTCGGCTTCAGCTGCGTCCAGTGCAAGCTTTCGCGCACGCAGAACATCGGCGGCAGTGATCTCATAGAACTGGCCTTCGCTCATCCACCGTAACGCTGCGGTGGCGGCCGCTCGGGCGAATCCTGCATTCGTCTCGGCGAAATCCCGAGAGGCTCTGAGCAGCGTCTCGATGTTCACCGGTGAACGATGCGCCAGGTCGGCCGCAAGATCCGGAAACCCCAACGTCTTGGCCGCGGCAAACCACTTACCCGGCTCAAAAGGTGTGCTCTCGATGAGGTCCTGCAGGATCGCACGTGGTTCCTTGTGGGGGTATTTTCGAATGATGTTGCGGCACGTGGCCAGGTGCGTACCGGCCTGGTTCGCCTGCTGCGCGTACCGCTCGTACGCTTCATCCGCCCGCCCGGCACGCAGCAGAACCCCCTCGCAGGCCTGAGCAATCCGTTGCGGCGGTTCGTTCAGCCCGCGGGAGCGTTCTGCGTACTCGATCGCGTCGTCGATCTTTCCCATCGCTTCCAGTGCGTATACGCCGTATCGCCGGTAGTGCCACCAGACGAACGGCGCGGTGTCGATCAGGTCGAGAAGCTCCTGATACCGCCCGCTCGCGAGCAAACAGGACAAGCAGGCCGGCGTCCCGGCGAAGTAGCCCATATCCGATCGCTCCCACACAAAACGAACGGTCGGAAGTAGCTCATCGGCGGCCCGGGACGCACGTTCCGGCGAGCCGCAGAGTTCCCCCCAACGCTCGCGCACCTCCACAAGATAGTCCACGCCGTCGTCCTCTATAGCCTGCCAAAGACGCTCGAGCCATTGTTCGCGCTCGGCGTCGTCTACCGGCGCGGCGAGTATAATCTCGATAAGCGTGTCCACGGCCTTGCTCGTTGCCGTCCCCAATGCGCCTGAGGAGGTGTCGATGTGCGCAAATGCGGGCCAGATCCGTTCCATCAGAATTATAGCGCCTTCGGCCGCGGCCACGGGATCTTTCCGCTTCACCGCCTTTATCTCCGAGAGCGCTTCTTTTAAGCGTTGCGCCGCGAGTTTCGAAGCGCTCCATCCGTAGGCATTGGCGCGGAATCGCGCCCGGAACTTCCATTTGTGGCGAGGTTGTTTCATCTCGGCCTCAGCATATTACGCCGAGCCTGCCGGTGACAAAGGGTTCCTGACACGAGTAAGGCAATTTCCGACTATACCGGAGGTTCTCCGAGCCATAAAATATCGGTGCGACACGAAGATAGCCGAGGAGGAACCACCGCGCTTTTGTGCTTCGGCGGAGCATCTGAGGGGCACGAGGGTTTGCAACTCGACTACGTACCTTCGGGGGGCGGGGGCCGGCAGTTTGGAAGAGGAGATGAACGACTCACCCCGCTCCACCGTCGATGGTCGGCCGGAAACTGCGCGCCTTCACCCGCTCGATGGTGCCGTCGATGTCGTCAATCAGCAGCACCAAGAGGTCGCCTTCCGCAGCGGCGTCCAGCGCGCGCCCGACTGCATCGTACTCGTCGAGCACCACCTCTACCGAGCTTGCGGTCTGCGCCGCTTGTGCACCTCGGTAAACCATGTCGGCCGCTTCGCCCACCGCTCGCCCACGCGGATCGGTGTCGCAAATGAACACCCCATCGTGCATTCGCGCGAGCTGGCCGCCCAGCTCGGCGAGGTCCCGATCGCGCCGGTTGCCCGGCACACTCGCCACCGCAATTCGCCGGCGCGCCGGAAGGCTGGATACCAGCTGATCGAGTGCCAGCAGGGCCGGTACGTTGTGACCGTAGTCGATAAGCACCTTGACGCCGTCTGCCTCGATCAGATTTGTCCGCCCCGGGTTCTGGCCTCGCGTTGGGTGGAAGGTCTGCAACCCCATCTGGATATCGGCAAGCGTCAGACCAAGCGCATAGCCCGCCGCCGCCGCGGCGAGTGCATTGGCTACGTTGAACCGCGCATAGCCGTCGAAGGTAATCGGCGCATCGGCTACCGCGATTACTTCGGCTTCAACGTCGCCCTGGCGCATCACGATACTGTCGCTATTGACGGTGAATACCACCCCGTGCTCACGTACGTGCGCTTTTACCGCGGACGAATCGGGATTGAGGGTAAAGAACACGACGTTCCCCCGAGCCCATTCCTGAGCCTGAAACGCCCGCGGGTCGTCGGCATTGAGTACCGCTGTACCACCCTCGCGCACGGCGTCGATTACTACGGTTTTGCAGCGTGCGAGCTCATCGAGTGTGTGGATGTCGTGCTCACCGAGGTGATCACTGTCGATATTGAGCAGCACCCCAACGTCGCACTCGTCAAATCCGAGTCCGCGGCGCATGATGCCACCACGCGCCACCTCCAGCACCGCGTGCTCAACGGTAGGCTCGCGCAGCACCACGCCGGCGGCCTGCGGTCCGCTGTAGTCGCCCCGCAGTACAATGTGGTTGTCGATCTCGATACTGCCGGTGCAGGCCATTCCCACCTGCCGGCCGGCATGCCGCAACAGATGCGAGATCAGACGCACGGTGGTGGTTTTTCCGTTGGTGCCGGTCACCGCCGTGACCGGAATCCGAGCGTTGTCGGCCGGATCGGGATACAGCATATCTACGACCGCTTTACCGACGTCGCGTCCCTCGCCGTGAGTGGGCGCGATATGCATCCGGAAACCGGGTCCGGCGTTAACCTCAACCACACCGGCCGACTGCTCCTCGAGCGGACGCGTCAATGTTTCGGCGACCAGGTCTATGCCGATAACGTCGAGCCCAATGAAACGGGCGCAGCGCTCGGCCACGTAACGCACTTCGGGATGCACGCTGTCGGTAACGTCGGTTGCGCTGCCTCCGGTACTCAGGTTCGCAGTCGACTTAAGAAACACCACGCCACCCTTCGGAATTACGCTCTCGAGTGTCAGCTCCTGCGCGGCGATCAAGCGGTGCGACTGTTCATCGAGCTCAATTAGGGTGAGTAGATTCTCGTGTCCCACGCCCCGCCGCGGGTCGGCATTCTCGCGGTCGATCAGTTGCTGCAGCGTAGACGCGCCGTCACCGGTCACGTGGGCCGGCCGCCTGCGGGCCGCAGCTACAAGCTTGCCGTCGATTACCAGCAGTCGGTGATCTTCGCCACGCATATACTGCTCTACAATCACCGAGCCGTGTTTGCTTCCGGCGGCGTCGTAGGCCTCGCGCAGCATCGCGTCGTCGCCGATATCGGTACTTACACCTCGTCCGTGGTTTCCTATCAGGGGCTTGGTGACCACCGGATATCCGATGTAACGAGCCGCCTCCAACGCCTCCTCGAACGACTCACACACCCAGCCTTTCGGCACCGGCACTCCGGCGTCCTCGAGAATCTGTTTGGTCCACTGCTTGTCGTCGGCGATGCCGTGCCCTATCAGCCCGGTGCCGTCGGTAACCGTTGCCTGTATACACCGTCGGCGGTATCCGTGGCCGAGCTGCACATAACTGTTTTCCTCGCTCAGTCGCCGCCACGGAATACCGCGGGCCTTAGCCGCCTCAACGATCGCGTTTGTACTCGGCCCCAGCATGTGAGCATCGCGGACCGCCTTTAGGCGATCCAGGGCCGCCGCAAGATCGATCTCGCGCTTGTTGTAGAGGCGGTCGACTATATCTACGGCCTCCACTCCCGCGGCCAGCCCACAGGCTTCGTCGCGGTAGCGGTAGAGAACGTTGTACACCCCGGTTTCGTCGGTATCGAGCGTCTTGCCGTAGCCCACCGAGAACCCGATGAGGTTTTGCAGTTCAATCGCCACGTGCTCAACCGTATGACCGGCCCAGGTGCCACGGCGCAAACGTTCGAGAAACCCGCCGGGAACGCCCTCGGTGCAGCGGTGCTCGCAAATAGAGGGCATCACGGCGAACAGGTCCTCGACAATACCTTCAACCGTGTCGCTCGGCCGCTTCTCGAGATCGCCGATATCCAACCGCATAAAAACCGTCAGGTAACGGCTGTGGTAGTTAGGGCCGCGCAACGCGCGTTGTTCAAGAATTTCCACTGGTACTCCCTATCCGCCGCCGTAGTGTTTTGGTGTCGAGGTAACGGCGTTTGTCGATATCGAACCCGTGCCCGCTGATAAGTGCGTGCATAACCACGTTCTCAATCGCCACCGGTTCACCGTTCGAGATCTCGGCCACGTTGGAACTGGCGAGATCACGACTGTCGACTACGATAACGTGTCCCGGCCCGATCGACTCGAGTACGCGATCAGGGTGAATGATAACCCCCGCATCCTCGCCGAGCCCTACCCCGAGGTGCTCCGGATTGGTTGCCCCCGCCTCCATAAGACGAGTAAACCTACCGCGCTCCAGGAAATGACTGTCGATAATTACTCCCTCCACAAAGCCGAGCCCCGACCCCATCTGTACCGCGCCTTTGTGTAATGCATCGACCGGACCGTCGCCGTAGATTGTGGTATTCGACAAAGCAACCGCCCCGGCGCTCGTTCCGGCAACAACCACCCCGTCGTAGTATCGCTCGCGAATCGCCTCAATCGCAGGCGAACCGCCGAGGATGCTGGTGAGGCGCATCTGGTCGCCTCCGGAAAAGAACACGACGCCGCAGCGACGGATAATCGCGAGGCTCTCGGGATCCGCTGTATCCTTACGTTCGCGGAAATGCAGCGGGTGAACCGCGCTTGCCCCCAGACCAATGAAGGCGAGCTCGTACTCCGGGTATATCTTCTCGGGGACACTGCTGGCGGTGGTAATAACGGCCACCTCTGTGCACCCTTCCGGTGCCAGCCCGAACACACGGCCGAGTATCTCGGGCTCGGAGCTTTTGTCCTCGGCACCGCCAATTGCTACAAGATGCCCTCGAGCCGTTACCTGTTCCGACCTGCTGTGCTGCTTCATGCGCGTGCTCTGAATGGTAGGCTACCCCACCTTGCACGTCAAGGTCACGTGGGCCATGTCACGTGGGCCACGCAGTTCTATGCCGATTGACACACCGATGCCCCAACCAATACACTACACGATAACTACTAACGTGCGGGCTCTGCTGATGCTTCGGCGGACCGTTTCGTCCTTCCGCTTCCTTCGCTTTCCCCTCGTGTGAATCCGTACAGCAGGCCGAGTTCGGCGCAGAGCCCTTCGTACCTTATTACTCGTACGGGAGAACATACTAAAATGAGCGATAATACCCCAAAACCATCGAGCCGACGACGACGCTCGAGAAAGAAAAACCAACAGACACCGACCGAATCCAAGCCGTCGAAACCGGACCACACCGGCAAATCCAGGGCCGAGACCAAGGGAGCGAGCGGCTCGGCGGAGCCGAGCGGGACGGCAAAAGCGACCGGAAAGGACCGCAGCGGCGGCGAGCGCCGGAAGAAACGGCCGGGTCAGCCCGAGTCCCGACAGCGGCTCGAGGGCGATCTTACCATGACGTCGAAAGGCTTCGGATTCGTTCAGCATACCGGCGGTCCGGACGTGTTCGTACATAGAGATAACCTCGGCACCGCTCTTGAAGGCGACCGGGTGAGAGTCGAGGTGTTCCCGCGTTCGGCTAAGCACAAGCCGGCGGGCAAGATCGCCGAGGTCGTAAACCGTGTTGAGCATCAGATTGTCGGGGTATTTCGCATAGACCGCGACGGTGGCGGACAGAACGGTGGCGGGGTGATCCATCCGAGCGACGATCGCATTGTCTCGAGTTTCCGTATACCGAAGGCCGAGATCGAACGGGCCGGCTTCGGACGGAAACTTCGAAACAACATGGTGGTACGCGCATCATTCGGTGAGTGGCATTCACCGCGCGAAAAACCTACCGCGCGTCTCGAGGAGATCGTCGGAAAGCCGAACGATCCGGGAATCGATGTGAAGATTATCGCGCTCTCGCGCGGGCTTCGCTTCGATTTTCCCGACGAAGTTATTAAAGCTGCCGATGCGCTCGAGAATCCGGATATGCGCAAGATCAAGCGCGAGCGTCTCGACCTTACCGATCGGCCGACATTTACCATCGACCCTGACGATGCGAAGGACTACGACGACGCGCTGAGCATTACGCAGCGGCGGGACGGTATGTTCGAACTCGGCGTACATATCGCCGACGTGACCGCCTGGGTAGAGGAAGACGGGATCATCGATCAGGAGGCTCGGCGGCGGGCAACATCGATCTATTTCGTTCAGCACGTCCTCCCGATGCTGCCGGAACGACTCTCCAACGATCTGTGCAGTCTAAAACCGAATCTCGAACGGCTTGCCTATTCGTGCCTTATTACCCTGGATTCGCTGGGGCGCGTTCATAACAGCGAGGTTCGCGAGACGGTCATTAGGAGCGATCACCGGCTAACATACACCGAGGCGCAATCAATTCTCGAGGGGCGGCCGCATGAGATTGCTCGGGAGCTGCATATGCTGCAACTCGTGGCCCGCACCCTTCGGAACGGTCGGGAAGAAACCGGAAGCATCGACTTCGACCTTCCGACGCCGGTTATTACCTTAGACCGTGAAGGGCTGCCGTCGGAGATTACCCGCAGCGAACGGACCGAGTCACAACGCCTTGTGGAAGAGCTTATGCTCCTCGCCAACCGGCAGGTAGCCGAGATGATGTTCAACAGCAAGACGCGCAAGCCCTTTGTTTACCGCGTACACGAGCGTCCTACGCCGGAGGACGTGACAACCCTGCAGACGGTCCTCAATAACCTTGGGATTCCGATGAAACTCAGTGACGATGTGGCGCCCGAGGAGTTCAGCAAAATTCTAGACGTGGTAGAAAGCATGGAAGTGAAGGACTTCGTCGAACGAATTGCGCTGCGTTCTATGACCAAAGCGGTGTACTCCACCGAAAATCTCGGACACTTCGGTCTCGCCTTCGAAGCTTACACCCACTTCACCTCCCCCATTCGGCGATATGCCGACGTCGTGGTACATCGCCTCCTCAAGAGCTACACGCGTCGCTTCGGTCGCGTGAAAAAGTCGTTCCGCGATCAGCTGCAATCAATTTGCGAACAGTGCTCGCAGGCGGAACTGGTAGCGGTGGATGCCGAGCGCGATTATCAGCGAAAGAAGATTATGGAGTTTCTGCGACGCAAAGTCGGGCGAAGCTACCGCGGCGTGATTTCCGGTGTGTCGCGTCACGGTATGTTTGTAGAACTGAAGCACTACCCGATCGAAGGTATGGTTCCGGTTGCGGATATCGGCGACGTAAGCTTTGTACTCGACGAGGAGAACTTCCGTTTTGTTGCCGAGCACAGCGAGCAGTCGTACCGGATCGGAGACCCGGTTCGGGTGAAGATCCGCACGGTTGATGTTGACCAGCGCCGCGCGTCGTTTGAACTGGAAGAGCTGGAATCACCGAAAGAAGCGGTTCACTCCAGCAGCGAGCGCAGTACCGCAGCGGTGCGGTCGTAACTCATAGCGCCGAAGATCCGTGTGTGGACGGTGCCGTCGGATGCCAGGATCACGGTGGTCGGCGTACCGCGCACCCCGTAGCGGGAAGCGGTGCGGCCGTCGCGATCGAGCAGCACGGGGTAGTTCATCTCCCACTCTCGGACGAACCTTCGCACCGCCTGCAGGCCGGCTTCGCTTCTGGTGAGGTTGATTCCGAGAACGTGAACCTCGTCGGCGAACTCCCGTGCCAGGCGATTCTTAACGGCGGTTTCCGCGCGACAGGGGCCGCACCAGGTTACCCAGAAGTTCAGCACTACGGGCCGGCCGAGCAGCTCGGCGGTAGAAAGCGTGGCCTTTGTCTCGCCTTCGGCTTCGGAAAGCACCGCAAGCGAAACCTCCGGTGCCGCCTGTCCCCGGCTTGCCGCGTGGGCGGGCCCCTCGCTAAAGATGTGGTACAACGCCGTTCCGGTGTAAAGCACAACGAACAGCGACCCCACCGCGACCAGAGCGAGCGTTGTGGCTCGTATGAGGTCGGGGTTGTTGCGCTCAGCGCGCCTCGACCGCGCGATTCTCCATCCGAGATACGCCGCGGCGAGCAGAGCTCCAACGACGACCCCGCCACGCCCGCCGGAGGCGTAGAGCAAGAGCAGCGGCTCACGGCGAACGCTCTCAAACTGCGTCAGCAGCGCGGTCAGCTTCCAGCCGGCCACCAGCAGCAGCGCCGCGTTGATCACGGAGTTCACCACCCAGCGGCGCAGATCGTTCCCGCGCGCGCCTATTATGAGCCATACCAGCAGCAGACCGCCGGAAAGAGATGCAAACAGCAGCAGCGGCCGCAACGAGAGCACCATGCGGCCGACCGTAAGGGCTTCGGGAATCATATCTGCCTACTGCACGATCAGCCTGCCGTACATTCCTTCGGCCGTCAGATCAAGCACCATATTGGGCTCGCCGAGCTCTTCGGCTTCTTCCTGCCCGCCTGCGGCGATAAGCACCGTGCCGGCGAGAAGCACCAAAGCCACATACCGGAGTGTTCTAGAACCTACCCGCTGTTTCATCTAAAACCTTCTTAGCAAGAGCTGCACAATAGATTACTACGGTCGTTAAGAATTGCCGTAAGGTGCCGTCAAGCGCCTTCGCGCAGCATCGCCGCGTGTTCGCGTGCGTGTTCTTGGTATCGTTCGGCGGAGGGAAGCAGGTCGTCTAGTTCCTCCTGGCGGAGATCTCGGACGATCTTCGCAGGTACGCCCGCCACCAACACTCCCGAGGGCACTTCCATACCGGGGGGCACCAGAGCGCCGGCGGCCACGTAGGAGTGGCGCCGGACAACCGCGCCGTTGAGGACCGAGGCACTGATCCCGATGAGGCACTCGTCTTCCACCGTACAGCCGTGGGCGCACACGTTGTGACCGATTGTGACGTTCGCCCCGATGCGGAGCGCATGCTCCGGCCCGCGGCCGGTATGCAACACGCACCCGTCCTGAACGTTTGTGCCGGGGCCGATCTCCACAACATTGATGTCACCGCGAATGACCGTGTTGTACCATATCCCCGCGCCGGGATGCAGGGTAACGTCGCCGATAACCACAACCCCCGGAGCGATGAATACGTCGTCCGCGATCCGTGGTGTGACATCGCCGATCTTCTTGACCAGCCCGTAAATCATTTGCTCTGCCATGCGGCCGATTCTACACGAAAACCCTCTGAACCACCAACCGTCGCGCGATTGCATTCCGGTGCCCCGCTTAGACATGCCCCGCTAAGCCGGGGACGGGTCGCGTTGTCGGAACGAGAACCGGTCGCTTATCGAGACTCGTTACGGCTCCTCCGTGGTCAGGCCTTCACCGCCAGTAACGAAAAGCTCTTGACGCCGAACTCGCCGGATGCCTCTTGCGCGGACTCGGAGAGAAAGTGATACTGTGTGTTGTCGCGCATCTCCATCACCTGCATCCCTGCAGCTTCGATCATCTTGAGGTAGTCGGTCTGTTGTGCCGCTCCGCCGATACAGGAGGCCCAAAGGGTTGCGTCGCAGACGATATCGGTCGTCAGCTGCTTTTCCGTCACGATGTCCGATATCGCCATACGGCCACCTTTTCTCAGTACCCGAGCTATCTGCTCGAAAGCCTTCTGCTTGTCGGCGACCAGGTTGATCACCCCGTTACTGATGGCCACATCGAAACTCGCGTCCTCAAACGGAAGGTCGTCCACGCGGGCATTATGAAACTCGATGTTGTTGAAACCGTCACCGCGCAGCCGGTTGGCGTTGTCCAGCTGTTCGGGGGTAATATCAATCCCGACAATCTTGCCGTTAGCTCCCACCAGCCCCGCCGCTACGAACGAGTCCATTCCCGAACCGCTTCCCAGATCGAGCACCGTCTCTCCCGGCTTCAAGTCTGCGAAGTCGAAGTGATAACCAACCCCGGCAAACGAATCCACCGCCTCTTTCGGTACTCCCTTAAACAGCTTGGCCGGATAACCGAGGTTGTCGGCTAAACCGCGACCTAATTCAAAGTGATAGTCCGCATGAGGCTCCCTGGCGACTCGTGCGTACACCTGCTTCACCAGACCTTCGATCTCCTGCCGGCTCGCCGTCTGTGCCATGGTACTCTACCTCCTGTCTACCAGATCCGTATGATTATAGCGTAGCTGAGCGAATCAGTCAACTTTACGGTGCTGCCGATCATCGCCGACGAAACGATTGGGGGTCGGCAAAGCCGTCATGGGTCTCGGGCACGTCGGACACCCGCACGGTCGATCTGCCCGGTCCTGAGCGTAGCATAGCTCTTGATATGGGACGTCTCAGGTTATCGACACATCGAGAACGGGAAGTGTGTCCGGCGTACGCGAAATAAAGGTCTTCTGGTCAACAAAATCCGTGGCGCCGACGAAATCTGGGGGGTATAATAACTGGGTGGGAGCCCCATCAGCAGTGAGGTGTCATTGGTGGCCGGGCTTTTGAAGATTCTGATCCTTCACGACTCTCCTCTGGCGTACGAAGGTGCGAGAACCGTTTTGGCGCAGGCGGGAGAGATCGAAGAGGTTCGCGAAGCCCGGGACGGAACGCAGGCCCTCTTGCGCTGCGCGGAGAGTCCACCCGATGTCGTGGTTGTTGACGCTTCGTTGCCCAGGAACCGGGTGGCCGAGGTCATTGATCAGCTGAAAGGACTGTGTAACGAGGTAAGTTGTGTAGTGATCATTGACGGTGCAACACCATACGCAATCCGTCACGCCTTGCTGCTGCCGGTAGCGGGTTTTGTTGCGCGAGAGTCACCCGCGGAGGAGCTTGTAGACGCTGTTCGGGCGGTGGCTTCCGGACAGCATTACATCACACCGTGCTGGGCGGAACAGCTGGTGAGAATCGTGCGGCACCTACCCGATGATACACACCCGGCGGATGCCGGGTACGAAGGACTATCGGGGCGCGAGCGTGAAGTGTTCCGGATGCTTGTTACCGGAATGACAAACAAAGAGATCGCGTTCGCGTTGCAGATCGGGCGAAAGACGGTAGAGAAGCACCATCTGCGTGTGCTGCGCAAGCTGGGCCTCTCCGATTCAATAGACCTGATACGCTACGCGACGCGTATCGGCGTCGTTGACCTGGACCGCTGGGTCTCTTCGTGAGTCACCTGCCGCGGGCGCGCCGATTTCAGCGCGACCGATTCTGACGACACTTCCATCAACCCGGACGTATACGCACCGTGCGTGCTGCATGTTGGAGTACTTTCGTGCGGCGTTGGCGCAGTCAGAAGCGGCGCGGCACTCTCGACCCGCACCACGAGATCGTGGTATCACTCGTCTTCAAACCCGTGACTATCGAAGGAGTATTACTCAGGGTAAGATTTCTTTGGTGAGGCAATGCGCAAACTTGACTAAACTAGTTGCATACGCATACACTCTTCAGCACGGATAGCCTGCCGAAACCCAAGGGGAGCTAATACACCCGCCGGATACGGCACACCACAGCGCTCCCACCATACTTGTGGCTATGCCGTTGGGGAGGCAGATCTCATGAACTTCATAGGACTTCAGAAGATAAACTCTATAGTTTTGTGCGTACTGACCCTCGCCGCATGCGATACGCTTACGGGTTCGGACGGAACTAACAACACCGGTTCCGACAATCCCGCAGTGGGGGACGGCCTGTGGACTTGGGTGTCCGGCAGCAGCACAGCCAACGGGCCGGGCATCTACGGCACCCAGGGGGTTGCCAATACCGCCAACGTTCCCGGAGCCAGATTCGGTGCGGCTACTTGGATCGACGAGAACGATGATCTATGGCTGTTCGGCGGGTTCGGGCGTGCTTCGGGTGGTTCGCAAGGCGAGCTGAACGACCTCTGGCGCTTCGACGGCGCAGGTTGGGTGTGGGTCTCGGGCAGTTTTCAACCGAACAACCAGGGCGCGTACGGTAATCAGGGGGTCGGCGCGCCGGAAAACCTTCCGCCCGCCAGATCAGGAGCCGCCGAATGGATCGACCACAGCGGAAACCTCTGGTTGTTCGGCGGCGCCCATCAGATCACGATCAACGGAGATACACGCTTCAACGACCTGTGGCGCTTTGACGGCGAAACTTGGACCTGGATTTCGGGGGACGACGAGCTCAACCAATCCGGGACGTACGGAACTAAGGGGATTCCTGCGACTGCTAACACGCCGGGAGCCCGAGATGGTGCCGCCACCTGGGTTGATGGTAGCGGCGATCTCTGGCTATTCGGGGGGCTCGGACGCGATTCGCAAGGTTTGCGGGGCGAACTGAATGACCTATGGCGCTTTGACGGACTGAACTGGACCTGGGTGTCGGGGGACAACACCGTCGACGAGCCGGGAGAATACCCTGAAGAAGGGCCGTCACTGATCGAGCGCTTGCCGGTACCCGGGGCTCGCAGCGGCGCCGCGAGCTGGGTCGATAGTAACGACAATCTCTGGCTATTCGGAGGGCTTGGTTTTGACGGCGAGGGGGAGCGCGGTCGTCTCAGCGACCTATGGTACTTTGACGGATCGGATTGGTTTTGGGTATCCGGGTCCAGCGCTGTCGGCCAAGCGGGTTCATACGGCGTGCAGGGAATCGCCGCTCCCGACCAGCATCCCGGCGCCAGATCCTCCGCGGCGTACTGGATCGATTCCGACGATCGCCTCCGGCTGTTCGGCGGCTTCGGCCTTGACACCGACGGTACCAGCGGTCGACTGAACGATCTGTGGCGCTTCGACGGCTCAGAGTGGACCTGGGTCTTCGGCGCAGACAGCGTTGATGAGGTCGGGGCCTACGGTGTACAGGGAGTCGCCTCGGCCGAAAACGTCCCCGGCGCCAGAAGCAACTCCGCTTCCTGGATCGACAGTACGGGAAGTCTCTGGTTATTCGGTGGACGGACTGCCTCAACAGACGAACGTAACGACTTGTGGCGTTTCCGGTGAAAGCGTGTTTACAGCCGTGATCTCGGGAGAACAGACGATCGCGTTGGCCGGAGACGTCATGACCGGCCGGGGGATAGATAGCCGGTGAGCGAAAGACGAAGGCGATTTTTTCGGACCGTGATTGTCACGGCGGCCGCCGCGGTGGCGGTGCTCGGCCTCGTCGGTTACCTATGGATTCGACCCGCGCTCCTCACACCTTATCAAGGCGAGTCCGTCGAGATTACTGTTGAGCGCGGGATGAGTACGGCTGCGGTGGCCGCCGAGCTCGAGCGCCGCGACCTCATACCCGAAGCACTCGTGATGCGGTTGTACACGCGCTTCCGGCAGGACGCAGCGGCTATTCAGTCGGGTCGCTACCGGGTTGAGGTCGGGATGCGTCCGGTGGACATTCTGGACGCGATGGTTGAGGGTCGCGTAATTGACGACTCGGTGGCGGTCACCATTCCGGAGGGGTTCAGGCTCGACCAGATTGCCTACCGGCTCGAGCGAAACGATATCGTTGAACGCGATGCCTTCGCTGAAGCCGCGGTAATGCTGGACGTCTATCGCGATATCGATCCTGTGTTCGATGAGCTTGAGGACGACGCTTCACTCGAAGGGTTTCTGTTCCCGGAAACCTACCGGTTGTTTCCCGAGAGCGATCCTGAAGCTGTCGTGCGACGAATGCTTGCGACATTCGCACGCCGTCTCGATAGGGAGCTACGGGCTGCGGTCGAGCGCTCGGAGCGTTCCTTGCGGGAAGTTGTTATTCTCGCTTCGATCGTGGAGGCAGAGGCCCCTACTGAAGATATGCCCACGGTCGCCGGAGTCTTCAGTAATCGCCTTGAACGCGGAATGAGGCTCGAATCGGATGCAACGGTGAACTATGTACTCGGCACCAGTGTCCTGCAGCCGACATTCGCACAGGTCGCGGTCGACGACCACTACAACACCTATCGTTATCCGGGGCTTCCACCCGGTCCGATCGGTAACCCGGGGCTGACCGCGTTGCGCGCCGCAGCCGACCCACAGGAAACACCGTACTATTTCTTCCTCAACAAGCCGACCGGAGAGACAGTGTTCTCGCGAACGTTCGCGGAGCACCTCGATAATAAAGCGCGTTATCTCGATTGACCCAAGGCTCCTGAGTTCGTTGCGCGGCTGCTCGTACTGTTCGGTCGTCATCGATAGCCGTTTTGCGGTTGAGCTATGAGATAACTCCTCCTACAATTAACGCATTACTTATGGAGGGAGGAGGTATTTGGAATGAGAATAGCTTACCTTCTAACGGTAATTATTTCGGTGGTAAGCTGCGTACCTGAAGCTGATCCCCCGGTTGATGAAGCCCTTTTAGGAAATGAAGAAAATGATCTTGTTACAAACGAGCTTGTTGAATTGCCGGACCCGCAAGTAGGTGAACAAACTGTATCAGCAGCTCTTTACGAGCGGGTTTCCCGCCGCCGATTTACCGGTGACAGTTTGAGTCTGGATATTGTCGGTGAACTGCTTTGGGCTGCCGGGGGGATCAACGTGGAAGGTATCACCGGAGCAACCCGTACAGCGCCCTCGGCAGGGGGAACGTATGCCCTTGACCATTACTTGGTGGCCGGTGATGTAGACGATCTGGCAGCAGGCATTTACCGTTACGATCACGAACAGCATGCTTTAGAAATGGTGGGGATCGGTGACGGGCGCAGTGAGTTGGCTTCTGCGGCTTTAGATCAGCAGTTCATAGCCGACGCTCCTTTGAGCGTGGTTATGGCAGCGCATTATGGGCGAACAACGGCTACGTATGGCGAGCGGGGAGAGAGATACGTGCACATGGAAAGCGGTTATGCTTCACAGAATATCCACCTCATTTGTGAAGAACTTGGTCTGGGTACCGTAGCTATCGGAGCGTTCGAAGATGACCTGGTAGCAGAAATAATAGCTACAGACGGGGCCCCGTTAATGATAATGCCGGTCGGGGTGCCCGTAGAATAGGAGTTTGCCGGGAAGCAGGTGGTTCAGTCGCTCCTGCCGATGATTCTCCTCATAGCCGTCCAACTGGTTCCGGGTCGGAGTAACCGACCTTGTATGCAAGCTCAGCCTGGGAGTGGCCCGCGACAACCGCTCGTGCAGCCGCCCGGACACGCGCGAGCTGAGACCA
>Ga0207421_10003220_pt1 | contig 19533 bp, 14 predicted proteins | sample SodLakKL_010_SED_4_FD_187542 | JGI IMG/M metagenome (GOLD analysis project Ga0207421, IMG submission 187542) | Alkaline sediment microbial communities from Lake Tanatar, Kulunda Steppe, Russia - 8KL_010_SED (SPAdes) (version 2) | ecosystem: Environmental > Aquatic > Non-marine Saline and... | reverse complement strand
CAAGTGCCGGAATAGCCAACCTATTTCAAACTTGCCCAACGCAGCGCCGGCGCTTCTGGCGAAGCGATCTGTTACCGAACTTTCCGCGTGGCCCACTAGCAGATCCGGGGCGATGCAAGGGGTCTGCACACCGTCGCCGCCGCCTTCGCCCTCGCACCGGGGGTCGCCGGAAGGCAGCACGCGGAGGCCACGTTCCGGCACCGTCTTTCAAGGAGACGCGACATGCAGGAATTCCCCTACCACACCCCCGAGGCCGCGCGGCGGATCGGTTGGGGTTGAAGCCTTAGCCCTTCAGTGTTTTTCTGTTCGTCCGGCGGTGCGGCCGCGTCGGTAGGGAGAACAGGGAATTGAATCTCGATCAAATTTTCACCGCGTTGCTCCTGCTCGGCCTTCTGCTGCTGCTAGGCAAGTGGTTGCGCCTGAAGGTTGCACTCTTTTCCCGCCTGTTCCTGCCCAGCGCCATCATCGCGGGGGTCATTGCGATGATCCTCGGGCCCGAGGTGCTCGGACGGCTTGTGGCCCGGCTTCCGGGAGAACCGGCGATGCTGGCCGGCGGCTTGTTTCCAGAGGCCACTCTGGAGGTCTGGTCCGGCCTACCCGGCCTGCTGATCAGCGTCGTATTTGCCGCTCTCTTTCTCGGGAAAACCATCCCGGGACCCCGTGCAATCTGGCGACGCGCAGGGCCGATGGTCGCCCACGGACAGACACTGGCGTGGGGCCAGTACGCCATTGGCCTTAGCCTCGTACTCCTGCTGCTGACCCCGGTCTTCGGGATCAACCCGATGGCGGGGGCGCTGATAGAGATCGGTTTCGAAGGCGGTCACGGCACCGCGGCGGGTCTCGCGGGGACCTTCCGGGAGCTCGGCTTCGAAAACGGCGCCGACCTCGCCCTGGGTCTGGCCACGATTGGCGTGGTCGCCGGCGTGGTACTGGGAACGGTGCTGGTGAACTGGAGCGTGCGCACCGGCCGGCTGGACCCCGATGCCGCGAAGGACCTCGATCCCGAGCAAATGAGCGAACACGACGAACGGGAGCCGGCGCCCAGCCTCGCGCAGACCCGCTCGATCGACCCGCTGTCCATCCACCTCGGTTTCATCGCGCTCGCGATCGCTCTGGGTTGGCTCATGCTGCAGGGCCTGATCCTGCTCGAGGCCAATACCTGGAACGCCGACGGCGAGGGGCTGACGCTGATGGAACACATCCCGTTGTTTCCGCTCGCGATGCTCGGCGGGGTGGTGGTTCAGGTCGCACTGATGCGAATGGGCCACGCGCAAGCGCTGGATCGGCGCCTGATCAACCGCATCTCCGGGGCGGCGCTCGACGTGCTGATCGTATCCGCGCTCGCCACCCTGTCCCTGGAGGCGGTCGGTGCCAACATCGCTCCGTTCCTGATCCTCGCGGCCGCCGGAATCGCCTGGAACCTCTTCGGATTCATCGTGCTCGCGCCAAGGATGTTTCCCAAGGACTGGGTCCCGATGGGACTGGCCAACTTCGGGCAGGGGATCGGGATGACCGTGGTCGGTCTGTTGCTCGTCCGCATGGCCGATCCGGACAACCGCACCGGCGCAATGGAGAACTTCGGCTATAAGCAGCTGCTTTTTGAACCCGTCGTCGGCGGCGGCCTGTTCACCGCAATGTCGTTGCCGCTCATCTACCAGTTCGGTCCGCTGCCCGTCCTGATCGGCACCGCCACGCTGATGTTCGCCTGGCTGATTTTCGGTCTGCTGGCATTCCGCAGCCGCAGGGAATAGGAGCACGAACCCTGAACCGGGGAACAGCAAGGTGCCCGCAGGAGGCAACCCCTCTCGCCGATCCGGTTCCGGAAGACGATCGGCCTGGGGGGCGGCCTCCTGCACGTGGCCGTGAGAGGTGTCGGCTCGGTAACCCTCCGGGTCAGTCGCCGCCGATCGTCATGCCCTGCAGGCTCTCGCGCAGCACCCGCCCGGAAGCCTCCAGCCCGTGTCTTTCATCGTCGTTGACCTCCGGGGCGAGGCGATACTCCACGCCGTGGGCTCCGACCACGCAAGGGATGCTGAAGCAGACGTCGTGCTGACCGTAATCGCCTTCGGGATTCACGGACACCGGCAATACGCTGCGCTGGTCCTCGAGGATCACCCGCACCAGATAGGCGATCACCAGCCCGATCGCGGCATTGGTGTAGCCCTTGCGGGAGATGATGTCGAAGGCCGCGTTGCGCACGCGCTCGAACAGCGGATTCATTACCTCCGGATCGAAGCGCCGGTCATTGATTGCATGGTGCATGATCGACAGGCCGCCGATCATCGCGCTGCTCCAGATCGGGACCTCGGAATCGCCGTGCTCACCGAGGATATAGGCGTGCACCGAACGCGGGTTCACCTCGTAGATGTCCCCCAGCAGCGCCCGGAAGCGCGAGGTGTCCAGCATGGTACCGGTGCCGATCACGCGCGGGGCGGGGCGCTGGCTCAACTGCTGCATCACGTAGGTCAGGATGTCGACGGGGTTGGTTGCGATCACCAGGATCGCCTCTGGCGCGTGCCGATCCAGTTCACCGGCAATCTCGCGGAATACCGCCGCGTTGCGGTTCAGCAGGTCGAGCCGCGACTCGCCCGGCCTCTGGTTCACTCCCGCGGTAATCACGACCACCTGGCATTCCGCCAGGTCGGCGTAGTCGCCCGCCTGCACCGACACGCGTCCGACCAGGGGCTGGCCGTGCATCAGGTCCATCGCCTCGCCCTCGGCGCGCTGCCGATTCTTGTCCACCAGCACGATGCTGCTGGCCACCTGCCGCTGGAAGATCGAATAGGCAGCCGCCACCCCCACGTTGCCGGTGCCGATGATGCCAACGGAGAAGCGTGCCATCGCAAATGCTCCTAAAAGCCCAGTTCTTCAAATTCCATCTGCTGGAAGATCAGCGCGGCGTTCCTTCGCGCCAGCTCATGGAAGGTATCCAGGTGCGCGTAGGCGGACTGGTCGATCTGGTAGGCGTCGTTGAGGCCGCCCCCGGCGTCCAGGATCTTCTGCACCTGCTCGCGCATGTAAACGAGATAATCGCGGGTGTAGCGGGTCACGGTCTCGTAACCCTCGACCGGGCCGCCGTGCCCCGGAATGATGACCTCGGCGCCGAGGTCCTTGAACCGGTCCCAGGTCTCGATCCAGCCGGCGGTGTCGGTATCCTCGAAGATCGGCAGCATCCGCTCGTGGAAGGCCACGTCACCGGAGATGACGACCTTCCGTTCCGGCATCCATACCACGATATCGCCCGGGCTGTGCGCCGGTCCGAGATACAGGACCTCGATGGTTTCGTCGCCCATCTCCAGGTCGAGTCGGTCGCTGAAGACCTTGTCAGGCATGCCAAGCCGGGTGCGGAATGCCTTGTCGCGGCTGCGCTGCTGCAGGCGTGCCAGCAAGGCCGCACCGTTTTCCTCGATCTCGCGGGCCGCGTCGACGTGAGCGATCACCGGCACGCCCCGATCCTGCCAGTAGGTCATGCCCAGCATCGCATGCCCCTGTCCGTTCTCGAGCACCACGTAACGAACCGGCTGGTCCGTGATCTTCCGGATCTCGTCGTGCAGCGACTTGGCAAGCAGATAGTTGTCGCCCGCGTTCACCACCACCACGCCGTCATCCGTGATCACGAAGGACAGGTTGTTGTTGTGCCCGGAATTCTCGTAGGTGTGGGGCTGGGTCGCGCCGATCGCGGACCATACGCCATCGGTGACCTTCTCCGGAAGGCTGTACAGGAAGGATTCCGGGGCCTTGTCCGGAACCCACACCGGCAGCCCGGCGTCGCGCCATTCGAAGAAACCGTCAGGGTAGTTATACACGTTCGTGAAGCCCATCTGCTGCAGCGTCATCGCCGCCGGGGGGCTGCGCAGGTTCTGGCCGCAGTAAACGACGATCGGCGTGTCCGGATCCAGCAATTCCCGCTCGATGTGAAACTCCAGCCATCCGCGCGGCATGTTCAGGGTCCGGTGGGAGCGGATCATGCCGCCGGTCAGCGCAACTTCAGTCTGGGTGCGCACGTCGATCACCACATGGCGCGGATCGGTCTCGATCAGTTCCCGCAGACCTTCCGTATCGATATCGGTCACCGTCGTCGCCGCCTGCTCGAGCAACGCGTCGGGCGTGAGTTCGCCAGCGGATAGCGCCGCTCCCGATAGAAAAAGAACCATTGCCGCCAGCGCCCGGTGCATGCCCTGTTACCCCCGTCAGTGGTGTGTTGGATGCGTGAGGATATCCCGCCGGCGTGGTGCGGTGCCAGGTGTCGAGCCGCCGGTCGGACCGGATGGCTTGCAGCGAGCCTGGTCGAAACGCGGCAGCGCAGGGAAAACCTGAACCCGCCTTGCAGTGGCCCGGGGCGGCGCGGCCGCCCAACCCGGTGGCCGCATCCGTGCGGACGGCGGTAATCCACGATAGGGAAAACGCCGATAAATCAGCGTTTCCGCAGCGTCCTCACACACCTGAACGCTTTTTTTCGCGCATCCAGTCAGTTACCTTGGCCCCACTCGCTTTTGCCTGATCGCTGAACGGAATGCCGGTGGAGAACGCCGATGACGAAGAAAAAAGAGGTCGACGAGGCGGCGAAGAAAAGGATTGCGGACGTTTTTGCGCGGATGCCGGCGGGCGAGTCGGTCGCGCCGCCGCCCGTGCTTTCCTCCGACGAGAATGCGTCGCCGCACCCACCCCGACTCGAGGGAGAGGTCCAACACATCATGGAGACCCTCGGCCGGGGGGGCTGGCGTGCGTGGCTCATCCGCCGCCTCGCCGGGATATGAGCGGTCAGGAATCCAGCGCCGCATCCACGGCGGTTTCCACGCAGCATGGTCCGGCGCCTGATTCGGCACTCGCGGCCTGAGCAGCGATCCGCGCGTGCCGGATCCGGAAACCGGGCTGAGGAAATGAGTCTCCCTGCATGCACGGATACGGAGGTCTTGATCATCGGTGCCGGGCCGGCCGGTTCCGCGACCGCCATCGCGCTGCGGCAGGCTGGCGTCGATGTCACACTCGCCGACCGTCATGACTTTCCGCGCGACAAGGCCTGCGGCGATGCACTGATGCCGGATACACTGCGCGCGCTGGAATGCCTGGGCCTCGGAGACCGGGTGCTGGAGCCAGCGCTTCAGGCGGAGTCCATGCGGGTCCATGCACCCGACGGCACAGCAGTCGACGTGCCGGGGAACTTCGCCTGCCTCCCGCGCCGCAAGCTGGACCAGTCGCTTCTCGAAGCCGCACGCGATGCGGGTGTTCGCTTTCTGCCCCGACACCGTGTCCGCGGCCCGATCCAGAGCGGTGACCATGTGGGCGGAGCCCGTTTTTCCGTGGCGGGGGTCGCCTCGCCTCAATGTGTCGGAGCCCGGCTCACGGTGCTGGCTACCGGTGCGGCGGTTGAACCGCTACAGGCCTTTCAGCTATTGCTCCGCCGAACGCCCAGCGCACTGGCGTTGCGCGCGTACTACCGGGTTCCACACAGCATCGCCCGGACCCACAGGCACCTGAAGCTGTCCTACGATGCCGCCATCTGCCCCGGTTACGGCTGGAGCTTTCCCGGGCCGGATAACGTCTTCAATATCGGCGTCGGCATCTTCTCCCAGGGCGCTGGCCGGTCTGCAATACCCAATCTCCGTGGCGTTTGGGACACCTTCATTCGGTCATTCCCTCCCGCCCGCGAGATCGTCTCCCGCGGAAGACCGCTGGCTCCGCCTCGGGGTGCGCCCCTGCGCTGCAATCTCGAGGGTGCGCAACTTCACCGGCCGGGCCTTCTGGTCGTCGGCGAGGCGGCCGGAACCACCTTCCCGTTCAGCGGAGAGGGGATCGGCAAAGCCATGGAGAGCGGCCTGGGCGCCGCGCAGGCCATCATCAAGGCCTTGCGCGACGACGGGTCTCGCACGGATACCGCGGGCACCCGATACGAGGCGGACTTCCGGGCCCTGCACGCAGCGCGTTACCGGGGTTACCGCCGCGCCCAGTCCTGGCTCGCCTGGCCCGCGATGTGCAACCTGATCGCACGGCGCGCAGGACCCGGCTCCTTCGCGTCGCAGCGGCTGGAGGACATGATTCAGGAACGCGGTGATCCCGGTGACCTCTTTTCCATCCCGGGTCTGTGCCGCACGTTTCTGGAAAGTCGGCCACCGGTTACCCCCCGACGCTGACCGGGCACCCGCGTCCGAAACCGGTCCGCCACCGCGGTCTGCAATCTTTCCACAGCGGTGGGGTTTCTGCGATTCGAGGAGGGACCTCCCGGTTTTCGACGGGGTATCATGAATCCATCTCGTATCAAATCACGGGGTCGGCAACGGCCCTCGGCCGGGAGCATCGAGATGTCTGCGGAGGACGCACCCACGGGTTTTCAGCACAGCGTCGAGCGCATGGTCGATCATGCGTTGTCCCTGATCGACGTGCCGGACGGGGTCGGTGCGGCACTGAAGGCCTGCGCTTCGGTGGTACAGGTCAGTTTCCCGGTGCGGCTTGGTGACCGGATCGAGGTCTTCACGGGCTGGCGGGCGGTGCACTCCGCCCACCGGCTGCCGGTGAAGGGTGGGCTGCGTTACTCTCCTGACATGGATCAGGATCACGCAGAAGCGCTCGCGGCCCTGATGACCTACAAGTGCGCAGTCGTCGACGTGCCCTTTGGCGGTTCCAAGGGTGGCTTGCGCATCGACCCCGCCCGCTACGACCACGCCGGTCTCGAGAAAATCACGCGCCGTTTCTCGCGCGAACTGATCCGGCGCGGTTACATCAGTCCAGCGCAAAACGTGCCCGCTCCCGACCTGGGGACCTCGCAGCGCGAAATGACGTGGATTCTCGACAGCTACACGGAGCTGCATCCCGAGGACCTCAACCATATGGCCTGTGTCACCGGCAAGCCCATTGACCTGGGCGGAATTCCGGGCCGCCTCGAGGCAACCGGCCGGGGGGTGAAGTATGCGCTGGACGCCTTCTTCAATGAACGGGACGCCGTCCGCGACGCTGGACTGGAGGGGGCTCTTTCCGACCAGAGGGTAATCATCCAGGGACTCGGCAACGTGGGCTATCACCTCGCGACGCTTCTTCAGCAGAAGGACGGCCCGCGCATCATCGGCATCATCGAACGTGACGGTGCGCTCTACCACGAGGACGGACTCGACGTCGAGGATGTCCACGCCTACATGCTTCGCACGGGCGGGATCGAGGGTTTTCCGGGCGTCGCCTTCCGGCGAGACGGGGCCCGGCTCCTCGAAGCGGACTGCGATGTGCTGATTCCCGCGGCGCTGGAAAGCGTGATTCATGCCGGAAACGCCGGGCGCATCCGGGCACCGCTTGTGGTGGAAGCCGCGAACGGACCCTGCACCTGGGAGGCGGATCGGATCCTGCAGGCACGGGGCATCACGGTTCTGCCCGACATCTTCGTCAATGCCGGTGGGGTCGTCGTTTCCTATTTCGAGTGGTTGACCAACATTGCCCATGTCCGTATGGGGCGGCTGCAACGGCGGCACGAGGCCACACGCGGGCAGCACGTGATCACGGCGGTCGAGATGATGACCAACCGCAGCGTTCCCGACTGGTTGCGGGAATCACTCACCAGCGGCACCGAGGAGATCGATCTCGTGCGCTCGGCCCTCGACGACAGCATGCGTCTTGCCTTCCAGGAGATCCGCGAGACCCGCGAGGTGGAGAGCAACGATCAGCCGATGGACTACCGCACCGCGGCCTACCTCATCGCCCTGCGCAAGGTGATCCGTGCACGCATGGATCTGAGCCTGGGTTGATACGCCGGCGGCCCTCATCATGGCTCGCCAACCCGCGCTCCCCTTCAGCGAAACGCTGATTTATCGGCGTTTCCCTGCGACACGGGGAAGTGCCGCCAGAATCGGCCACCGTAGGTGGTTGATTCTGAAGCAAGCGGCAAATCACATTTGCAGCGAAGCGTGCACTGAGAAAGCCAGGATGGCTTTATTCAGCGCATCCTCAGGACGCGAGCCCTCTCGACGATTTCGGCGCCGCCGATAATCGGCCAGAGGCTGGCCTCCTACGGGTTTGCGCCGGCGGCACCCGGGGCGAAGCGGGACTCGAGGAGGCCGAGGACCGCCCGCAGTCCCATGGCCTCGCCGCCCTTGGGGCGGCCGGGGCGATTGCGGTTGTTCCAGGCCATCAGGTCAAAGTGCAGCCACGGCACGCCTTCCGGCGCGAATTGCTTCAGGAACAGCGCTGCGGTGATCGCGCCCGCGAAACCGCCAGAGCTCGCATTCACCATGTCCGCGACGTCGCTCTTCAGCATGTGGCCGTAGCCCTCGTGAAGCGGCAACTCCCACACCGGGTCGTCCCAGACCTGTGCCGGACCGTCCAGTTCCCGGGCCAGATCCCGGTCGGTGCTGAAGAACGCGGCGATCTCGGTCCCGACCGCAACGCGCGCAGCGCCCGTCAGCGTCGCGAAATCGATCACGAGGTCGGGTTCGACCTCCCCTGCCCTGACAAGCAGATCAGCGAGCAGCAGACGCCCCTCCGCGTCCGTGTTGTCGATCTCGACGGTCTTGCCGTTGCGTGCGGTCAGCACATCCCCCGGACGAAAAGACCGGGAGCCGACAGCGTTCTCCACGGCACCCAGCAGCACTGTCAGCCGCAGCGGCAGATCCAGCTCCATGATCAGCCGGCCCAGGCCGAGGGCGATCGCCGCGCCGCCCATGTCCTTCTTCATCAGGCGCATGCCGTTGCCCGGTTTCAGATTCAGGCCGCCGGAGTCGAAGCAGACGCCCTTGCCCACCAGCACGACGTGAGCGTGGCCGGGCTCGCCCCAGCTCAGTTCGATCACCCTCGGCGGGTGCACGCTCGCGGCGCCCACGGCATGGATACAGGGGTAGCCGTCGGCAATCGCCGCGGACTCATCCAATGTAACCACTTTTGCCCCGAACTCGGCGGCAACCTCGTCTACGGCCCCGGCCAGATCCTTCGGCATCAGATCTCCGGGTGGCGTGTTGATCAGGTCGCGGACCAGCCCATGCGCCGCAACCAGTGCCTCGACGCGCCGTTTGTCCACCCCCTCGGGCCAGACCAGCCGGGGGGACTCCCGTTCGGCCTTGCGGTACCGTTCGTAGCGGTAGCAGCCGAGGCCCCAGCCCACGGCTGCCGCAAGCCCGGAATCGGCGTCTGGCATTTCCGCCTCCAGCCGGTAGGTCCCACCTTGGAGGCGCTGTGCGGCCTGCGCCAACATCCAGACCGGTTGAGCGGCGTCATAGCCCACCAGCACGCCCTCGGTTCGACCCTCGGGTGAGGGAACCCGCAGCAGAGTGCCCGCCCGCCCCTTGAAGCCGCGTTGCTCCACCCAGTTGCGCCAACGTTCCGGCCGCCCGGCCAGAATTTTCGGCAGGGACTCGGTGGTCACCGGCACCAGGGACACGGCGGCTTCGGCTGAAGCGACGAAATGGGATTCCACGGGAACTCCTGAACGGTCGGGATTGTACGGGGTCACTTGTGCGTCATCTTTACGCCCGGACGCCACAGTCATGATACCGTCTCGTGCCCCGCGCGAACCAAGCCACGGAACAGGATCAAGCACCCTATGACGCAGCCCGCCCTGGAGATCCGCGCCCTGCGCAAGAGCTACCGCAACGGCTTCGAGGCCCTGAAGGGGATCGACCTGAAAGTCGCCGAAGGCAGCTTCTTCGCACTCCTCGGGCCCAACGGTGCCGGCAAATCGACCACCATCGGCATCGTGACCTCGCTGATCAGCAAGACCTCAGGCAAGGTGACGGTCTTCGGCCACGACCTGGACCGCGAGATCCAGGAGGTCAAGCGGAACATCGGGCTGGTCCCGCAGGAGTTCAACTTCAATAACTTCGAGCCGGTGGCCGAAGTGGTGGTGAACCAGGCCGGCTACTACGGGATACCGCGCCGCGAGGCCTGGCAACGGGCACGGCACTACCTCGGCGAACTCGGATTGTGGGACAGGCGCAAGGACATGGCGCGCACGCTGTCCGGCGGCATGAAGCGCCGGCTGATGATTGCGCGGGCGCTCGTGCACGAACCCCGGCTGCTGATTCTCGACGAGCCCACCGCCGGGGTCGATATCGAACTGCGGCGCTCCATGTGGGAATTCCTGCAGGACATCAACTGTGACGGGCGCAGCATCATCCTCACCACGCACTACCTGGAGGAAGCCGAGCGCCTGTGCCGCAATATCGCGATCATCGACCACGGCCGGATCGTTGAAAACACCACGATGCGAAGCCTGCTGGCCAAGCTGGACACCGAGACCGTCGTGCTGGAGTTGCGCGCTGCCGCGCACCAGCTTCCCGCCCACGACAGCATACGGCTGCGGCGTATCGATGACCTGACGCTGGAAGCGGACATCAACCGCGGCGAAGACCTGAACCATCTCTTCCAGCTCCTCGACGGCGCCGGGATCCGAGTTCAGAGCATGCGCAACAAGACCAACCGCCTCGAGGAACTCTTTATCCGGATGACCCAGACCGTCGAGTCCACGGGTCTCGACACCCGGCGAGCGTCATGAACCCGCTGCACCTGCACGAAAACTGGACGGCGCTGCGCACCATCGTCATCAAGGAAGTGCTGCGCTTCGCCCGCATCTGGGTACAGACCGTGCTGCCGCCAATGGTCACCATGGCCCTGTACTTCATCATCTTCGGCGGCCTCATCGGATCCCGCATCGGCGAGATGGACGGCATCCGGTACATGGACTTCATCGTGCCCGGGCTGATCATGCTGGCGGTAATCACCAACAGCTACTCGAACGTGGTCTCGTCGTTCTTCAGCTCCAAGTTCCAGCGTCATATCGAGGAACTGCTGGTGTCGCCCGTCCCGAACAGTCTGATCATTCTCGGGTTCGTCGGCGGCGGCGTTGCCCGGGGCCTTGCGGTCGGCGCCGGAGTCACCGTGGTCTCGCTGTTCTTCAGTCCGTTCAGCCTGCACAGCCTCCCGGTGACCCTGTCGGTGGTGGTGATGACCTCGATCGTCTTCGCCCTCGCCGGCCTGATCAACGGCGTCTTCGCGCGGACCTTCGACGACATCTCCATCGTGCCGACCTTTGTGCTGACGCCCCTTACCTATCTCGGAGGCGTTTTCTATTCGGTCTCGTTGCTCCCGGACTTCTGGCAGGGCGTGTCGCAACTGAACCCGATCCTGTACATGGTGAACGCATTCCGTTACGGGCTGCTCGGGACCACCGATCTGCCACTGGCGCTGTCCTACGGGATCATCATCGCCTTCATCGTAGGCCTTTATCTGTTTGCGCTGATCCTGCTCAACAAGGGGGTCGGCGTGCGCAGCTGAACCCCCCGGTCCGGTCGAAACCCGTGACGCCGGTTTTTCTTTCGCGATGTTTGATGGTATACAAGGCCAGCCCCAAGCCGACGAAGAACCATGCCGGTACCTCGCGTCCTGTTCTCCCTGCTTGTCTTCGGCAGCCTCGGCGTCACCGCCGTCACCGTATCCAGCCTCCTTCCCGCGCGTCCCGCCCCGGCCGCTGAGTCGCCCCTGGGCGCTCCCGCATCCCTGTCCGGTTTGGCCCACCAACAATTGCTTCACGTCAGAGATTGCCTGCGGGAAACACCGCTTTGTGCTGATTTGACGCCATTGGCAATGGCCCCTTCAGACTTTCAGCGAGAGGTATTCGAAGTTGACGGCCAGGCAGTGCTGAAGAATCAGGAACCCGACCGAATCGCTCCCGCCGCCCGTGGTGCGGCGTCTGCCGCACGGAGCGAAGCCACGGTCTTCGAACGGGGTTCCGGGCCAAGCGGTAACGGGCGCGTCTGGCCAGAAGCCGAATGGTCCAGCCACACGCTGCGCGAGGGCGAACACCTGGCCGCCCTGTGGAACAGCCGCTGGGGGCTGCGTCTCAGCACCCTGTTTCAGCTTGGTGGCGACCCGGACAATGCCCGTCTGCTCGATGTGGTGCACCCGGGGCAGGAGATCGAGTGGCAGGCGGATGCTGCCGGCGAACTGAAGCGGCTGCGCCTCTGGACCGACCGGGCCCGGGGATACGAGTGGGTCCGGCTCGAAGGAACCGGGCAGTTCACGCGAGTGAAGATCACCGCCGAGCGCGAGGTCGACCACCATTTGCTGCGCGGAGAGGTCCGTGGCGCCGTGATCGACTCGCTCCGGGAAAAACCGGCGCTGAGACCGGAAGCCGCACGCGCGATCGGCGCCCGCATCGAGGATCATCTCCCGCCGGGAGAAAGGATTCAGGAGGGCGATCAATACGCCCTGTTAGTGGAAGTCGAGACGCTTTCCGGCGACGACACACCCTTTGATATCCGGCTTCTCGCCTTTGCCTTGCGCATGGCCAACGGCACCCTGACCGCCGCACGTCACGCAGACGGACGTTTCTACACACCGGAGGGCAAGCCACTGCTCCCGCCCTTCGACCGCCACCCCTTCAAGGGTGAGCACCGCATCACCTCCGGTTTCAGCACTGGGCGGCGGCACCCGGTGACCGGACGCGTCGCACCGCACAACGGTACCGATTTCGCGTTACCGGTCGGTACACCGGTCCTTGCGCCTGCGGACGGACGGGTCACCGAGGTTGAGCGCCACCCCTTCGCCGGACGTTTCCTGGTTATCCAGCATGGGCAGGGCTTCAGCACACGTTACCTGCACCTGCAGAAGGTCCTGGTGCGACCCGGGCAGCGGGTCACGCGTGGACAGCGCGTCGCACTCTCCGGCAACAGCGGCCGCACCACCAGCGCCCACCTCCACTACGAGCTGCATGTCGACGGTCAGCCGGTGGATCCGATGGGCGTCGAACTGCCCCGGGGCGATCCGCTGACGGGCACGGAGCTCGCACGGTTTCAGTACACCACCCAGCCCCTGCTCGCCGAACTCGAGGAGATAACGGGCACGAGGCAGCTGGCGATGCAACCACGTACTGACACCAGGCACCAAGGGGGCTCGGTCGAGCCCCGGTGAAATCCCATCGTGCAGGACTCGATGCTGAAGCCCCTGACACCCGTACACCTGCACTGGGCCGGCGACGTACCGCGGGTGCTCGAGTACGACGACATCTACTTCAGCGCGGAGGATCCGAGGGGGGAGGTGCAGACGGTCTTTATCGAGGCCAACGATCTCCCCGCGCGGTTTCGCGAAGCCCGACGCTTCACGGTCGGCGAAACGGGCTTTGGTACGGGCCTGAACTTCTTCCTGACTCTCGACGCCTGGCGCCGACACGCCCCGGCGGGCGCGTTTCTGAGCTACCTGAGTGCAGAGGCGCACCCGCTGGCACCGGCCGACCTGCAGCGGGCCCTGCTGGCGCAGGGTATACCGCCCGGAGACGTGGGGCATCTGCTGGACCAGTACCCACCACCGGTTTCCGGTCTGCACCGGATTCACTTTCCGCAGGACCACGTGGTGCTCACTTTGGCCTATGGCGACGCCGCGCCGGGATTCGCGAACGTGCGGGGCACAGTGGATGCCTGGTTCCTCGACGGGTTCGCGCCCAGCCGGAACCCGGCCCTTTGGAACATCGCCGTATTCCGGCAACTCGCGCGACTCTCCCGCGACGGCACCACGCTGGGCACCTTCACCGCCGCGGGGCAGGTCCGGCGCGATCTCGCCGCAGCGGGATTCGAGTTGCAGCGGCGGCCCGGCTTTCGCGGCAAGCGCGAACGCCTGGTCGGCCGCTTCCGCACGGCCACAAGTTCCGCCGGCAAGCCGCCGGAACACATCGCGGTGGTCGGCGCCGGCATTGCCGGGCTGTCAACGGCCCTCGCCCTGCGCGAACGTGGCGCACAAGTCACCGTACTTGATCCTCTTGGCGTCGCGGCACGGACCTCCGGCAATCCTGCCGCACTGCTCTCTCCCCATTTGAGCGCCGGCGACACTGTGCGCAATGCCCTCGCGCTGGCCGGGATGCGGGTCACCCGGGCGTTGCTGAGGGCCAGCGGTGCCGAAGGTCCGAACGGCATCCTGCGCGCCGACGGCATTGAACATCGGGGAATCACGCCCCATGCCAGAAGGCGCCTCCAACGGCTGGCAGCCGCAGATCCTTCGGCGGCAGGAGCTCTCTACGAGGTGTGGAATGCCGACCCCGACTGCCCCGTTCTGCGCTACCCGCATGGCGTCGGGTTGGATCTTGGCGCGTTCTGCCGGCAACTTGCGCAGGGTCAGGACATTCGCCGGCGTCAGGTGATCACCGTCGCCGGCGGCGAGACGCGTACACTGCTCGGCTATGCCGACGGCGGACAGGAGTTCTTCGACGCCGCCGTAATCGCAACGGGAGCGGGACCCGCACTGTGCGCGCGCCAGCCCCGGCCGCTGCGCGTCGGCGGGCAACTCACCCGGGTACAGCCCCCCCTGCGCACAATGGGGCGCATGGCCCTGACCGGCCGAGGTTACTGCCTGCCGGAACACGAGGGTCAGCACTGGCTGGGGGCGACCTACCGTCGCGAAGACGACGACAGCGGCGTCCACGATGACGACAACAACCGGAATCTCCGCCAATTGAACTGGGTCGATCCCGCACTCGCCATGACGACCGATATCCGGGTGAGCGGCGCATGGTACGGTACGCGCGCCATCTTCCGGGACCGGTTCCCGGCGGTCGGAGAACTCGGTCCTGAAGCCGTGGCGGACGAACCGGGCGCTACGCGCGCTGCCGGAATCCCGCGGGTCTTCGTCAGCCTCGGGTACGGGTCACGCGGCTTGCTCTATGCCCCCCTTGCCGCCCAGCTGCTCGCCGACCGCATGTTCAGTCTGCCGGAGGTGGTCCCGATGTCGCTTGGCGAGCGGCTTTCGCCGCTGCGCCTGTTGCAGAAGGACGACCGGCGCGAGCCGCCCGTCTGATTCAGGCGCCCCGCCGCGCCCGGCGGATTCTGCGCGGTGAACCCGCATCCGGCAAACCGGTGTGCTGGGTCTTGAATCCCCTGCCCTTCGCGGTACTCACCCCGGACTTGCCCGACCGCCGCCCGGTGCCGGCAGGCTGGTAGCTCGGCACCAGGTGCCGTTTGCCGTTGCCGATCAGGTCTGCCCGGCCCATCCGATGCAGCGCGGTACGCAACAGCGGCCAGTTCTCCGGGTCGTGGTAGCGGAGGAAGGCCTTGTGCAGTCGGCGTGCCCGCAGACCCTTCGCCGAATGCACCCGCTCACCACCCTCGCGACGGACGCCGCGCAACGGATTGCGCCCCGTGTGCCACATCGCGGTGGCCAGGGCCATCGGGCCGGGCAGGAAGGCCTGCACCTGGTCCGCACGAAAGCCGTTGCGTTTCAGCCAGAGAGCGAGGTTCAGCATGTCCTCGTCGGTCGTGCCCGGATGTGCAGCGATGAAATAGGGGATCAGATACTGCTCCTTGCCCGCCTCCTGCGAGAAGCGCTCGAACATCGACTTGAACCGGTCATAGGTGCCCATTCCTGGCTTCATCATCCTTGAAAGCGGGCCTTTTTCAGTATGTTCTGGCGCAATCTTCAGGTACCCACCGACATGATGGGTCACCAGTTCCCGCACGTATTCGGGTGACTCGACCGCCAGGTCGTAGCGCAGCCCAGACGCGATCAGCACCTTCTTGATGCCGGGCAGCGCCCGCGCCTTGCGATACAGGCCGACCAGGGCCGAATGGTCCGTGTTCAGGTTCTTGCAGATGCCCGGATACACGCAGGACAGCCGGCGACAATTGCGTTCGATCTCCGGGTCCTTGCAGGCGAGGCGGTACATGTTGGCGGTCGGCCCACCGAGGTCCGAGATCACGCCGGTGAAGCCCTCGACCCGGTCGCGGATCTCCTCGACCTCGCGCAGGATCGACGCCTCGGAACGGCTCTGGATGATCCGTCCCTCGTGCTCGGTGATGGAGCAGAAAGTACAGCCGCCGAAGCAGCCGCGCATGATGTTCACCGAGAAGCGGATCATCTCCCAGGCCGGGATGTGCGCCCCTCCATAGGCCGGATGGGGTGCGCGGGCAAACGGAAGGTCGTAGACCGCGTCCATCTCCGCGGTACTCAGCGGGATCGGCGGCGGGTTCAGCCATACCTCCTTGTCGCCGTGCCGTTGCACCAGCGCCCGTGCGTTTCCGGGGTTCGTCTCGAGGTGCAGTACCCGCGAGGCGTGGGCATAGAGCACCGGATCGCCGCGCACCTGTTCATAGGCCGGCAGCCGGATCGCGGTGCGCTCACGGGGCTGGCCGCGCGGGACCGCCCGCTGAAGTCGGACCACCTGCGGCTGGTCCGGCCGATCGTCGCCCTTTTTTTCACATCCGGCGACGCTGTTGCTGGCGTAGGGGTCGGGTTGCGGGTCGACCGGGCCGGGCGCGTCCACCTCCGTGGAGTCGATCACGACCCAGTCGGCCGGCACCGCATTGCGCAGAAACACGCTGCCGCGAACATCCCGGATATCCCGGAGATGCTGGCCGCCCGCGATTCGGTGGGCGACCTCCACCAGTGCGCGCTCGGCGTTGCCGAACAGCAGCAGGTCGGCCCGGGAATCCAGCAGCACCGAACGCCGCACCTTGTCCGACCAGTAATCGTAATGCGCGATGCGCCGCAGGCTGGCTTCGATGCCGCCGATCACGATCGGCGCGTCCGGCCAGGCCTCGCGCACTCGCTGCGAGTAGACGATCACCGCGCGGTCCGGCCGTCTCCCACCCTCGTCGTTCGGTGTATAGGCATCGTTGCGCCGGATCCGCCGGTCCGCCGTGTAGCGGTTGACCATCGAATCCATGTTACCGGCCGTGACACCAAAGAAGAGATTGGGCCTTCCCAGTTCACGGAAGGGCTCCGCGGAACGCCAGTCCGGCTGGCTGATGATGCCGACCCGGAACCCCTGGGCCTCCAGCAGTCGACCGATGATCGCCATGCCGAAGCTCGGATGATCCACATACGCGTCTCCGGTGACGATGATCACGTCGCAGGAATCCCAGCCGAGGATTTCCATCTCCGCGCGCGACATCGGCAGGAACGGCGCGACACCGAAACGCTCCGCCCAATACTTGCGATATGAAAACAATGGCTTGGACGATTGCATCAAAGTGATGTCCACAGCAGGCAGGGCTCGGCATCAGTCCCGGCTGTGAACACCGGCGTAGGGCACGTTGGCCATCTCGACCAGGTCGCGATTGAAGGTGATCAGGTCGTCCTGGCCGAGGTCCGCCAGACGCGTTCGTCCGGCCGCCCGCGCCAGCACCTGCATCAGCTGAAGGGAGGCATCGAGGAAGCGGGCGAGCCTGGCGCTCCCCGTCTCGGGGTCCAGACGCTTGCGCAGCTCCGGATCATGGGTTGTCACGCCTGTCGGGCAGCGGTTGGTGTGGCAGATGCGCGCGCCGACACAGCCGACCGCCTGGATCGCACTGTTGCCCAGAGCGATCCCGTCGGCACCGAGCGCCAGGGCTTTCACGAAGTCCGCCGGCGTGCGCAAACCGCCGGTGACGATCAGCGTGACCCGTCCGCTCGCGCCGCGCAGGTTCAGGTAATGTCGTGCACGCGCGAGCGCCGGGATGGTTGGAACGCTGATGTGATCCCTGAGCAGGGCTGGCGCAGCCCCGGTGCCGCCACCGCGGCCATCGAGGATCACGTAGTCCGCACCTGCCTCGAGTGCGAAGGCCAGATCCTGCTCGATGTGGTTCGCGGAGAGCTTGAAGCCGATCGGAATACCGCCGGTCCGTTCCCGGACCGAATCGGCAAAGCGCGCGAAATCGGCCGGCGTTTCCAGATCCTGGATCACCGGCGGAGACACCGCATCCTGGCCCGCCTCGATCCCGCGCACCTCGGCAATCTCCGTGGAGACCTTGGCACCGGGAAGTACCCCGCCGACACCGGTCTTCGCGCTCTGGCCACCCTTGAAGTGAAAGGCCTGGATCTTGTCGAGCAGATCCTCGGAGTAGCCGTAGCGCGCTGGCCCCAGCTCGAAGAGGTAGCGCGAGTTCTCCGCCTGTTCCTCCGGCAGCATCCCGCCCTCTCCCGAACAGATCCCGGTACCGGCCTGCTCGGCGCCCCGCGCGAGTGCGATCTTGGCCTCGCGGGACAGCGAGCCAAAGCTCATGTCCGTAACCAGCAGCGGCATTTCCAGGCGCAGCGGGCGCCGGCTCTGTGGCCCGATGACCAGTCCGCTCTCGACATCGACGTCATCAGCCAGCGGCCGGCGCGCCAATTGCGCGGCGAGAATCTGGATATCATCCCAGGATGGCGTGCGCTCGCGCGGCACGCCCATCGCAACCGTTGGCCCCTTGCGGCCGACCTCGTCCAGCCCCCCGCGTGCGAGGGCGTGGATGAATTCGACATGGGGTTCGGTGTCGGTGTTGCGTGGCGCAGGGGCGGCATCCTCTCCACCGCTATCGCCGGCATCTTCCGCATCATCACCCACACCGTCGAATTCCTGTCCGACCGCGCTCTCGGGCACCTGGGAATGGGTTCCATTGCAATACGGAAGATCCGCTGACTGCTTGCACATACACAGCCAGTTTTCTCCTTCCTCGCGGGCCGTGAATGCAATGGGCTCGATGCCGGTCCCCTCGTGCGAGCCATCGCAGAAAGGCTGATCGCTGGATCGCCCGCAGCGACAAAAGTAATACTCCTTGCCCTTTTTGAGCTGGACACCGGCTGGTTCTATTGCGCTAACTATCGGCTTTGCCATCACGACTCCTCAAAATGAACTTCGCACGCCAGACGCGCGTCGTTTGACTTGCCCGTTTACGGCCTGCCAGCCTTTTCGCCGCCCGGCCGGCAACCCGACCCATCGCTCCGGAAAGGTGAAATAATCTCCCGCCGGCATTCCATATTGCGAGGTAACCGAGATGGCGCGCATCGACCACCGACACACACGCCGTGATTACCGCCTCGGCCAGCTTCGCCGCGCTGATCTGGCGGCCAATCCGATCGATCAGCTCGCGGCCTGGCTGCTCGATGCAAAGGCCATCCAGAATCCCGAACCGACGGCGATGATTCTGGCGACCGCCGGGGATGACGGGCAGCCCGCCGCCCGTACCGTATTGCTGAAACACCTCGATGACGAAGGCCCTTGCTGGTACACCGATTCCCGCAGCCTCAAGGGACAGCAACTCGCCGTCAACCCGAAGGCATCCATCCTTTTCTACTGGCCCGAACTCGAACGCCAGGTGCGCCTGGACGGCGAGGCCCGCATGCTCGACCCGGCGCTTGCGGACGAATACTTCGCAAGCCGCCCGCCGGGAAGCCGGTACGCAGCCGCCGCTTCGCACCAGAGCCAGCCGATCGCCAGTCGCGAGGAACTCGAACGCCGCCTGGAAGCGTTGCGGGCACGCTACCCGGACGGCGCGGTTCCGCGCCCTCCGGCGTGGATGGGCTACCGGCTCGAACCGACGCTGGTGCAATTCTGGCAGGGGCGCGAAAGCCGCCTGCACGACCGGTTCCAATATACACGGGAGCAAGAGGGCTGGACGATTACCCGTCTGATGCCCTGACCTTTGACCGACCCCGCCGCGTACCGTACCGGCCATCGATCTGCTATCATCCGCGCGCGCTGACGGGAAACTCCGCCCCTCGCGGTCAGGGAACCGTCACTGCATCGACCCCGCGGAGAGGTGCCGGAGTGGTCGAACGGGGCGGTCTCGAAAACCGTTGTACGCGCGAGCGTACCGTGGGTTCGAATCCCACCCTCTCCGCCAC
>Ga0207421_10003219_pt1 | contig 19535 bp, 18 predicted proteins | sample SodLakKL_010_SED_4_FD_187542 | JGI IMG/M metagenome (GOLD analysis project Ga0207421, IMG submission 187542) | Alkaline sediment microbial communities from Lake Tanatar, Kulunda Steppe, Russia - 8KL_010_SED (SPAdes) (version 2) | ecosystem: Environmental > Aquatic > Non-marine Saline and... | reverse complement strand
ATAAAACAAAACAGACGGGTTAGTACATTCCCTCTTTTTTATTATTTTTGTTCCCATTATCTATCACTCCGCCAATAAAGCCTCTAAAATCGCTTAAATTTTTGTTTCAGACCAGAAAAATCCTCCAATAACCTGAGAGTGAACCATATCCATAAACATAGGGGTTGGATGGAGGCAACGGAAGTTGATAATGTCGGAGTGAGATTTTTGGATCGAAGGCAGGTAGTAAATGGGTTTGGAGTGAATAATGCCATAGATTTCAATCATGACTATAAATCTCCAAATTCACCAAAAAAGCATGCAGAAACAGGCAGGGTAAGATACCTAAAACTACAGCTTAGCTTTAGAGAAATGTGATTTAATAAAATTGTTAAGATTTTTATTCTCTTAAAAAAGCCGGTATAACAGTAGTAGAGTATAGCGAAAAGGTTTTTGACACTCCTGTTAGAAAAACCCTTCAAAAGGAAGAAATAGAAACGCTTGATAATGCGGACAGATTGAGGGGCTTCTCTGAAAGCTGATTACGGACGAGATCATCTTTATCCGTCATCGCCCAGATTATTTTCCTAAGTAATTCGTCTGGCTTTTGGGTAGGGTAATCTACATTTTTCTCTACTTGTTATTGTTTATATCCTTTTTAGGAGACTATTCGGCTTTACCAGACTGGGCAGGATAAGATTTTGAACTTTTGGTTCGAGCCCCTCCGGGCCCACCACAACCATGTCCGTTTTCCACACCTCAAAGCCTAAGAAACGAAAGCGATTTGTGCACGTATTCGATCTTTCAATCACAAACACAAGTGATTTACCGGTCTGGACCACCCGTACAAGTTCTTAAGTCGAAATACTGGGAAAGTATCGATTTAAGTCGACACGCAGGTAGCGTTGTAACCTCCTATCCCTCGCTTAAAATCAGCTCCCCTCCCTCCTTGAACAAGAAACCTACTATAAGAAGACTGACCAATGGGTCGATCTGCCAGTATCCGAAGAGATAGTTGGCGGTCAGCCCGGCTAGAAGTGCGAGGGAGAGCAGAGAGCAGACGAGCGTTTCTTTGGCGTCGGCCAATAGCGATCTGAGCTCAAGTCTACCGCCGAGGATGTACTTCTTGTAGGACAATATCGGCATAAAGATAAGAGCCGCAATTGCAATTACGATCCCCAGAGAGGAGGGACTCGGAACTGAGGAGGTTGTAAGCATTTTTATCGTCTCGTAAAGGACGTAACCGGCTAGTGTTAAGAAGGAAAGCCCGACGAGTTTCACGGCCTTTCCCTCCACCTCGTCCTCTTCCTCTACGGAGGTCAAATTTTCCTGTCTCTTAAGACGCCAGATGAGCACGACCCCGGACATGAGTTCGGCTACGCTGTCCATCCCCCAGGCGAGCAAGGCCACGCTGCCAGCAGTCAAACCTGCAAAGATGGCTATCGTCGCCTCCAATAGGCTGTAACCCACGGTGAGATATTCCAACCTGAGCGCCTTTTCGTAATTTCCCCTCACACTCTCACATCGTTTACCACTCATGGGGATCACCAGCAGTTCAGGTAGAGATTGTTGATACGGACTTTAATTTATACGTAGATAGGCTTGAGAGAACCCCTTTCGACGAAATTTGCCAAAGACTTTAGGCAAGATCTTTACCCCTCGGAACGAGGGACGATTTCTCCCTAAAAGGATGCTGATAAATCAGAAAAGTTCTCGAAATTCTATCCTTAGGAGTTTCATTGTCCACGTTCTAAACTTATCTCAAGATACACCTATTATAATAGGCCCTTCTTCACCCAAAAGGTCGACCCATATGTTCACCCCACCTTCGACCGGTTCGCCACCAGTCCACCGTACAGTTACGACAAAACAAGACATCCTTCCTCCTCGTTTAACCGGGCCAATCTCAATGCTTCGGAAAGACCTTCAGACCGAGACGTTCCTCCTCAAATTTAAGTACGTATCCCAATGAAATTATCATTTAGATACCATTGAGAAGAAAAAATGACGTTTTAATAATCGGAGGAGGTCCCGCGGGATTGACCTCCGCCATTTACACCTCCAGAGCGGACTTCGACACACTGGTGCTCGACAAACCGGACAACCTACTGGAAAAGGTCGAATCTATCGAAAATTACTTCGGCTTTCCCAACGGCATATCCGGAGAGAAGCTCATAAATCTAGGCAGGGAACAAGCGAAAAATTTCGGCGCAAAAATACTGAAAGAGGAAGCCTTATCCGTAAAGGTGCAGGACGAGGAATACACCGTAGAGACCGCGGATGAAAGTTACCGGGGAAAGGGTCTAATTCTCGCCCCCGGGATACAGCATCAAAAAACTTCCGTCGAAGGTTTGGAAAAGTTCGAGGGGAGGGGCGTAAGCTATTGTGTGACGTGCGACGCACCACTCTACAGAGGAAAAAAAGTGGGCCTTCTGGGATCCAAAGATTACGCCGGCAAAGAAGTTCTCGAACTATCCGAATTCACGGAAGACGTCGTACTGTTCACCGACGGCGGAGATCTCGAAATGCGGGAGAACTTGAAAAAACGTATAGAGGAACTGGGTATATCCATAAAAAAGGACGAAATCGAGCACGTACTCGGCGACGAAAAATTTTCGGGACTGGTCCTGGAAGGCGAAGAAGTGGAACTAGACGGACTCTTCGTCGCGATAGGAACCAGCGGATCGGTCGACTTTGCAAGGAGTCTCGGCATACCGGTCGACGGAGACAGCATCGTCGTGAAGGAAGACCTATCCGCCGGACTACCCCGCCTTTACGCCGCCGGCGATTGCACCGGAGGGGCGAGACAGTTATCCGTAGCGGTTGGAGAAGGAGCGACAGCAGCTCTAAACCTGATCGAAGACCTCAGAGGAGAAAAATACACCGACTGGAAAAAGAGCGCTTAAATCTACATAACAATTCCATTGAAGACTGGCGGAAAAGGTTCAAAAAATCAGACGGAAAAACTCCAAGATCCAAGTCAGGAAGTCATAGTAATCTCTATATTAACTTCCTCCGGTACCTGAATTCTCATTATCTGCTTCATGGCCCTCTCGTTCGCTTCCATGTCGATCAATCTCTTATGTACCCGCATCTCCCACTTGTCCCACGTCGCTACACCCTCGCCGTCGGGCGATTTCCTGACGGGGATCTCGACACTTTCAGTGGGCAACGGGACGGGCCCTGATTTCTCCGCTCCGATGCGTTCAGCTATGTTTATCAACTCGTCGCATATCTCTTCCAATTTTCCAACGTCCGTTCCGGAAAGTTTTATTCTTGCTTTCTGCATGTTCTCCCTCTCTACCAAAACAGCTTCAGTATAAAAAAACTTTAGGTTCGTACGGCGATTCGTCCGCACGACATCGAAAAGCTCGAAGTCGGCTCGAAACGACCATCGACGGAAGAAACTTCAAGCCTTCTAAAAACTTCATTAAAAAAACCTCTCATTTAGAGCGAACTAATTAAAAATATGTATAAAATTATAAATTAATAAAGAAATCAATAGTATCGACTATCACCAACGGGAAATCAGCGTACAAACCTTCCGATGTCTCTTTACTCTTTTTCCTTTAAATCTGTGCAAACTCCGGCCGCTACAGTCTGACCCATATCCCTGATAGCGAATCTACTGAGCTGCGGAAGGTCAGAAGCTCTTTCGATCACTAACGGTCTGGTAGGCCTTACCCTTATTGTAGCCATGTCGCCCGTCTGTATATAGTCGGGATTTTCCTCTACGACTTCTCCGGTCTTCGGATCCAGCTTTTGCATTATCTCCGTGATCTCGCAAGCGATTTGAGAAGTGTGCGCGTGAAACACCGGTGTGTACCCGGCAGTTATCGCTGATGGATGTTCCAGAACGGCGATCCTAGCTTCGAACTCCTCAACTACGGGTGGTTTATCGTCGGGGTGGCTCGCTACTTCGCCTCGCCTTACTTCGTCCTTACCCAATCCTCGAATGTTGAATCCGATGTTATCTCCCGGCTCTGCCTTTTCGATCTCTTCGTGATGCATCTCTATCGACTTGACTTCCGCCGTATTTCCCGACGGTGAGAAGTAGACTTCTTCACCGATACTTACGGTCCCGGTTTCAACCCTACCTACGGGTACCGTACCCACTCCGGTAATGGAGTAGACGTCCTGAATCGGGATCCTCAACGGTTTGTCGATCGGTTTTTCCGGAACTTCGAAATCGTCGAGCGCTTCGAGGAAGTACAGTCCATCGTACCAATCCATCTTGTCGCTCTTCTTAGCAACGTTTTCACCTTCAAACGCGGACGATGGGATGTAATGGAAATCCTCTGGACTCTTGTATCCAATTCCGTTCAACAGTTTTATCAGATTCTCCTTTATCTCATCGTAAGTTTCCTGTTTCCAGCCGACCTTGTCCATCTTGTTTATCATCACTATCAGCTGACCGATTCCTAAAGTGTAGGCCAGCGCTGCGTGTTCTCTGGTCTGAGGCATAATTCCGTCGTCCGCAGCCACGACCAGCACCGCTGCGTCGGCTTGACTGGCTCCAGTGATCATGTTTTTCACAAAGTCGCTGTGTCCCGGGGCGTCTATAACAGTAAAGTAAAAATCGTCCGTCTCGAACTTTTCGTGAGCGAGGTCTATAGTCAGACCTCTTTCTCTCTCTTCTTCTACCGCATCCATGACCCAAGCAAACTTGAAATCTTCCTTTCCTAGCTCTTTTCCTTCCTTTTCGTATTCATCGATCACCGAATCGTCAATCTTACCCGTCTCGTAGAACGTTCTTCCTACTAGGGTCGATTTACCATGGTCTACGTGGCCGATTATCGCCAGATTTAAGTGTGGTTTTTTTTCAGCCATGTTTACCTCCTTCAAGTAGTTCCCTACACGCATTAAAAAGCCTTTCGCCGATCAGCGAGCTCCCTTGGCTATCCGTTCATCGCCGCTCTTTTGATTAACGCCGTAACTTTTCGTATCGTTTTCCGAGGCAAGGATCAGTTCTTGAGCTAAACACTCCTCGATAGATTCTTCGTTCTTAAAAGAAGAAGAATAAGCTCCCTCCGCCAAATTCCTCAACGCTATATCCAACCTTCTCAAAGGGGCTGAGTCGACCGCCTCGTGATAGGTTATTCCACCGTAGCTAATTTTGGTCGTTTCCTCCCTGGGAGCGGAGTTCTGAATGGCGTCGACCAGAACCTGCACTGGATTCCGTTCGGTCTCCTCCTCAATTATCTCGAAAGCTCTTCTAACTATCTTGTAGGCCTTTTCCTTAGCTCCACAGCTTTTGGAACCGCGAATTGTCTTTCCGCCGACCTTTCCCTTGCCCGGCCCCGACCTCATCAGTTTATTCATCAACCTCTCGACGATTGAAACCTCCGCCTTATCGAACCTCTTGTCGTTCTGCCTCCCTCCCGAATGAGGCGCAAGCCTAGGTTCAATTTTTATATATCGACGGAGACCACGATCTGCCACCTCGACTTCCTCGACCGACCATTTTCCGAAATACTTCAACGCCACATAGATCACCTCGCCGGTTTCTCCTTTCGTCCTCGAACTAGCTCCTCGAGGGATACACCGTTGACCTTGATGACCTTATGACCGACGCCGGGGATGTCGCCCTTAGCTCCACCTTCAGCTCCTCCTATACCTTCCACCAAGACCTCGTCGTGCTCGTCTATGAAACTGATCGCATTTTCACCGGGAACGAAAGCCGTAATCCTACGTCCGTTTTTAATTATCTGGACTCGCACGCACTTCCTAACGGCCGAATTGGGTTGTTTCGCCTCCACACCCACCTTAGCCAGCACTATCCCTCTAGCCTGAGGGGACCCCTCCAACGGGTCGGTCTTCTTGTCCAAACCCAACATCCGTCGCTTGTAATCTTCGTCCTTCCATCTCCTATCTTGACGGGTCCGCTTAAGCTTACGAGCCGCAAATTCTCCACTTGCTCCTTCACTCATTTTGACACCTTTTACCCTTTAACATAAAGCATAATCATTTTTTAATGTCACACGAAACGGACGTTCCCCACCCCGTGGTGGCGGTTCAAAAGCTTCCTGGCCCTCTCTATATTCCAACCATTTTTGCCGACCGCCCTGCCCTTATCCGATTCGTTCACGCTCACGAAAGCTGTCGTCGTTCCGTCGTCCTCATCCTGTAGTTCTATGCTTTCGACCTCCACCTGTGAAAAAATGTTTTCGAGAAAAACCTTCGGATCCGGAGAATATTCGACTACGTGAGCGTTCTTGTTCAACTTTCTCCTGATCTTCTGAATATTCCTGCCGTTCTCCCCTATCGCCCTACCCATGTCGTCCTTATCGACCACGAACGTCAGCCTGGATCTGTCACTACACTCTATACAATCACGAGGTGTAACACCCGTAAACTTTTCGAAAAGCGCCAGATATCTAAGTTTTTCGTTAGATAGTTTAATCTCCATGCGCTGCTTCCCCTAACTTCAGTACTTTTGAATCACCAGGATCGAGAACGGCCATAACCGAAACGGAGAACGGTTTCCCCAAAGCGAGACCCAAGTCCTTCCCGCCGCCATCGAAGTAGTAAAGGGGGATGTCGTTCCTCTCCGCATGCTCTCTTACCCCGTCCTCGACTTCTCTAGGACACGTCATGGAAAGGACGGTCAATTTCGACTCTCCGGACTCGGTCGCCGACAAGGCTTCGTTAGAACCCATGACCACTTCGCCCGTCCTGTCCGATATCCTCAACTCTTCACCCGGATCCACTCTTTTCTCCTCCAAACATCTCCAGTTCTACCGAACCCGTACCCAGCGGGATGGGCTGACCGGCGATCACGTTTTCCACAATTCCGTCCAGCTTGTCCGTCTCACCCTTTTCGCTGGCTTGGAGCAGATGTTTCACCGTGACTTCGAATGCCGCTCTAGCCAGGACGCTCGCCTTTTCCCCACTGATACCGTGTCGCCCTATCTGTCTAATTTCGCCAGTGGTAGTCATCGCGTCCGCGACCAACATGATATGCCTAATGTCCACATCGAGTCCCTGCTCCTCCAAAGTATCGACGGCTTCGTTGATGATGGAGTTTCGTGCCGCTTCAATACCGAGAACTTCCTCGACTTCCCTTACGTGATTGGTAATAGTTTGACTCGAATCGACCTCCGGAAGGGGCAAAATCTCGGCGAGGTTCGTCCCCTCGGTATACACGACGTATCCTTCCTCCTCCGCCTTGACTACGACCCTTTCAATTCCTTCCACCCCTCCGAGTTGAATTTCCTTAGCCTTCGCAACCACTCGTCTGAGATCTGGGGGGGAAGGCTCTTCGGGCTTTACCCTAAGTTTGAAACCTTGCGCAATAACTTCCGTTCCCAACTCGTCCTCCAGTATCTCCTTCACGTCGCCGGGTTTCAAATTTTTCATCTGAAGTTGATCACGATCCAAATTCATCACGAACTCCATATTTATCAAATCGGACTCGGTACGCGTGACGGCGTCTTCCAACTTCAACATCTCGATCTTTTCCGCAAACTCCCTAGCCTTCTCACGATCCTTAGCATATTCCTCCTTCAAATGGATCTCCATCAGGAGGTTATCCGGAGTCCTGCGCGCATCTACAATTTCTATTAATCGGGGGAGTCCTAGCGTGATGGAAAGCTCGGCCACCCCGGCATGGTGAAAGGTCCTCAAAGTCATCTGAGTACCTGGTTCGCCTATCGACTGTGCGGCCACCGTACCCACCGCCTCGCCGGGTTGAACCAAGGAATCTTGGTAGGATTCCCTCGCCAGCTCCACTATCTCTTCGAGCTGAGACTCGGTAATATCCCGATCCCGAGCCGTTTCCCGCAGTTTCTCCTCGAGCTCCTCCACCACTTTAGGCGGTAATTCCCGTCGAAGCTCATCAAGTTTGGAACTTATCGTCTCTTCAGTTAGCTCTGCCATCGTTATCACCTATTCCTCCAATACCTCCTTAATTATTTGGTCCACATTTACCGGTTCCCCCTTGTCGCTCCTTGCCGGATCGACTGCATCTTCGCCGTACTCGAACTGGACCAAGTTACCATGGTCGTCTCGGACGGTGCCGTCGTGTTCCACCCTCAAGTCCTGCAGGGCGTTTATGAGCCTTCTCTGCATATAACCGCTCTGTGCGGTACGGACGGCGGTGTCGACCAACCCTTCACGACCACCCATGGCGTGGAAGAAGAACTCGGTCGGGCCAAGCCCTTCTTTATAGCTTGACCTTACGAAACCTCTAGCCTCGCCGGTCAAATCCTCCGATTTGAAGTGGGAAAGCGCCCTTCCTTGATATCCACGGGAAGGCCTCTCGCCACGGACGGACTGTTGCCCGACACAACCGGTCATCTGAGTGAGATTGAGCATGCTCCCCCTGGCACCGGTCCTCGCCATTATAACTGCGTTATTGTCAAGACCTAGGTGTTGTTCGGCGATCTTACCGGATTTGTCCCTAGTTTCGGCGAGTAGTTCCATAATCTTCATTTCGAGCGTCTCCCTCAGGGTGTTTCCGGGCAACTGTTCCAGTTCCCCTCGCTCGTAGGTATCTATAAGGTTTTGAACCTCCTCCTGCGCGTCCTTCAAAACGTCCTTGATCTCTTCCTCGGCATCATCCGGAATTTTTACATCGCTGAGGCTGGTCGTGAAACCAAACCTCTGAATTACGGCCGTAGCCAGTTTGGTAGTCTCGTCCAAAAATTTACGGGCCGCGTCCGTCCCGTGATCCTTCACGATCCTGTCCAAAACCTTACAATCGGACAGAGCTTCGAAGGAAGTCGAGTCTATGACGCCGTCCTTTAAATCGCCGTTTTCAATGACGACGTAGGCATCGATCTCACAGTGATCCTCGACCCATCTGTCACATTCGTAGCATTCCCCACCCTTATCGCAAATGTTAGCTTTGTAAGTTAAATTGAGATCATCGGGAAGGAACAGGCTAAATATCTCCTTTCCGGTCCAATACTCCTCCCCGTCCTCGACCCCAGTAGGTTCGGGCAGCTCCACATCCGACTGCGTGGAGGCCAGAATTTGCTGCGCTTCCTCTCTATCCAAAGAGAATCCACTCTGAGTCAACAGGTACAGGCCGGTTAAGTGATCCTGAATGCCTCCGATAATGGGCGCTCCAAATCGGGGGGATAAAATTTGTTCTTGAACTTTCATTAAAGTCCTCGCCTCCGCCTGAGCCTCCATGCTCTGAGGTAAGTGAAGGTTCATCTCGTCACCGTCAAAGTCGGCGTTGTACGGAGGACAAACCGAAAGATGAAGTCTGAAAGTCTGACCCGGCATCACCTTCACTTCGTGGGCCATTATGGACATTCGATGAAGGGAAGGTTGTCGGTTGAAAAGGACGATGTCCCCGTCTTTCAGATGCCTTTCGATCTCATAGCCCGGCTCTATCATCTTCGCCAACTCCTCCCTGTCTGCGTATCTTAAATCGAACCTGTTTCCGTCCGGACTCTTGAGCGAAGTCGCTCCAGGATGGATATCGGGACCTCTCCGGATCAAATTCCTGACCTCCTCTATATTATATTTCGTAACTTGAACTGGAATGGTGAGATTTCTGGCGATGTACTCGGGAACTCCGATCTCATTAATGCTTATATTTGGATCGGGTGAAATGACGGTTCGGGCCGAAAAGTCCACCCTCTTCCCGGATAGGTTTCCACGGAATCTACCCTCTTTACCCTTCAACCTCTGAGCGAGGGTGCGGAGATTCCTCCCCGACCTGTGCCTAGCCGGAGGTACTCCCGAAACTTCGTTCGTGAAAAACGTGGTGACGTGATACTGAAGCAGCTCCCAAAGATCCTCGATTATCAAGTGAGGAGCTCCCGCCTCCAGGTTCTCGCTGAGGCGTTGGTTTATCCTGATCACGTCGACGAGCTTGTGGGTCAGATCGTCCTCGGACCTGACTCCCGTCTCCAGAGTTATGCTCGGCCTGACGGTTACGGGCGGTACGGGCAAAACGGTCAAAACCATCCATTCCGGTCTGGCCGCCTCGGGGTCAATACCCAAAAGCCTGACATCGGAATCAGTTATCTCCTCCAGCCTCCTACGGACATCGGTCGCGGTAAGCCTCTTATCCCCTTCCTCGTAGCTTGTTGGTTTTTCAAACTTAATCTTCTCCTGATCTGCTCCGCAGTGGGGACATTCATCGCGCTTGTAAGCCCTCCTAATTATCCTCTTGGAGTAATCCTCCCAACTATGAGCCAAACCCTCGGAATCCCTCATCTTTTGCCTGTACCTGTCCAACTTGTCCTCCGAAAGCATTATCCTGGCGCACTTCCGGCAGGTCGCCCTGAGCAGGCTGTAAACAGTACGTGCAAACCCCGTATGGATAACCGGACGTGCGAGCTCTATACGGCCGAAATGTCCCGGGCAGACTCCGGATCTCTTTCCACAAGTCCTGCACCTGAGTCCGGGGTCGATGACCCCCAATCTCGGATCCATCAGGCCTTTCTCGAACGGATACCCGTCCTCGTCGTACGTATCCGCAGTCACTATCCTCGCTACGGACATGTCCCTGATCTCTTCCGGGGACAGTAATCCGAACTCGATCCTGTCTATGGCTTTTTCAACCTTTGGCATTTTTTTTCACCTACGTCCTCTCTTTAGTCCTCAACCTTGGGGCTAAACACATCGATCTCAATTCATCCGTTAACAACTTGAAAGCATAAGAGGTTTCGACCTCGCTAACCTCGGAATCCTCTCCACAGATCGGACAGAAAACCTTGTCCCGACGTTCGTCGTGAACCGCAAAGTTTCCACAACTTTCGCAGATCTTAGCTATGTATCGGTCCGAAGAATCCAAGAGCCTGTCCTTAAGCAGTCTTGCCGCGCCGTGACCGATCAAGCAGTCACGTTCCATCTCTCCGAACCTCAACCCTCCTTCCCTCGCACGGCCTTCGGTGGGCTGTCGAGCCAGCATCTGGTAGGGACCCCTCGCCCTCGCATGAATCTTATCCGAAACCATGTGGTGAAGCTTTCTGTAGTGACAAACCCCCATAAAGAGTTGAGCCTTGAGCTTCTTCCCCGTCTTACCATCGTACATCGTCTCCTCGCCGGTCTTCCTAAATCCGTGCTCCTCCAACATCTTCCTTATCTCCTTCTCGGAAGTTCCCTTGAACGGACTTCCATCGACCTGCATACCCTTCATGGATCCACCTTTACCTGCCAACATTTCGAGCAGTTGACCGACCGTCATTCGAGACGGAATGGCGTGTGGATTAAGTATGATATCGGGAGTGATTCCCGTCTCGGTGAAAGGCATATCTGCACTTTTTACGACCATGCCGATTACCCCCTTCTGCCCATGCCTCGACGCAAACTTATCCCCAATCTCGGGTATTCTGGGATCCCTGACCCTTATCCTGGCGAGCTTATCTCCGTCGATGTTTTCCGTAAGGAGGGACATGTCGACAATCCCATCCTCGTTCGGCCTCATCCGTTCGGAGCTCTCCCTTCTGGCATGTGCCATCCCCATTCCAAACTCGTCGGTCTTTTCGAGAAATCTAGGAGGGCTGGTTTTTCCGATGAGAACATCCTTTCCACCTACCTCAGAACCGGGGTGAATCAAACCATCCTCGTCCAAGTTACGGTAAAGTTCCTCCTCGGCGTAACCCCTAATCTCCTCGCTTGGCTTTTCAAGTCTGTCCACCTGCCCTCCGGGATATCTCGCCTCCTCCGTCTCGTAAAGCCTGTAGAAGGTAGATCGGGCAAGTCCCCGGTCGATAGAATCCTGATTCATTATGATCGCGTCCTCCATGTTATACCCCTCGTAAGACATGAGGGCTACAATATAATTCTGACAGGCAGGCCTCTTGTGGTAATTCATTACGTCCATCATCTTGGTCTTAACTAACGATTTCTGAGGATAGTGCAACATATGGCCTCGAGTGTCCACCCTTCTCTGGAAGTTCGACGCGGGCAATCCCAACCCTTGCTTTGCCATGTTCGCACCGTACGTATTACGAGGAGACTGATTGTGTTCGGCGTAGGGGACGAGAGCTGCGCTTATACCTAGAATACCGATCGGATCCAGTTCCATATGAGTATGATCCTCCGTAACGTCCCCCGGTTCGATCGCCACCAACGCATTTTCCTCCTCTTCGGCGTCCAAATACTCGATCACGCCGCCGAAGACGAGATCGTCCCAACCCAACTCCCCCTCCTTCAAATTCTCCACGATTTCCTCCGTAAGTCGGGGTTCGCCATCCTCCACCACCACCAGCGGACGCCTGCAGCGCCCCTGATCACAGTTAGCTATGACCTCACTAGTTTCGGGATAGTAGGTTATATTTACCTGAGGGCTCAACTCTCCATTCCTCCGCTTCTCCCTCACCGAGTCGACAAAATTCTCACCATCTTCGACCGGGCCCAGCAGTTTACCGTCGAGATAGACAGGTGATTTCCCCTCCCATTCGATACCTTTTTCGAGCTTTTCAACCCCGAGCTCGTGAAGCGATTCCTCAACTGCTTCCGAATCCGTTCCGGTCGAGACCAATGCCGAGAGGGCGAAATTCTTTACCAGACCACAGTTCGGACCCTCGGGAGTCTCGTTGGGACATACCCTACCCCAGTGAGTCGGATGGAGATCTCGGGCTTCGAAATGAGGTCGAGACCTGCTAAGAGGAGAAACAACCCTCCTCAGGTGAGAAAAAGTACCTATATAATTCGTCCTCTCCAGAAGTTGACTCACGCCCGTCCGACCTCCAGGCCAGTTACCCGTCGCGAGCGCGTGTCTGATCCTCTCCGTCAAGACGTCAGCCCTAGCGGCGGTTTTTACGTTGACCTCTCTCCCCCGGGATTCGGCCCTTTCGAGCTGATACTTTATATCCCGACCAAGTTTGATAAAAGCGAGCCTGAACACGTTTTCGATTAGATCCCCCGCCAACTTCAACCTCTTGTTGGAGTAGTGATCCTTATCGTCCACCCCTCGTCTATCCAGACCGAGTTCGATAGTTCTTTCGGCCATCCTTCCGAGATAATATGCCTTATTTATCCAATCGTCCCTGTCCGAACCGATATGAGGGAGGAGGTATTTATCCAACACCGACTCCGCCCTCTCCAACCTGTAATCCTTAGTTTGGCCCTTGGCGACCCTCTTCCCTATAAAGTCCAACGCGTCCTCCTGAGTCTTCACTTCGGTCTCTTCCTGTAAGTTTTCGATAAACTCCTTCGAAATATCGGGATCCTCGGACACGGCGTTCACAATCTCTTTATCGCTTTCCAGTCCAAGTGCTCGCATCATCACGACAAAAGGAATGTTTCCTGGCACTGAAGGTAGGGATACGTGTATAAGAGCGTCCTTTTTACGTTCCACCACGGCGAGAGCTCGAAAGCCCGCCCGCGACGAGAAGACCTTCGCAACCTGCGTTTCCCCTCGCCCTCCACGTTCCACCAAGATACGGTTTGAAGCCAAGTCCTCCTGAGTAACCAAAACACGTTCAGTACCGTTGATTATGAAGTAACCGCCCGGATCCAACGGATCCGCCCCGGCATCTATCCTCTCCTCCTCGGACATATCTCCCAAAACGCAGATATCGGATTTCACCATGACGGGTAGATCGCCGATGTAAACTTCTTTGAACTCCCCGACCTCGTCATCCCTCACAGGCGCCATGGTTAGAAATAGTGGAGCGGAATAATTCAGATTTCGCAGCCTAGCTTCATTCGGAGTGATGACCGGATTGGAACCGTCGGCCTCCCTGACGGAAGGTTTACCCACCCTTATTTCCCCGAGTTTTACATCGAGATCCTCTATATCGAGATCGATCCATCCACCTTCCTCCCTATCCCCATAATTATCGATTACTCTCTGCAAACCGTTTTCGAGGAAGACGTCATACGAATCCAAATGTTGCCTTACCAGTCCCTTTTCCTCAAAGAATTTTTTTAGCGGTGTCCATGTATCCATTTCATTATCACCTAGATTACATACCTGTACGCTACACTTTTACCTGCGGTCGGGCTATCTCTTATAATTTTCACCACGTCACCCGTCTCCGCACCTATCTGCTTCGCGACAGGATCCTTAGAATCCATCTTGGGCAGTTGAGTCCTGTCTATCTGATACTCCTCCAACAATTTCTCCGTCTCCTCCTCTGACATTACCTCATGTTCGGGAACCAGCTCGTGTTCGGAAACGTCAAACCCCTTTTCTTTTACCATATTTACACCCATCGATACATCTTCAAGCGGGCCCGGTGGGATTTGAACCCACGACAGCCGGCTTAAAAGGCCGGTGCGCTAGCCAGACTGCGCCACGGGCCCCTGATAGCGCACGGAAACTCAGAATCATCTTCTAAGTTCTAATTTGCTTTTTTAAATTTTCCACCTTCACATTTAAACCTTTCTATCGAAACAACGTCTTCGGAAAACGATCTCCAGTCCCTTTATTTAGACTTTCAGCGCCGTTCACGGCCTATTACCGAAAGTCAAAGTTCAAACTTTTTCACCACGTTCTCCCTGTCCTCCTCTATCTCCGCCACTATGCTAAAGTATTCCCCCAGACCTGACGATATAACTTTCTTTTTTAAAAGCTCGTCGACCTGAAAAATACCCGCGTCGTTCTTCATATGTATCCGGATCTGGACGGGCCTCTCGTCTCCCTGCCCCTCCTTTATCTCCACTTGCCTTATCGACATCGCGGAAATAGAATGTATGTCCTCCATCCCGTCCTCGAAAGGTATGCGTGCCCGACCCTCCGCCATGTCGAGCGCATCGGCTATGCCCAAAATTCCGGCCTCCACGGTCAAAGGTTCCGCCCTGCCGTTGTGGGGAAAGACGGTTCCCAAAATCTCCGAGATCATAATCCCCCTCTTCACCCCGCCATAGATGCCATCCAAAAGATCCTCGAGAAATTTTAGCCCGATCGACACGCTTATCAAATCATGATCCTGCCTGTGAGCCGCCATCCCTATATCGTGTAAAACAGCCCCAAGTACGACGACAACTTCGGCGTCCTCCATAGTAAAATCGTAGTCATCGACCAAGCTGGGGGTTACACCCCTCCTCGAAAGTATCCTGAGTATCTTCAGAGCCGCGTTCGCGACTATTTTGAGGTGAGTCGCGCCGTGATCGGAATATCTAAGGCGATTCATCGCGTTCACATTCGCCGCCTTGGTAAACCCTTCAAGCTCGTCGCTCTCCGAAATTCTCCTCGCGATCCGCTTCAACTTTTCATTATTCTGATGAGGAATGTCAAATTTCATAGTAGTACCCCACATTCAAGTAACACTCCCACCCGTAAAAAGAATGAGGAGGTCGGAAGCTTTCAATCGAGATTTAAAGACGTTAAAGGGAAGAAAAAATCGAGAAAAACGCCGAATATATCGAAAGACCCGTATAGAGGAACCTTTACGACCATCACTATCCGAAATTTTCCAGAAACCTCTCCTTGAACTCTTCCACGTCCAAAATCTTCGTGCCCAGTTCTCTGGCACTTTCAAGTTTTCTACTGCCCGGATTATCCCCCTTCACCAGAAAATCCGTTTCGTTGCTGACGGTCGACGTTACGCTCGCCCCGTGACCCTCCATCAAATCCTTCAGTTCGTCACGGGTGTACCCCTCAATCTTTCCGGTGAAGACGATCTTGACCCCTTCAAATTCGTCCCCGGTCGACGGACGCTTCAATTTCTTCATTGCTCCCTTCAACCTCTTCAAAGTTTTCAAATTTTTTTCATTTCTGAAAAAGGAAAACACACTCTCAGATACCTCCGAACCCAAATCTTCGACCTCCTCTAGTTCCTTCCTGTCCGCACGCTCCAAATCCTCCAGTGAAAACCGTTCGGCCAGCAATCGTGCTCGCTCCCTCCCTACATGTCTAATCCCCAAAGCGTAAAGGAACCTATCCAGGGTCGACTCTCTGCTCCCCTCTATCTGCTCGAGCAAGTTGTCGACCGATTTATCCCCAAACCCGTCCAGTTCGACAAGATCTTTTTTTTCGAGATCGTAGATGTCGGGCAGAGCCTCCACAAGGCCTTCCTCAACCAACTTTCTCGCCACTTTTTCACCAATTCCTTCTATGTTCATCGCCGTTTTCGAACAAAAATGCTGTAGGCTGCCGATGAGCTGAGCCGGACAGGAAATACCTCCCGAGCAAAAATGATATTTTCCTTCTCGGACGACCTCGCTGCCACATATCGGACACGACCCCGGCATCGAAAACCGGTCTTCGGAATTCAAAACTTTCCTTATTTCTGGAATCACGTCGCCCGCCCTCTTCACCTCCACCTCGGCCCCTTCCGACGCCCCCAGCTCTTCCACCACTTCGGCGTTGTGGAGGGTCGCCCGGGAGACGGTCACACCCTCGATATCTACCGGATCCAGAAGCGCCACGGGCGTCAACTTCCCCGTCCTGCCGACCTGAACCACGATCCTCTCTATCCTAGTCAGCCCGGACTTAGGGGGGAACTTGTAGGCGAACGCCCAGCGAGGATGTCTGGCAGTCGTCCCCATTTCCTCCCTCTTCGATATATCGTCGACCTTTCCGACAACGCCATCGACACCGTATTCAAGGTCGTCCCTCATATCCATGATCTCGTCTCGATAATCGATGAAGGACTCGATGTCTTCGACCTTACGATTTAGATCGTTCACTCTGAGTCCCAAAGATTTCAAAAATTTGAAGGTCCGGAACTGAGTTTCGACCTCCCGAGAACTTTCCAAGACGTCGTAAAAGAAAATTTCGAGCGGTCTATCGGCGGCTATTTTAGGATCCAACTGACGCATGGTGCCCGCAGCGGCGTTCCTCGGATTCGAGAAGGGCTCCTCCCCTCTCGTCAACCTCTCCTCGTTTAACCGGTGAAATCCGGACTTCGGCATGTATATCTCCCCCCGAACCGAAAGGACTTCGGGTGCATCTATTAGCCGCAGGGGGACCGAACCGATCGTCTTCACGTTCGCCGAAACGTCGTCACCCCTCTCGCCATCGCCACGCATCACCGCCCGGTCGAACTCACCCTCCAGGTACACGATCTCCACGGAAAGACCGTCGAACTTAGGCTCAGCCGAATACTCGACATCACCCAACTCCCTTTTGACCCTTTCGTCGAACCTCCTAACGTCGTCCGCGTTCTCCGAGGAATCCAAACTCAACATCTCCTTGACGTGTTCCACGGTATCGAACGAGTCCAACGGTTGACCGCCCACACGCATCGTAGGGGAGTTTTCATCCGCCAGTCCAAATTCCGCCTCAAGATCCTCCAATCTGTGGAAGAGGACGTCGTAAGCCGAATCGGAAATTACGGGATTGTTTTCCACGTAATACCGATAGTTATGGTACTCGATCGCCTCCCTGAGCTCCTCCACCTGTTTCTCCGCTTCGTCCCTGCTAATCCCGCTCGGGTCCTGAAAATCTAGATCCGGGTCGCGGACGTACGGATTGTCTTCAGGTTCGTCAACCATTTAAGTAGGACCTCACCTCCTCGAGAGAACTCGTATTTAAAATGTCTCCCGACTCGCACCAACCCTTCCGGGCTTGGGAAACCCCCAAGTGCATAAAGTCCATCTCAGCAGTAGAGTGCGCATCCGTGGATATGACGTATTTTAACTCACCCCTGTACTTTTTCACGTTCTGCCAATCCAAATCCAGCCTTTCGGGCTGAGAATTTATCTCGATCGCCACCCTCTCCTCTTCAGCCTTGGCGGTCACCCTGTCGAGATCTATATCCAAAGGATCTCGGTCGAATATACGTCGATTTAAGGGGTGTACCAGGATGTCGACGGGATATTCCTCGAGGACCGAAAGAATCCTTTCAGTTGGATCCTTCGGACGGCTATGCAAGGCGGCGCATAGTATGTCGAACCTCTCGCACCAATCCTTCGGGACGTCCAAACCTTCTCCTATTATATTAGCTTCGATTCCGTGGAGAATATCGATCCCCACCTCACCCCCGACGTCCTCAATCTCGGCAGCCTGCTCCTCGAACTCGTCCTCGGAAAGGCCGCCGGCCACCTTTAGAGATGGACCGTGATCGGTAACCGAAAAGTAATCCAAACCCCTGTCCACCGCCTTCTCCGCCATCTCCCTGAGGGACGCCGCCCCGTCACTGTAATTGGTATGGACCTGTAAATCCCCCTTCACGTCTCCCTCCTCAACCAGTTCCGGAAGGGAACCCTCCTCGGCCGCCGCAATCTCACCCGTATTTTCCCTCAGCTCCGGCGGGATAAACTCCATATCGAGCTTCCCGTAAACCCCCTCCTCGGTCTCGCCGGAGACCTTTTCACCGTCCGAGTCGAAAAGACCGTACTCGTTCAACTTCCAATTTTTCACCTTCGCTCTACTCCTAAGAGCGACGTTATGCTCCTTCGACCCGGTGAAGTACATGAGAGCGGAACCGTAAGAGGATTCACGAACGATCCTCATGTCCACCTGAAGACCCTCCGAAAGCACGACAGACGACTTCGTCTCGCCCTTCGCGAGGATTCTATCCGTATCCGAAAGCTCGCAAAAAACATCCATGGCCTCACTTGGATCCTTCGCGACCGCGAGTATGTCGACGTCGCCTATAGTCGGATTTCTCCTCCGATATGACCCGACGACGTCCATGCGGACGAAAACCCCCGAATCTCGTAACTCCTCCCTTATGTTCCTAACCAAGGGGAAAATTTTCCCGATGAGGCGCCTCCCCCGCCCGGCCTTGGCGGCCTCAATGTTCTGCAAAATCTTATCCTGCATTTTCTCTCCAAATCCTTCGAGCTGCGATATCTCACCTTTCTCCGCAGCCGTTTCGAGATCATCAAGAGATTCGACTCCCAGCTCTCTATACAACTTTTTGACGGACTTAGGACCGATCCCCTCAACTCCGGTCAATTCCTCGATGTCCACCGGTAGGTCTTCTTTGAGATCCTCGTAATACTTCAAACCTCCAGCCTCCAGATATTCGGAAATCTTTTTCGCTATCGACTTCCCTACACCATCGATATCCTCGAGTTCGCCGCGATCATATATGTTTTCGATGTCCTCGGTCAGCGCTTCGATGCTCCTCGCAGCCCTCCGGTACGCTCTGGGTTTGTACCGGACGTCCTTTATCTCTAAGAAATCGGCAATCTCGTAGAACATCTTGGAAATTTCCTTGTTCTTCATAAAATCACTATTAACTTGTTAGATCCATCTTGTAATATCTACGCCCGAGAAAATCCAAGTCGAAGCTCCCCTTTTCCAACATTTGACGCCAAAAATTCTACACCCTAACGATCATATACTCATCGATTCGACGTCTACATCCGCCGGCCTCCAAAACTCTTATGGAGATTTTTATCCAAGAGGTTAGAAGCGCAGTTACCGGGGAGAGGGTCAGCACAGAGAGGTAGAGAGGTGACATCCTCTCCTTCCTAATCGAGGATTAGTTAGGGGCTTCCGGCCAAAGCTAAAGGGTTCCCGTATTGCTCAGCAACTTACCGCCTCCGAGGAGGGTTCAGAGGTTGCATAGACGCTCGGAGTTCCGGGCACTGCCGCGGGTGCCCCTGAATTAACCAGAGGTCTTATCTCGGACCTGCCTGATGCCCGACTGGCAATGTTCCCGGCGCCGACCACATCGGCACCTGTCTCAAGACCACAGTTGGTGCATTTGAACTCTCCACGGTTTCCGTTCCCTTTTTCGCCACAA
>Ga0207421_10003217_pt1 | contig 19540 bp, 23 predicted proteins | sample SodLakKL_010_SED_4_FD_187542 | JGI IMG/M metagenome (GOLD analysis project Ga0207421, IMG submission 187542) | Alkaline sediment microbial communities from Lake Tanatar, Kulunda Steppe, Russia - 8KL_010_SED (SPAdes) (version 2) | ecosystem: Environmental > Aquatic > Non-marine Saline and... | reverse complement strand
TGGTGTAGCGGTTAACATGCCAGTCTGTCACACTGGAGATCGCGGGTTCGATTCCCGTCAGGACCGCCATTTTGGCTCAGTAGCTCAGTCGGTAGAGCAGTAGACTGAAAATCTATGTGTCGGTGGTTCGATTCCGCCCTGAGCCACCATCAATTTGCTTAAGTCGCTTATGGATGCGACTTTTTTTATTTTTATAATTACAACAAACTTGCAACACACTAATCTTATTTAAAAAAAGAAATCCAACACTTTTGCCGGTATTACTATTATGAAGACTATAAATAGAAAGGTGTTGTATTTAATGTTTGAAAGTAACGCAATGATCTCCTTCAATACCCTAAATGATTTTCAACAGTTTTACGATGATTTTGATTTTTATGGTGGCTGGCGAATTACCGATTCTCCAATCAACGAGAGAGGAAACCTTGTAAGAAATTCTTCTTACATCATATTGTTGAGGGAACTTTTTAACAGAAAACACTTGTTCCGTCGAAGTGTATCAATTGGCGAATTGGTATCGTTCGTCGATAACTATTATCTGCTTTACAAACTTATCGACAAACTTAAAAAAAGAATTCCCGAAGAGAAACTAAAAAAAGCGCGACTTTATTCTGAATATCGGGTTTTCATGTCGAAAAACAGAAGAGTTGATTTTATTTTTGAGTACGAAGATAAATTACTACTGTTAGAGTTTAGGATTTCTAATACCTTTCCCAATATTTCTAATATATGGCAAAAGAAAGAAGCGGAGCTTTTAATATACAAAGAACTGCTCTCTAATTATTTGCCGGACGACAAAGAAATATTCATTTATGCTTTTATCGGAATGCCTGAATATCAGGGAAATAAGAGAATAATAAAGCATGCAGCCTATAATGAAAACAATTTAGAGCATTTGGCGAAATACATTGACTTATTCATCTTTCAGAAAAGAGGGGACTACCTTATTGAATGAGAATATTCTTGGTATTGAATTTTCTCCTCTGATTGTATAAAATGTAGTCATGTAATTATAAAAAGTTGGTGATTCACATGAACATTTTATTGGTAAACGATGATGGTATAAACTCTGAAAGACTCAAACATACTGAGGAAGTTCTCAAGGCACACGGTGATGTTATTGTCGTAGCTCCAAGCGAAGAGCAATCGGGAATGAGTATTTCTATAACCATAGGTGGCTTTTCATTTAAGAAATTGGACGATAAGCATTTTGCTGTGGATGGAACTCCTGCTGATTGTGTAACCTTCGCTTTGTACGGATTAAAGCTGAATCCTGATGTCATTGTGTCCGGAACTAATGACGGGTACAACATAGGGGTTGACGCGATGTACTCGGGAACGGTCGGAGCCGCCTTACAAGGCTTGTATCATGGATTTAAGTCAATTGCTCTCTCGGCCGATCCCTTAGGGTATCGTCTGGCCAGAAAAGAGCTTTCCGGAGTCGTCCAGCATGTATTTAACACAAACCTCTCGAGTAAAGATTACATTCTTAACATCAATCTTCCTTTGGATAAGCATGGTGAAGCTAAAGGAATCCTAAATACAAAAACGTATCCATTAACGTTTGATTTATCGAGTCATTTCGAGGATGACAACTACTTTTATCTGACTCGGAATGCTGTAGCGGATATGATTCCAAAGGACAGTGATAGATATGCTGTCAATGAAGGTTATGTTTCAATAGCTAAGGTGTACCCAATTACTGAAAGGAAATGAAATACATGGCTGAAGAAAAATGTAATACTGAGCAAGAGCAAGAAGAGTACTATTTTAAAGATGAAGAGTTGAAGGATCTAGTCGTAGGAATTACGCGGGATCCTTGGGGGATGTTTGTTCAAGGGTTTCCTGTTCCTGATGAACAAAGGCGGACACCGAAACACAAAAATTCTCCCAGAGAATATTGGTTCCATCCCCCTATGTGTGCTGCCTCAATAGCGGATACGCACGAAGAGGCTTTGAAGAAACTATTCAGACACAGACAGGGCGCAGAAATAGAAGTTGGAAAAAAGATAAGCGAAGTACAAACCAGGGATAAGCTCAAAAAACGTGATCATGTTCTACATCTATATTGGGTGAAAGCTAAAAAGGGGTATACCATTAAAATCACACCCCGCAATAGTCGCTATTATTTTGAGCGTACCAGAATAGAGCATCTTGATGTGATGGACAAAATACGTTGGTCTCCCATTATGGAGCCTTGTTTTCAATCACTGTATATACCTTTGATGAAATTAAAAGACGAGACCGGTGGATTTTGATACAGTAATGATGCCCGACTACAAACAACGTTATAGAACGCAGCCGCATATTTGTGGTTGCGTTTTTGTTTATGAAGTATTATCCATGAAAGGTGATAAATCTTAACATAATGTAAGGGTTTTTATGTTATTATATGAGAGTAATTGACAATTTATAAGGAGAGGTGTTAATGGAAAACGTTAAAGTGATTATTTGGGGATTTGGAGCAATGGGTCAAGGAATCGGTGAGATGCTTTCAAAGAAAGAAGGCATTGATATTGTCGGTGTGTGTGATCTGGATCCGAGCAAAGTTGGAAAGCCCTTATCCGAATTCATTGCAGGAACCAACCCTCATGTTAAAATATCTGATGACATTGATTCGGTATTAGAAACGACAGCGGATCTACTTTTTTTAGCCACTGACTCATATACCTCGAAATCGTATCCAAAAATCACAAAGGTATTGGAAAGTAAAATCAATGTGATAAGCACTGCGGAAGAAATGGCTTATCCTAAAGCGAATGAGCCTGATTTGGCTGAAAAAATGAATGAGTTAGCAATCAAGAACAATGTTACTGTACTCGGTACTGGAATCAATCCAGGATTCGTCATGGACCTTCTTGCTATAGCACTGACCGGTGCCATGACCGAAGTTCATGAAATCAATGTCAGTCGTGTGAACAGTCTTTCCCCTTTCGGTCCGACGGTTATGGAAGAACAGGGCGTAGGAATATCTGCTGAGGAATTTGAAAAGCGCTCTAAAGACGGTACTTTGGCTGGACATGTCGGGTTCAAAGAAAGCATTTACATGATCGCTGACGCTCTCGGCGTTGAGATTGAAAAATTTGACCAACAAATGAAACCCATCTTCACGAATGTTGACAGAGAAAGTAAATACGGGAAGGCTAAAAAGAATACATTGGCAGGCGTAAACATGACTGCTCAAGGCATTGTGAGTCAAAAGACGTTTATTGATATGAAACACCCTCAACAGATTGAACCTCAGGATGAGGGCATTGAAACAGGTGACTATATTCATATCAAAGGCTCGCCCGAGGTTAAAATGGCCATCAACCCTGAAATTGACGGAGGACTAGGAACCATCGCCATGTGTGCAAATATGCTTCCCCATGTAATTAACGCGTCTCCAGGCCTGAAAACTATGATTGATTTGCCTGTTCCAAGAGCTATAATGGGTGATGTAAGAAAGTTGATAAAGACATAATCATTAAAACGCTTACAGTCAAACCCCTATTTAAAGGGGTTTTTCTTTTTAAATAGCGGTTCTAGGGATTTTCACCATGAAATGTAAGGGTTTTTATGATATCATTAGAAAGTGTGGATATACTATGAGAAAGGATGTATGAGATGTTAGTAAAGAAAGGCGCTTTTGTGCGATTACGAAACCACCTTCTGCTTCCTGAAGAACGAAGCAAATCTCTACCGGAGAGTACAACCCAAGTCCCCTATAAAAGTTGGACAAAAGGGTTTTTGGTTGAAGAATCCGAATTATATGAAAACGCGACGGTCGTAACGGTAACCGGCAGGAAGGTTACCGGTGTTCTTAAAGAGGTTGAACCGAGGTATAAACATACGTTCGGTGATTACGTGCCCGAGATTCACAGAATGCGATCCGTTATTCTGGAAGAAGTTTGGGGTGATGGGGATGTTTAAAATCAATATTCATGATTTGGAATCTCGCAAATCTGAAATTATTAAGAATTCAGTAGGTTTGGACTATTCAGACTATGAATATGAAGGAATCGGATTTGATTATGACAAACTGATGAATGAATCCGGCTTTACATTCGATGAGGTTAAAAGCATTCAAAAGGAATCTATGGTCGGGAACACTCCGCTTATCGAACTGAAAAACATGACCCGGTATGTCAGAAAGTTTTCTCAAAAAGGCCATGGGGCACGCATTTTTCTTAAAGATGAAGCTGGCAATCTAAGTGGATCTTTCAAAGCACGCCGTGCTGCAATCAGTGTATATAAAGCGAAAAAAATGGGGTATAAAGGGGTCATTGCCGCAACCAGTGGAAACTATGGTGCGGCAGTTGCTGCCTTAGCTGCAAAGCACGGGTTAAAATGTATTATCGTACAGGAGTGTTTTGACTCGAAAAACGTCGCTCAGCCCGAAATTTTGGAAAAAGCACGGGCTTGTGAAGCGTATGGTGCCGAAGTCATCCAGTTAAGTGTCGGACCTGAACTTTTTTACACCTTTTTGCACCTCCTTGATGAGACAGGTTATTTTAACGCTTCATTATACTCGCCCTATGGCGTGATGGGCATTGAAACGCTCGGCCATGAAATCGCCACCGAGATAAAAGTCAATGAAGGGAAGTTTCCTGAAGCGGTCATATGTACAAATGCAGGTGGAGGAAATCTGACGGGAACTGCCAGAGGACTGCAAAATGCAAAAGCTACAAAAACCAAAGTAATCGGGGCCTCTGTTGATCTCTATGGCTTGCATATGGCCAGCGATGACGATTTCAACCGAAAATCCTTTACAACGGGTCATACAGGATTCGGAATTCCTTTTGCGGTCAATCCGGATCGAAGTGATGTTCCGCGTTCCGCTGCACGCCCCCTAAGGTACATGCAGGAATATTATACTGTCAACCAAGGAAGTGTCTTCTTTATAACGGAGGCGCTTGCAGTCCTGGAAGGTTTGGAAAGGGGTCCTGCGGGAAACACTTCATTGGCGGTCGCCTTCAAATTGGCACAAACAATGAAAGAGGATGAAATCATCGTAGTTCAAGAATCCGAGTATACTGGTGCGGGAAAACATCACCAACCACAGTTGTCTTTTGCAAAAAACAAAAACATTGAACTGCTGTTTGGCAACCCTATGGATGAAAAGGCGGGAGAGAATATTGTATTCCCGAAATCCGGACAGGATATTGATGTAAATAAGTTGGACATGGACAAGATAAAGAAATCATACCTTAAAAAGTACATGGACAATAAGCTTGAAAATCCAGACATTGAGTTTTTATGTAAAGAACTGAATATTACACAAGAACATTATAAGAAATTGATGGAGGAGGCACAGCATGAAAGAAAGAAAAGATGATTATCAACAAAGAAGGAAACACCTTGAAGGAATGTCGGATGCCGAGCTTAAGAAATACTTTTTTGAACTCTCCGAAAAGGTAGTCGATCCCTTGGTCGAAATGGGAAAGAACTACACATCAAAATCTATTGAACGCAGTGTATTGCTACGCATGGGGTTTTCAAGTATCGAAGCCAAGTCGATTGTTGACTTATTGGGGGAGAACGACCTTTTGAGAAAAGGTGCGGGCCATTGTGTTTATAAACTATCGAACATTAAAAATGTATCCATCAGAGATGCTGGCATGCTTATTAGTGATGGAAAAGGAATAGATGAACTGAAAGAGGTGTTCAGTTAAAATGGATAAATTGAAACCGAATGAAAAATTGGACATCAGAAACATCCTTAGCGATCTTGAAAACTACCGTCCTGAACAGAGGGGCTGGACATGGCGTGATAAAGGTGAAGTAAAAGTCGGTCCCTTCGACTTTAAACAAGCAAGCCCTTCTTTAAAAAATTATGTGCCACTCCAAAGTGCCGCTTTCCTAGGGGGTATAGACCCCCAACCGGATTCGGTGGTAACGGCAGAAATAGCCTCTGGAAGATTTGAGGATGATATACGAAGAATGCGAATGGCAGCATATCATGGTGCGGATCACATCATGGTTATTAGAACTGCGGGACAATCTCATTTTGATGGACTTCTAGAAGGAACCCCTCAAGGTGTGGGGGGTATACCGATAACACGGAAACAAATTCGAGCTCAAAGAAAGGCTTTGGATTTGATTGAGGAAGAGGTAGGACGAAAAATAAACTACCATTCATATGTTTCGGGTGTCGCAGGCCCTGAAATAGCGGTACTTTTTACAGAGGAAGGTGTCAACGGAGCCCATCAGGATCCTCAGTACAATGTTTTGTACAGAAACATCAATATGGTTAGAAGTTTTGTGGATGCTGCAGAAAGTAAAAAAGTGATGGCTTATGCCAACATCGCTCAAATTGATGGTGCGCATAACGCCAACGCGACGGCACGAGACGCTTGGAAAGTTATGCCTGAGATTCTTGTTCAACATAGCATCAATTCGGTGTTCAGCGAAAAAGTCGGAATAAAGCCTGAGAATATCGCCTTATCAACTGTTCCGCCGGCAGCTCCGCCTAGTCCTGATCTGAAACTGAACCTTCCTTATGCGATAGCCTTGCGGGAATTCTTTGACAAATATAAGATGCGTGCGCAAATGAACACGAAATATATGGATTCCTCTACACGTGAAGCGACGGTTACGCACGTTTTGAACTTGTTGATATCACGCCTTACTTCGGCCGACATTCAAAGCACCATTACACCGGATGAAGGCAGAAATGTTCCTTGGCACATCTTCAATGTTGAAGCGTTGGATACAACCAAACAAGCAATGATGGGGATGGATGACCTGCTTGGAATGGTCGGAATAAAAGACAGCGGCTATGTTCAGGATAAAAAAAGGGAAATCCAAGAACGCTCCGTATTAATGCTTGAAGAGATTCTTGAATTAGGAGGATATTACGAAGCGGTTGAAGCCGGCATGTTTGTTGATAGCGGAGAGTACCCTGAACGGAACGGCGACGGCATTAAGAGGGGTATAGATGGGGGTATAGGAGCAGGGGCCATTATCAAAAGAGATGAAGACTATATGGCTCCGGTCACCGCGCACTTCGGTTATAACAATATTGCTCAATATGACGACAAGCTGGCCAGTGATCCTCAAAAACTCATAGGGGGTACCACGTTCGAGAATCCGGACATGATTCAATATATTGATGAGCTGGACGAGTCTGATAATGTCTATCTTCGTTTGGATGAGACGGAAAAATACCGGAACACAAACATAATTAAACCTGAGGTTGAATGGCTTGGCGATGGTGTCGTGACTGTAGACCTCTTCTTCCCGACCAGCAAAAAAATCGCGGTTGAAGCGGCGATCAAAACTGGAGAAAACATGAATCTGACCGATGTTGAAGCGATTCATAGTGAAATCTTGCATCCTACAGAAGGCACAAGGGTTCAAATAAAAGGACGTGTAAATTTTGATATCGATATCAATACGCTTGAATTGCCTGAAGAGATTGAAACTATTTCGGAGGATGAAATTTTCGAATACGTCAAAAAGAACCCTCTTCATGTAATTGCCGGAACGGGTGGTGAAGATGAGCATAGTGTCGGGATCCGTGAAGTGCTCGATATCAAACATGGCGGCATTGAAAAATACGGAATCAATTATACTTACCTCGGAACCAGTGTACCTATAGAGAAATTCATTGATGCCGCAATAGAGATGGATGCCGATGCCGTAATGCTCTCAACAATAATCTCGCACGACAATACCCATTATAAAAACATGCAAAAACTCCACGATTATGCAGTGGAAAAAGGTGTTCGCGACAAGTTGGTCCTGGTTGCCGGCGGCACTCAGGTCACCCCTGAAATCGCTAGGAAAAACAATATGGACCAAGGGTTTGGACGTGGAACCAAAGGACTGCACGTAGCAAGCTTCATTGTTGAAAAACACAAAGAGAGAAACAATAAATGAAAGTGGATTGTCTTGTAGCGGAAATAGGAAGCACGACAACGATTGTTAATGCTTTTTCTTTCAGCGACAAAACATTTCTTGGTCGCGGCATGCATGCGACCACGGCAGACACGGATGTCACGATAGGGGTAAAGGCCGCCATTGACGAACTAAGAAAAACGCTTCAAGCCGAAACCCTGGATTATGAGTATATGTTCGCCTCTTCAAGCGCTGCGGGTGGCCTTCGAATGACCGTGTCTGGCCTTGTATATGAGATGACGGTGAAAGCGGCCCGGCAGGCCGCTTCTAACGCCGGCGCAAACATTCACCTGATTACTTCGGGTGATTTGGAGGCAGACGACCTTGAACAAATAAAAGACATTCGTCCAAACATCGTTCTTGTCTCCGGTGGAACCGATTATGGTGATAAGAACATAGCCTACAACAATCTTTTGAAAATCGAATCGTTAAAGCTGGGTGTTCCCATCATTTATGCAGGCAACGTTGAGAACCACTACAGGATTAAGAAGTATTTTAAGACGAGCGACCAAAGAGAATTTCTCACTTTGGTCGACAATGTGTATCCCAGGGTGGATTTTATGAACATAAATCCGGTTAGAAAGGTGATTTATAAGACGTTTGAAGATCACATCATTCATGCCAAAGGCATGGAACGCATCAAAGAGATTGTGAATGGATCGATTATGCCGACACCGGGTTCGGTGATGGAATCCACAATGTTTCTTTATGAGATGATCGGCAATGTTCTGACGATCGACGTTGGTGGAGCGACAACGGACATTCACTCAGTAACTGCTCCTAGTGAAGATTTTGAGGAATACCTCGAGGGGGAGCCGAAAGAAAAGCGTACCGTCGAGGGGGACCTGGGGGTATTTATTAATCATAAAAACGTTATCGATTCAATCGGCAAGGAAGCATTGAGAAGGACACTGGGCATCACGCCTGACGAACTCGAGGAGTTGATTGAGAATTATAAATACAAACCGGAAACCGAACTTGAACACAAACTTGTTTTCGAGTTGACTCGTCATTGCGTTTTTGTTGCTTTGGACAGACACATAGGGGACTTGAGAAATGTCTACACATCAAGTGGTCAAAAAATCATACCCGATGGAAGGGATGTTTCACAAGTTCAGTCCGTCATTCTGACGGGTGGAGCACTTGTGAACTTGAAAAATACCGAATCAATCATCCATGATTACATTAAGAGTAGACGAAAGAAAATGGTACCTATCAAATATGACGTATACAAAGATTCGGACTATATTATGGCAAGCTTAGGTGTGTTATCGCTTAAGTTTAGTGACGCCGCCAAAATATTGCTACAAAAATCTATCGGCGTTAAGTGGTGATAATATGTATCCGAGAATCGTGATCAACACAGAAAAATATCGACACAACCTGAAAGTGATCAAAAACCTGGCTTCCCGGCATGGATTGAGCATGATGGCGGTCACCAAGGTTTTTTGTGCTGTCAAACCACTCACTGACGTTCTAAAAGAGGAAAGGGTTGATTTCATAGCGGATTCGCGACTTAAGAACCTTGAAAAAGTGTCCACGACAATTCCCAAAGTGCTTCTTCGTCTTTCCTCGGTTCATGATGTTGATCGAGTTGTCAATGTGGCCGATATTTCGCTCAATTCTGAGCTTGAGACAATCAAGGCGCTGAATCGGGCAGCCTCGAGATATGGATTGAAACACGGTGTGATTATCATGGTCGACCTCGGCGATCTTCGTGAAGGAGTCTTTTACAAGAAGGAAATCTTACGGATGGTTGAGGCAATCATACATATGGAGAACATCACGCTCCGTGGCATCGGAACCAACCTGACATGTTTTGGGGGCATCATTCCGACACCGCAAACCTTGAAAAAGCTTGTGGATGTCGTGGATGAAGTTGAAAAAACATATGATTTGGAACTGGAAATCGTATCGGGAGGAAACTCATCGCATTTGCATCTTCTGGATAAAGACATACACATAGAAAAAGTGAATAACCTACGCATCGGGGAAGCGATAGTTCTCGGTAGGGAGACCGCCTTTGGCGAAGTTATTGAAACCCTGTATGATGACGTGTTCACATTGGAAACCGACATCATCGAATATAAGAAAAAACCCTCTGTTCCAGAGGGGGACATTGGCATGAATGCCTTTGGGAAGAAACCGGTATTTGAAGATTTGGGTGTGGTGAACCGAGCCATCCTCGGCGTCGGTCAACAGGACGTTGATTTCCATGAACTCAAACCGATGGATCGCAACATTTCCCTGATGGGAAGCAGCAGTGACCACATCATTGCCGGTGTATGGAACTCTCCCGCACAGTATAAGGTAGGAGACGTTCTCAGATTCAAACTCACTTATGGAAGCCTGTTATCCCTTATGACGTCGGAATACGTGGAGAAGTTCTATGTCCGAACAATATAGAAAGACCTATATGGAAGTATATCTGGATAAAATCCAGCAGAATTATCGCACAATCAAAGCATGCGCGCCCGGAAAAGAGGTCATCCCGGTAGTGAAAGCTGACGCCTATGGCATGGGTGCCAAGCAGGTGGTGTCCTACCTTATCGGAGAAGGACACGACCTTTTTGCGGTTGCGACGCTTGAAGAGGCTTTGGAGATACGTTTGTTGAATGACACGGTCGATGTTTTTGTGATGGGGCTTATCAATTCGAGCGATTTACACACCGCTTCAAAAAAGAACATAGTGTTCACCGTGCCAAATGAGGATCTATACCACGCTGTGGCGAGTTTTGACGGTCCTTTGCGCTTTCATTTAAAAATTGACACAGGAATGAACCGTTTGGGGTTCAAAGACTACCATAGAGCGTATGAGCTTATGAATGACCTTTCAAAACGCCCTCATCTTAGGCTTGAAGGTTTATTCACACACCTTGCGACGTCTGACAGTGACGAATCCTTCGCACAAATTCAAATCAGGCGTTTCAGAGACTTTGTTTTAAAAGCGCCTTTCATACCCCCGATGGTGCATGTGTCTAATTCTTCCGCTGCCATCAAATTTGAAAAGGATCTTGATTACACGACGCATTCAAGGGTAGGCATATCTCTCTTTGGAGAAACCCTTGAAAAAAACCTCGACATTCTTGATCCTGTCTTCAAAGTAAAGAGCCATATCATAGATATCAAAGAATTAAAAAAAGGGGATATGGTGGGGTATGATTTAACGTATGAAGCACAAGAGGATGAACGCATAGCCATCCTTCCGATTGGCTACGCGGATGGAGTCACCCGAAAGAATCAGGGCGGCCATGTGTCTTTGAATGGCCTTAAATATCCGATTGTTGGACGCGTATGCATGGACCAAATGTTCATAAAAGTGGATGAAACCGTCAGAAAAAATGATATAGTAGTGTTAGTGGGAGACGCTTTGACACCGGTAAATGAAATGGCAAATCGGCAAGAGACCATACCGCACGAAATTCTTTGTCAGTTCTCAAAACGTGTTCCCCGTCTATATATGACCAATAGGAAGTGATAGCATGATTAATGTATATTCTGAGATAGGTCAACTGAAAACAGTTCTTCTTCACCGTCCCGGACAAGAACTCGAAAATCTGACGCCTTCGGTGTTGGACAGATTGCTGTTTGATGAAATCCCTTATCTCAAAATCGCGCAAGACGAACACGACGCTTTTGCGAATGCTTTACGAGATGAAGGGGTTGAAGTACTGTATATCACGGAAATGCTTGCTGAAGCGTTAGATCATAACCCGGAAGTCATCGACCATTTCATCAAAGAATTTGTTGACGAGGCGCGAATTAAATCCAAACCAGTTAAAGACGCTGTTTACAAATATCTTAAAAACATGGAAACCAAGCCGATGATCGAAAAAATGATTGCCGGTATAAGGACAAGGGAAGTTCCGGTTGATACCGGTGCTTCAATCATGGATATGCTTGAAAAAGAATATCCATTTTATACGGACCCCATGCCAAACATCCTCTTTCAAAGAGATCCGTTCGCAAGCATCGGACGAGGGGTCAGTGTGCACCGTATGAATACACACGCACGACAACGGGAAACGATATTTTCGAGTTACTTGTTAAAATATCATCCGCGTTTTCAACGTGAGGACCTCTCCTTTTATTTCAATCGCACCGAGGAAGAGTCTCTTGAAGGCGGCGACATTCTCGTTCTTAATGATAAGACGCTTGCTGTTGGAATCAGTGATCGGACCGACCCCTACGCAATTGAGAAACTGGCAAGAAAGCTTTTTTCCAAAAAAGAATCATTTAAAACGATCTTGGCGATCAACATACCGAAGACCCGTGCTTTCATGCATTTGGATACGGTGTTCACCCAGGTTGATCATGGCGTGTTTACCATCCACCCAGGCATCGTTAAATATCTGACTGTTTTTGAGATAACTGACAGCAATGGATCACTAAAGATAAAGAAGATTGTCTCGACCCTGCAAGATGTCCTTGAGAAACATCTTGAAAGACCTGTTGAACTTGTGAATTGCGGGGGGGATGATGTTGTCGACTCCGAACGCGAACAATGGTCTGATGGCGCCAATACTTTAGCGGTATCTCCGGGCGTTGTTATTGCATATTCAAGAAATCATATCACAAACAAACTGCTTCGTGAAAAAGGCGTGCGCGTCATTGAAATTCCATCATCTGAGCTCTCAAGAGGTCGCGGTGGACCGCGATGTATGAGCATGCCATTGGATAGAGAATTGACTATAAGAAAAGAGGGAAAAACATGAACCTTAAAGGAAGAAGTTTTGTAACACTTCTTGACTACACAAAAGAAGAAATCGAATTTTTGCTCGGACTTTCTGAAAGACTCAAGAACGAAAAAGCCTCAAACACCCCACATCGTTTTTTAGAGGGAAAGAACGTTGTCTTGCTTTTCCAAAAAGATTCAACTCGGACGCGTTGCGCGTTTGAAGCGGGCGCATACGATTTGGGCATGGGCGTTACATATCTTGGACCAAGTGGATCACAGATGGGAAAAAAAGAATCCATAAAGGACACGGCCAGAGTGCTTGGCAGAATGTATGACGGTATCCAGTTCAGGGGGTATCGCAATAGTGACGTCGAGCAGCTTGCAAAATATTCCGGTGTGCCTGTCTGGAACGGCCTGACCGACTTGTATCATCCAACGCAGATATTGGCTGATTTTCTTACCGTCAAAGAAAACTTCGGAAAACTTGTAGGCATCAACTTTACATACATCGGCGATGCGCGAAACAATATGGGGAATTCACTGATGATCGGATGTGCCAAACTCGGCATCAACTTTACTGCTGTTGCGCCGAAGAACTTATGGCCGGAACAATCACTCGTCGATCATTGTAAAAACCTTGCCAAGGACAGCGGTTCTAGCATCACGCTGACAGAAGACAAGATGGAAGGTACCAAAAACGCGGATGTGCTTTACACGGACGTGTGGGTATCCATGGGAGAACCCAAAGAGGTATGGCGTTCAAGGATCGATGAGCTGAACGACTATCAAGTGGACCTTGACTTGATGAAAAACGCCAAGCAATCGGCAATCTTCATGCACTGTCTCCCTGCTTTCCACGGGGATGATACCGATATCGGAGCCGAAGTCGCCAAGGAGTTCGGTGACAAATATCCTCGTGTCAAAAAAGGTGAAATGGAAGTGACTGATGAAGTCATTGAATCCCCTCAAAGCAAAGTGTTCGACGAGGCTGAAAATCGCATGCATACGATTAAAGCCGTGATGCTCGCGACAATGAGTGACAGTTATTGATTGATCAAAGGGTCGTTTAACGACTCTTTTTTTCTTAAACGCGTCCCATAATGTTATAATTAAAGGTGACATGAGGTGAGTGCCATGACAATGCTTTTCTCTTTTTTTGTTTATTCCTTTCTGGGCTGGGTCTTGGAAGTGATCTACGCTTATACCAAAGAAAAACGCTTCGTCAACCGTGGTTTTTTAAACGGCCCATTCGTTCCAATCTATGGTTTCGGTCTTCTCTCGCTCCATTTTATTGTTCATGCGTTCTATGACGATTTCGATCCTTTGCGCATCGGTTCGGTTGTCGTAGTGTTTTTGCTTGTGATTATCGTTTCAACATTAATTGAGTTGTTGGCCGGTTATATCCTGAATGTATTGTTCGAAACGAGATGGTGGGATTACTCACACCTGAAATACAATTTCAAAGGATATGTGGCACTTCGTTTCTCTATAGCATGGGGTGTTATCGGGACGTTCAGCTACATATACATGCATCACTATGTCGTGATGCCCTTGATTGACGCATTGGATGCACAGCTCGTCGCTATTCTCTCCACAACCCTCGTGATCGGAATGTTTATCGACTGGATGCTCACCGTTGTATCGCTTCTCAATTTCCGCCGCATGCTTTATGAGCTCAAGGGACGTCTGACAAACCTGCGCAAGAAAACCGATATGCTTGAAGATGCGCTTGAAAACAGTCGATTGGATAAACTGAAAGCGAATCTGACAACGCTTCTTTCGAGTGTCAGGACCAATGAAAGACTGACCAAAGTCAAATCAAAAATCGATCAGTTGAAAGCTTTTTTCAGTACACCGAAACCTGAAGAGCCACGACGTGAGTTTGAATCCCTTCGCCGTCTTGCGGAGAAAATAACGGAAAGTCGTTTTTATAAAGCGTTTCCCGACATAAAGCTTTCACTCAGGAACAACGATCAAGAAGAAGATAAGGAGAAAGATAAAAACAATGACACCGACTGATCAAGCGTACTCGGAATTCTATGCCATCGGCAAAGAGATTCTGACTCATCCGGTCTATCAGAGGCTAAAGAGTTATATTCATCATGGTGAAACTTCGGTTTTTGCTCACTCGGTCATTGTCGCTTACCTCGCACACCGGTTGTCCGAACGGTTGAACCTTGATACGAACTCTGTGGTCAGGGGGGCGCTGCTGCATGATTTCTTTCTTTATGATTGGCATGAAGAGGGTAAACGTGTTAGAAAGCCCCTACTGAAAAAGCACGGTTTCAAACACGCTTCGTATGCCCTGGAAAATGCCGCTTTTTATTTCAGTCTCAATCCCATAGAAAAAGATATTATCTCCAAACACATGTTTCCTTTGAACATGAAACCCCCGGTTCATCTGGAAAGCTGGGTTGTCAACCTTGTGGATGACTACGTGACATTTTTTGAGACGTTTAAAAATATGAAAGACGATTTCCATTCGCTTTTGCAATATGTGAATGAGCGGATAGCGGATGATTTATCATTACTTTAATATGCGCACACGCGAGCGCGCACGCGTGTGCGTTTGCTTCCGATTTCATAGAAAAAAGACTCATTACTTCTGCTTTTCAACCGAACCCCTTCGTTCTCCACCGCAGTAGCAGTACCTTTTCCGCGAGCAACAAAGAAATTATAATAATTTAAGTAAAAAGACTTGAAAAGGTCTATTTTTTTTGGTAACATATCAAAGACTTTGAAAAAGGTCTGGCTGTGAAGTGGGAGGTTGTTGACACACCGAGAGACGTTGTCTTGAGGTGTGAGCAAGAAATTTCCGCGGAGCAAGTCTATAAATGATTGTAGGCGAAAGGAGGAACTTACATGGCAGCACAAAGCATTCGTATCCGATTGAAGTCATATGACCACAGGTTACTTGACCAATCAGCGAAGAAAATTGTTGAAACGGTGAAGAAAACCGGTTCCAAAGTATCCGGTCCCATTCCGTTGCCAACCGAAAAAGAGGTGTTCACCATTCTTCGAAGCGTTCACGTCAACAAAACTTCACGTGAACAGTTCGAGCGTAGAACACATAAGCGCCTGATTGATATTGTGGATCCAAACCCACAAACAATCGACAGCTTGATGCATCTGGACTTACCATCCGGTGTAGATATCATTTTGAAATAATAATTAGGAGGTGTACTCATGGCCAAAGGTATCTTAGGAACAAAAGTAGGAATGACTCAGATTTTTGATGATGCAGGACGTCTTGTCCCAGTCACGGTAATCAGTTGTGAACCTAACATTGTTCTGCAGAAAAAAACTGTCGAAAACGATGGTTACGAAGCCGTTCAACTCGGTTTCAGAAACAAGCGTGATAAACTTGCAAACAAGCCTGAAAAAGGTCACGCCGCGAAATCAGGATCCAACCCTAAGCGCTACGTTAAAGAAATTGCTGGAAAAGAAATGAGCAATTTCGAAGTAGGTCAGGAGATTGGAGTCAATATATTCGAGGCGGGCGAAATCATTGATGTGACCGGAACATCCAAAGGAAAAGGGTTCCAAGGAAGCATCAAACGCCATAACCAAGGACGCGGACCGATGACCCACGGTTCTCACTACCATAGAGGTCCAGGTTCAATGGGACCGATTGATCCCAACCATGTTCGCAAAGGGAAGAAACTCCCGGGACATATGGGACATGAAACAGTGACCATTCAGAACCTGCAAGTTGTCAAAGTGGACGAAGAGAAAAATCTTTTGCTTGTAAAAGGCAATGTCCCAGGACCAAGAAAAGGACTTGTGGAAGTTCGTAACGCGACAAAACACGACGCAATCGAACCACTTGACCCAGCACAATTCACCAAAGACGAAACCACTAAAGAAGAATCGTAAACGCTAGTACTTGAAAGGAGGATTTGAAATGCCAAAAGTAGCATTGTTAAATCAAAGCGGACAAAATGTTGGCGAAGTCAACTTGAATGATAACGTATTCGGCATCGAGCCGAACCAACAAGTCCTTTTCGATGTTGTCAAGGCCATTCGTGCCAACAATCGTCAAGGCACACATAAAGTAAAAACCCGCAGCGAAGTTCGCGGCGGCGGACGCAAACCATGGCGTCAAAAAGGAACCGGGCGTGCTCGTCAAGGTTCAACCCGCTCACCACAATGGACAGGCGGAGGCGTTGTTTTCGGACCGACTCCACGCGACTATACACTGAAAGTCAACCGTAAAGTCAGAAAACTCGCTCTTAGAAGCGCGCTTTCCCAAAAAGTCCAGAGTGAAAAACTGTTCGTCTTGGAAGGCTTCAATGTCGAAGCGCCCAAAACCAAGACAATGGTTGATATTCTCAACAACCTTAAAATTACTGACAAGGTGCTCATCATTCTTCCTGAAGGGGACACCAACGTGGAACTTTCAGCCCGAAACATCCCCAACGTGGTTGTTTCAACCGTATCACAAGCGAGTGTCTATGACATCATGCACAGCACGGTCGTAATCACGACGCAAGACGCGGTCAAAAATTATGAGGAGGTGCTTGTGTAATGTTAGCCTCTGAAATCATTAAGCGCCCGATTATCACGGAAAAAAGCATGCAACTTGTCGAAAACGAAAACAAATATACGTTCTCGGTCGACAAGCGCGCCAACAAGATTCAAATCAAAAGAGCGATTGAAGAACTGTTCGAGGTAAAAGTCTTGGACGTCAACGTTATCAATACCAAACCGAAGAAAAAACGTGTCGGACAGTACCAAGGGTACAAAAGCCAAGTCAGCAAAGCGATTGTTCAACTTGGCGAAGACGACAAGATCGAAATTTTCTCATCGTAAAGAAATAACCGAAAAAGGAGGTTACCGTAATGGCTTTAAAGAAATATAAACCAACCACTAACGGTCGCAGACATATGACCAGCCTGGATTTCTCTGAAATCACGACGAATGAGCCTGAAAAGACACTCGTTGTCAAACTGAGCAAGAAATCCGGAAGAAACAATCAAGGTAGAACCACTGTGCGCCATCATGGCGGCGGTGTCAAAAGAAAATACCGCATCATTGATTTCAAACGCGATAAAGAAGGTGTACCCGGCCGCGTCGCGACGATCGAATACGATCCGAACCGTAGCGCCAACATCGCTTTGATTTATTATGCCGACGGAGAAAAACGCTACATTCTGGCCCCTAAAGGCCTGAAAGTGGGCATGACCATCGAAAGCGGCACGCAAGCCGACATTCAAGTAGGGAATGCCAAGCTCCTCAAAGAGATTCCGGTCGGTACGACAATCCACAACATTGAACTGACTCCTCAAAAAGGTGGTCAACTCGTTCGTAGCGCCGGTACCCGTGCGCAAATCCTCGGACGCGAAGACAAGTACGTCCTTGTCAAGCTCGCGAGCGGCGAAGTCCGTAAAATCCTGGGAACCTGTCGCGCCACAATCGGTGTCGTAGGAAACGAAGACCATGAACTCGTCAACATCGGTAAAGCGGGACGTAACCGTTACAAAGGCATCAAACCTACGGTTCGCGGTTCTGTCATGAACCCTGTCGACCACCCTCACGGTGGTGGAGAAGGACGTCAACCGATTGGTATGCCTTCACCGGTATCACCATGGGGTAAAAAGACACTTGGTCTTAAGACCCGCAGAAATAAAAAAGCAAGCAGCCGTCTAATCGTCAGACGTCGTAAGAAATAGGAAAGGAGGAACTCATATATGGCACGCTCAATTAAAAAAGGACCATTTTGTGACGAACATCTAATGAACAAAGTGGAAAAAATGAATCAGGAAAATAAAAAGAAAGTTATCCAAACGTGGTCAAGACGCTCAACTATTTTCCCTGATTTCGTCGGACACACCATCGCAGTATATAACGGAAAAGAACATGTACCAGTGTATATCACGGAAGACATGGTCGGCCACAAACTAGGAGAGTTCGCTCCTACCAGAACTTATCGTGGACACGAAAAAGACAAGAAAGCTAAGAGAAAGTAGAGGAGGATATTATGGAAGCTAAAGCACAAGCCAAAACAGTTCGCATATCTTCTCGCAAAGTCCAACTTGTGATTGACCTGATCCGTGGAAAAGATGTCGGCGAAGCGTTTGCTATCCTGGCTCACACGCCAAAAGCTGCCGCTCCGATGGTTACCAAGCTTTTGAAATCGGCAGTTGCGAACGCAGAACACAACTATGATATGGATATTGAGAACCTATACATCAAAGAAATCTTTGTGGGCGAGGGTCCTACCATGAAACGCATCAGACCTCGTGCACAAGGTAGCGCCACACAAATCTTGAAAAGAACCAGCCATACTACGGTCGTAGTGGCTGAGAAAGAGTAAAGGAGGGAATCTAATGGGTCAAAAAGTAAATCCAGTCGGACTACGAGTTGGAATTATTAGAGATTGGGATTCTCGTTGGTACGCCAATAAAAATGACGTTGCCGATCTTTTGCATGAAGATATCAAGATCCGCGAATTATTGGAAGAACTGTATGAAAACGCTGCTGTAAGCAGAATTGAAATAGAACGCTTGAAGAAACGAATCGTCATCACCGTGCACACCGCCAAACCCGGTATGGTCATCGGTCGTGAAGGTTCCGTCAAAAATCAAGTGGTTGCCAAACTCAAAGAACTTACCGACAAACAGATCATTCTCAATGTAGTAGAAATCAAAAAGCCCGAACTAGATGCCAAGTTGGTTGCTGATGCAATCGCGAAACAGCTTGAAAACCGCGCCTCATTCCGTCGTGCTCAAAAAATGGCGATCCAACGCGCCATGCGTAGTGGAGCGAAAGGTTGCAGAACGCTTGTTTCCGGACGTCTGGGCGGAGCTGAAATGGCACGTAACGAGGGGTACAACGAAGGAAATGTACCGCTGCACACCCTTCGTGCCGACATCGATTATTCGATGAGAGAAGCACAAACCACCTACGGTAAACTGGGTGTGAAAGTGTGGATCTACAAGGGAGAAATCCTGCCTAAGAAGAAAAGGAGGGCAAACTAAT
>Ga0207421_10003216_pt1 | contig 19543 bp, 9 predicted proteins | sample SodLakKL_010_SED_4_FD_187542 | JGI IMG/M metagenome (GOLD analysis project Ga0207421, IMG submission 187542) | Alkaline sediment microbial communities from Lake Tanatar, Kulunda Steppe, Russia - 8KL_010_SED (SPAdes) (version 2) | ecosystem: Environmental > Aquatic > Non-marine Saline and... | reverse complement strand
TCGGCTTACAATGATGTTTTTGAGGGTAAAATGTTTACCTTATGAAACAACGCAAAGCGTTCCTGCAAAGCAGGGTTTCATTGGGGGGCTTCTAAGCTCCGAAAATAGGCTGTTTTGGGATATTTATCCTGATATTTAAGGATGATGGTTAGGTCCGACCCCAAAGAATACTTATTCACCGGATTTTTAATTTTGAAAAGGGACATGAAACCATGACCAAGAAAAACCTGCAAAGAGAAGAGGCTGACAAGAAACTCCGCCGCAGGGCGGAAGAATCGCTAAGCAAAGATTTTGCCGGGCAGCCGGAATTTTCAGATGTTGATACTCAAAAGCTCATTCATGAACTGCGGGTACACCAGGTTGAACTGGAGATGCAGAATGAGGAATTGCGTCAGGCCCAGGCCGAACTTGCACAGTCACGGGACAGATACCTTGAACTCTACGATTTTGCCCCCATCGGGTACTTCACCCTGGACAAAAAAGGCCTGATTAAGGAGGTCAACCTTGCCGGCGCGGAACTCTTGGGCCTAGAAAGGGCGCGTTTGATCCGGCAACGGTTTTCCCGTTTCATCGCGCCTAGCTCTCAGGATACGTTCTATTTCCATCGAAAAAGAGTGCTTGCGTCCGAAGACAGGCAGGTTTGCGAACTTGTGCTTGTGAACAGGAACGGTGCACAATTCCATGTCCAACTGCAAACCGTGTCCGTGGATGACGGCAAACATAGCAGCAGCCAGCTTTACATCGCGGTCATTGACATCACCTCACGAATTCGTCTTGAGGAGAATCTCAAGGTGTCTCACGAGAAGTTGGAGCGACAGGTCGAGGCCCGCACGAGTGAATTGACAGAAGCAAACCTGGAGCTCAAGGAGGAAATTGTTCAGCGCCGACAGATCGAGCTGAAATTGCAGGATTCTGAAGAAAAATACCGGATTGTTGTGGAAAACGCGAATGAAGGTATTGTCGTTACTCAGGACGGCAGAATTGAATTTTCAAATGCTAAATTCGAGGATATTTCAGGATATTCCAAAAAAGAGTCGGCCGGCTTGAGCATGGTTGATCTTGTCCATCCGGACGATGCAGAAATGGTCATGAAATATCATACGCAGGCAATGCAGGACCGGATGCAGTCAAAGCCATATAATCTGAGGGTGGTTGACAAGGAGGGGCAAACAAGATGGCTTCGGAACAAGAGGGTGCGGATCGAGTGGAACGGCAGGCCGGCCTTCCTGAGCTTTCTTGAGGATATTACAGCTCAGATACAATCCGAGCAGGTATTGAAGGAGATCGACGAACAGCTCAAGAATATTTTTCTGGAGTCGCCCATCGGTATTGCGGTTTATGATGCTCAAGGCCTTTTGTACGGCATGAACAAATCCTATATTGAACTTTACGGGATATCTGATACAACTCGAATCATGGGAAAATCGCTCTTTGACGACCCTCTGCTGAGCAGCGAGACTAAAAAAAGACTGCTGGCAGGCAACGCGATTCGAGAAGAACTCGCTCTTGATTATGCGAAAACCGCGGACCCAGCCATGTTTGATCCATCAAGAACAGGGACTTTGTATCTGGATGTGCTGATCACCCCATTGGGGATGAGTATGGGCGAGTCCGTGGTCGGATATATGGCCCAGGTCCAGGACATCACGAAGGGAAAGGATGCTGAACGGAGCATTCACGCTCTTTCCCAGCAGCTCATCAGGGCACAGGAAAGCGAGCGCCAGATGATTGCCCGTGAACTCCACGACCGGGTGGGACAGAACCTTGCGTCATTGAAAATGGATTTTGACAGCCTCGGCAATGTGAACCCGGATCACCTTCCGAAGACTCGAAAAAAGATCGCGGAGATTTCTTCTTTACTGAAAGCGACCGTCTCGGATATCCGGGATCTTGCCTATGAATTGCGGCCCCCGGGCTTGGATCATTTCGGATTCATGCAGACCATTATTCAATTCGGCAATGATTTCAGAGAGAAAACAGGGCTGGATGTGGATATGAGCTTTATGGGGATTCAAGAATTGCTTCTTGATTTTGATACGGAAATCAACCTGTATCGTCTGATCCAGGAAGGCCTGAACAATATCCATAAACACGCCCGTGCCAAGCGGATTGCGGTAAAAATGGTGGCCTCCCATCCGTCGATTATCTTAAGGATAGAAGATGACGGTATTGGGTTTGATCCGGAGAAACGGCTTTCAGCCTCGATCAGGGAGAAACGCATGGGCCTTTGCAGCATGCAGGAAAGGGCCAGTCTGCTCGGGGGCAAAATGAGAATTCAGTCACAACCGGGAAGAGGCACTGAAATCCATATCGAGGTGCCGTGTTTAGGGAGGAAAAATGGTTAAGAAAACAAAAGTGTTGATTGTCGATGATCATCCTCTTTTCAGGGAAGGCATCAAGGCAATCATTGAACGCAGCCCGGAATTCGAGGTGGCGGGAGAGGCGAGCGACGCGCAAACGGGACTGCAGCGGGCATCGGAGTGCAGGCCGGATATCGCCCTGGTTGACATATCACTCCCCGATCAAAGCGGCATCGATCTGACCAGGACCCTGAAAAGCGTCCTGCCCGAGACGCATATCCTGATTGTCAGTATGCATTCCAAAATGGGATATATAATCGAGGCGTTTCAGGCCGGAGCCATTGGATACCTGGTCAAGGAATCCGCCGGAGACGGGCTTTTGAAAGCACTGGGATGCATCGTAAAAGGCGAGTTTTTCCTTGACAACTCGGTTTCCCGTGCAGTGGTTTCAAAGATTTTGAAAGCCGCAGACAAGGAAGTGTACGTTGCTGACACCGATTACAGGAGCCTGACGACCCGCGAACAAGAAATCCTGCGCTTGTTGGCGGAAGGCCTTTCCACCAAAGAGGTCGGGAACCGGCTGTATATCAGCCCGAAAACAGTTGAGAACCATCGCACCAATATCATGCACAAGCTGCAAGCCAAAAGCCCTCTTGATCTTGTTCGTTACGCGGCACGAATCGGTCTGATCGATATCGATCATTGGAAGGGTGAAGACCCGTAATTTACAGGTAACCATGGGGCGTCATGCCATAGGAGAACACCTTCCTCCAGCCCCTTAGATCAAATCATTAAAACACCCTCCTCAATATCCACCCGGGAGATATTCCTGTCTCCCGGGATTTATTCTCGGAAAAAATAAGCAATTCCCCTATAGACGTGGCCAAACAGAAATGTATTATTGAAAATAGACGAGGTGGCCGGCATTTTTTTGCGTTGTGTACACAATTGATCAAAAAAGGGGGGAAAAAAGAAGAGCATTTTGAAAATGGGCGTGCGGATTGTGGCTGTCTTCTTGCTGCCGGGTGTTGCCGGCATGGCTCAGGCCCAAGCAGAGATAGAAACTACTGGGCCGGAATCCGTTTTTTAAGCCCGAATTGCTAACACATGGGGGGTAACGACTCACCATCATCAAATGAAAAAGTAGAAAAACTATGCCCATTATCAATTTAATTATTATTCTGGTTGTCGTAGGTGTGGTTCTGTGGCTGATTAACAACTACATACCAATGCAGTCCACCATTAAAACAATATTAAATGTCGTCGTTATTATCGCGGTGGTTATTTGGCTTTTGAGTGTCTTCGGGGTGATTGGCTCTTTATCAGGGATTCGCGTTGGGTAAGCGCTGGTGGTTTTTATCATGACGCTTACCACGGCGACAATTATCGAGAAATCAGCGCAATTCCTGGGGCGTCTGCGCGGGGATCCCCGTTTTCAGGAGAACAAAGGCGACGAAGCCCCGCTGCGCTCCGAATTGTTCAGCACCTCCCAGATGGAGGAGCACGGCAAAATTCTCGCGGACCTGCATACTTTGAGCGCGAAGCAAGCCCCGGAGCGACTGCTGGCCAGGCTTGCCAAGAACGAGAAGGTCCTTTTCGAGGTTCGCGATCTGTTGACTGAGGTCGTGCAGGCCAACCGCGTGATTATCCCGGCAGGGGAATGGCTGCTGGACAACTTCTATCTGATCGAAGAACAGATTCTGGTGGCGAGGAAGCTATTGCCCAAGGGCTACGCCAGGAAGCTTCCCCGTCTGAAGGACGGCCCGTCCAAAGGCCTTCCCCGGGTGTATGACATTGCCCTGGAGACCATCGCCCACGGCGACGGCCGTGTGGAGTTAGAGAGCCTGAGCGGTTTTGTTTCCTCCTACCAGACAGTGACACCTTTGCTCCTGGGAGAATTATGGGCCATTCCGATCATGCTGCGCCTTGCCCTGATCGAAAACCTCAGGCGGATTGCCGCTCGAATCGCCGCGAACCGGACAAGTCGCGATCTGGCCGGGCAGTGGGCTGATAACATCATAGAGACAGCGCAAAACGACCAGAAACAACTGATCCTCACTGTTGCCGACATGGCCAGGGCAACACCGCCCATGACCAGTTCCTTTGTCGCGGAGCTGGTTCGGCGTCTTCATGGACAGGGTACCGCATTCTCACTGCCTCTGGCCTGGATCGAGCAGCAACTCTCGGAATCCAACCTGACCATCGATCAGATGGTGCAGTCTGAGAATCAACAACAGGCTGCTGATCAGCTTTCCATCAGCAACAGCATCTCGGGCCTGCGCGTTCTGAGCGTCATCGACTGGCAAGGATTCGTGGAGACCCTGAGCGCTGTTGAGAACATCCTGCAACAGGACCCGGCCGGAATTCATGGCCGGATGCATTTCAACACCCGTGACCAATACCGGCACATCATAGAGGAAGTCGCCAGGAAAAGCGCACTCACAGAAGTAGACGTGGCCAGAACAGCCATTGAGCTCGCTAAGGAAAACAACACCGGGGCTGATGACCGCAAAAGGGTAGCCCATGTTGGCTTCTACCTTATTGACCAGGGAATTACCGACCTCGAAAGTAAGGTCAAGATCAGATTATCGGCCCTGGATATGATCCGCGGCCTTGGTCGCCGGTTCCCTTTATTCCTGTATCTAGGCTCTATTGCCCTGGTCTCGGTGATTATTTGTGCCGCCCTGCTGGCAAAAACCCGTTCAGACGGGGTGGACGGAGTGCTGCTCTGGTTCGTGGGCGGGCTCTCTCTGCTGGCGGTAAGCCAGGTGGTCATGGCGCTGATCAACCTCATTGCTGTTCGTCTTGCCAAACCGCATAGACTCCCCCGCATGGATTTTTCCAAGGGCATTCCTCCGGAATCGTCCACCCTGGTCGTGGTTCCGGCCATGCTTTCCAGTTCTGAACATATCACGAAATTAACTGATGCTCTGGAGGTCCGGTTTCTGGCCTGCCAGGAGGAAAACCTGCGCTTTGGCCTGCTGACCGACTTTCTGGACGCCTCTGAGGAAAGGACCCCTGAAGACGAATCTCTGGTTTTGCTGGCCAGGCAAGGAATCCAAAGACTTAATGCGACATACGGGGCCAATGAAGACATTTTCTTTCTCTTTCATCGACCTCGCCAATGGAATCCAAAGGAACGAATCTGGATGGGCCATGAACGCAAGCGTGGCAAGCTGGCCGCGCTTAATGCGCTGCTCCGTGGCGGCAATTCAAGGGATTCCCATAAAGGCACTGATGTAAATTTCTCGCACATTGTTGGAAACCTCGACGTGCTGCAGAGCGTAAAATACGTCATCACCCTGGACACGGACACGGACCTTCCGCGGGATAGCGCGTGGCAGCTCGTGGGTGCCATGGCCCATCCCTTGAACCATCCCCAATACGATGCGGACCAGGGGCGCATAGTGTCCGGATACGGCATCCTGCAGCCCAGGGTGGCGGTCAGTCTGCCGGGAGCAAACAGGTCGCGCTATGCCCGCATGCACGGAATTGACGCTGGTATCGATCCCTACACCGGGGTTACCTCAGACCTCTATCAAGACCTCTTCAACGAAGGTTCGTACATCGGCAAGGGAATTTACGACGTCGACGCCTTCGAGCAGGTCCTCAAGGATCGTTTCCCCGAAAATATGGTCCTCAGCCACGACCTTATCGAGGGCTGCCATGCCCGATCAGGACTGATCAGCGATGTACAGCTCATTGAGGAGTATCCGGCGCGCTACGACGCGGATATGGATCGCTGTGTACGCTGGATTCGCGGGGACTGGCAGATCCTGCGATGGCTGTTTCCCGGTGTCCCCGGTCCCAAGACCAAATTCACTAAGAATGTGCTCTCGCTTTTGTCCCGCTGGAAGATCTTCGACAATCTCCGGCGCAGCCTCGTACCCATGGTGCTGACCCTCCTGCTCCTGCTCGGCTGGACCGTCATGTCCCCGCCCTGGTTCTGGACCGCGGTGGTCATCGGCATCGTGCTTGTTCCCGCCTTGATTAACTGTCTCATGGGCTTCTTCAACACCACCGGCCACGCCCTGACCAGCCATCATTTCGCCAGCGCGGCCCAGGCCATCACCAGATGCCTTGCCCAGTCCACGTTCACCCTGATTTGCCTGCCGTACGAGGCAGCCACCAACAGCGCCGCAATCCTGAGAACCCTGTGGCGGATGAACGTATCCGGCCGGGGGCTTCTGGAATGGAACCCGCCGGGCCTTGCCCAAGGCACGGGACGAACAGGGTCAGGTTTGTCGATGCTTGGCGCATCGTATCGCAGGATGTGGATCGCTCCGATCGCGGCAATCATTGTGGCAGCTTATCTGTTTCAAACCCGGACAATGGCCCTGCCCGTAGCCTTGCCGGTGCTGATCCTCTGGTTTGCCTCACCCCTCATCGCCTGGTGGATCAGTCTGCCCATCAGGCCCCGGAGAGTCCGGTTGACCGATGATCAATTAATCTTCTTGCGCAAGCTTTCCCGCAAGACCTGGGCCTTTTTCGAACAATTCGTCGGTCCTGAAGACAACTGGCTGCCCCCGGACAATTTTCAGGAAAAACCGCACAAGGTGGTGGCCCACCGCACGTCGCCCACCAACATGGGATTTGCGCTGCTCTCAAATCTGACAGCTCTCGACTTCGGCTATATTACCACCGGGCATTTCCTGGATCGCACTGAGAACGCCCTGAGCGCAATGGAAAGTCTTGAACGGTATCGTGGCCACTTTTACAACTGGTACGACACCCGAACCCTCAATCCGCTTTTGCCCATGTTCGTTTCGTCGGTGGACAGCGGAAACCTGGCAGCAAGTCTGATGATCTTACGTGAAGGATTGCTCGCGCTTCCCGACGAAAAGCTCACAGGGGAAAGACTCTTGGACGGAATTGCCGATACAGCTCTGGTGCTCATGGATGTCTCAAGTGACAGCAAACCAGCCGAGCTGACGCAGTTCATGAAAGAAATGGAGTCCATCCGGTCTTCCTCTCCAAATGCGACCCTTTGGGCCCTGAAGGCATCCCTCAGGCAGCTGGCAACATCTGCCGAGGGAGTGGTTCTGGGTTTTGAAACCGACCCTGAAAGTGACGCAGTGTGGTGGGCGAGGTCTCTTGAGAAACAATGCCGGGATGCAGTGGATGAGCTGAACCTGCTCGCGCCCTGGGCCGAACCTTCGCTTGCAGGGATGATTGTCGACTACATCCCCTCCCTCGGGGAAAGCCTCACACTTCGCCGGGTGGCTGGCCTGGACAACGAGGTGATGTCGTTAATAGAGGAATCACGGCAGAGCAGCGGGACGCCGGAAGAAAAACAACGCCTGGACAAGATCCAACAGCTGATCACCGAATCCAGCCTCAATGCCGGGAGAAGAATCCTGCGTCTAAAAGAGCTTGCACAACATTGTCAGGAACTCGCCCGGAACATGGAATTTTCTTTCCTGTACAACAACACACGCCGTCTCCTGGCCATCGGCTACAACGTCAGCGAGGGGCGCAGGGACGGAAGCTTCTACGACCTGCTGGCTTCGGAAGCGCGACTAAGCAGTTTCGTTGCCATTGCCCAGGGGCAACTTCCCCAGGAAAGCTGGTTTGCCCTGGGACGTCTGCTGACCATTGCCGGCGGAGAGTCGATCCTTCTTTCCTGGAGCGGTTCCATGTTTGAATATCTGATGCCCCTTTTGCTGATGCCCACCTATGATCAGACGATTCTTGATCAAAGCTGCAGGGCCGCCGTGGCCAGACAGATCGACTACGGCAAGCTACGTGGCGTACCCTGGGGAATTTCGGAATCAGGCTACAACATGACCGACAGTCAGTTCAACTACCAGTACAAGGCCTTCGGGGTGCCCGGCCTCGGCCTGAAACGAGGGTTAGCCGAAGATCTGGTCATCACCCCCCATGCTTCGGCGTTGGCGCTCATGGTGGCACCCGAGGCGGCCTGTCGCAATCTTGAAGATCTCTCGTCCCGTGGTTTTCAAGGCAGGTACGGCTTATACGAGGCCATTGACTACACTCCAAGTCATCTTCCTCGCGGACGAACCAGTGCCGTGGTTCAGTCCTACATGGCCCACCATCAGGGCATGAGCCTGCTCGCCCTGACGCATCTGCTGCTGGACCAACCCATGCAGAAACGGTTCGAAGCGAATCCCATGTTTCAGGCGACTGTACTGCTGCTTCAGGAACGGCTGCCCAAGGCCACGGCATATCATTCGCACATATCGAAACTTTCCGAATCACGGAAGACGTCGGCATCTTTGAAGGAAAAGCCTCTGCGCATCTCCACAACTCCCAATACGCCCATCCCTGAGGTGCAGCTCCTGTCCAACGGAACATACCATGTCATGGTCACCAATGCAGGAGCCGGGTACAGCCGCTGGAAAGATCTGGCCGTGACCAGGTGGCGTGAAGACGGAACATGCGATAATTGGGGGGCTTTCTGCTATATCCGGGACATTTCCAGCGGTGTCTTCTGGTCCGCGGCGCACCAGCCTACGCTTAAGTCGCCTGATCACTACGAAGCAATATTTTCCGAAGGCCGGGTTGAGTTCCGCCGCCGGGACGAGGATATTAACACCCATACCGAAATTGCTGTTTCACCCGAGGATGATACTGAACTGCGCCGGGTCACCATTACCAACCGATCCACAACCCACAGAACCATCGAAGTAACCAGCTATGCTGAAGTCGTTCTGGCATCCCCTGCATCCGACGCAGCGCATCAGGCCTTCAGCAATCTCTTTGTTCAGACCGAGATAATCAGGCCCCAGTGCGCAATTATGGCCACCCGAAGGCCCCGGTTTGCAGACGAGAAACCGCCGTGGATGTTTCATACTTTGGCTGTCCACGATGCGGACATAGGTGAGATGTCCTATGAGACCGACCGGTTGAGGTTTATCGGTCGCGGGAACACCCCTGCCGATCCAGAAGCCATGCAGAGCCTCTCTCCCCTTTCCGGCAGCGAAGGTCCGGTCCTTGACCCCATCGTAGCAATTCGTTGTCAAATCACCCTGGACCCGCAAGCATCGGCAACCGTAAACATAATCACCGGAGCAGCAAAAACCCGCGATGTCTGTGCGGGCCTGGTGGGCAAATACCGGGATCGATATCTTGTGGACCGTGTTTTTGAGCTGGCATGGACCCATAGCCAGGTCCTTCTGCAACAGATTAACGCCACGGAAGCTGAGGCGCAGCTCTACGGGCGGCTTGCGGCCTCGGTTCTCTACGCCAATTCAGGACTGCGCCCCCATTCCAGCCTGATCATGAAAAATTTTCGGGGACAATCCAGCCTCTGGGGCTATTCCATCTCCGGAGACCTGCCCATTGTCCTGCTGTGGATCGAGGATCGGGAGAACATCCAGTTGGCCCGCCAGCTCATTCAGGCCCATGCATACTGGCGACTCAAAGGGCTGCCCGTGGATATGGTGATCATCAATGAAGATCATGCCGGTTATCGGCAGGTTCTGCACGACCAGATCATGGGGTTTATCGCCGCCGGAGTGCATGGCAAGCGGGCAGATCGACCGGGTGAAGTGTTTGTGCGCAACGCTGATCAAATTTCTGAGGAAGACCGGATCATCTTTCAGGCCCTGGCCCGCATAGTCATTCGCGACAGCCTGGGAACCCTCGAGGATCAACTGAACCGCGTTGATCTTAATCAACCGAACATTCCAGCCCTGGAGCCGACCCGAATTTTTCGCCCTCTGCCTCCCACTGTCGCGGCCCTGCCTCGGGAAGACCTCCTTTTTTTCAACGGAATAGGGGGATTTACCCCGGATGGACATGAATACGTCATTTCAACCAGTCACGAGCAGATCACACCAGCGCCGTGGGTCAACGTGCTGGCCAATCCAAATTTCGGCGCTGTTGTCTCGGAAAACGGCCCAACCTACACCTGGAGCGAGAACGCCCATGAATTCCGACTGACCCCATGGCACAATGATCCGGTGGTAGATTCAAGCGGTGAAGCCTTTTACCTGCGCGACGAAAATCGCGGACATTTCTGGTCTCCCATGCCGCACCCCGTCAGAGGAGCATCTCCCTACGTCACCCGGCACGGATTCGGATACACGGTGTTCGAACATACAGAGAGCGGCATCAGTTCGGAGGTATGGGTCTTTGTGGCCATGAACGCGCCGGTCAAGTTCACGGTGCTCAAGGTGCGCAACCGGTGCGGCCGGTCGCGACGGCTCTCGGTGAGCGGATTCGCCGAGTGGGTGCTGGGGGATGTGCGTCCCAAGACAGGGATGCATGTAAGCACCGAAATCGACCCTGAAAGCGGCGCTATTCTGGCAAACAACCCCTATAACACCGAATTCAGCGGACGGGTGGCCTTCTTTAACGTGGATCATGCCACCAGAACGGTAACCGCGGATCGGACCGAATTTATCGGTCGTAATGGATCCCTGGCCCGACCCGCGGCCATGACCCGGTCCCGCCTCTCCGGCAGGGTCGGAGCCGCAATGGATCCCTGCGCGGCCATGCATGTTGTTTTTGATCTGGACCCCGGTGAAGAACGGGAGATCGTGTTTACCCTCGGTGCCGGGCGAGACGGCGACGAGACCGCGCATCTGGCGCGGCGTTACCGAAACTCGGTTGCGGCTCGCAAGGAGCTTGAATCGGTATGGCGCTACTGGAACCACACCCTGGGGGCGGTCCAGGTGGAAACCCCGGACAAGTCCGTGGATCTCTTAGTCAATGGCTGGCTTTTGTACCAGACCATCGCCTGTCGGCTGTGGGGCCGCAGCGGCTACTACCAGTCCGGAGGGGCATTCGGCTTCCGTGACCAGTTGCAGGACTCCATGGCCCTGATCTATGCTGAGCCGGGTCTTGTGCGCGAACATCTGCTCCGCTGCGCCGGCCGCCAGTTTCCAGAAGGCGATGTTCAGCATTGGTGGCACCCCCCCACCGGCAGGGGGGTACGTACCAAATGTTCCGACGACTATCTCTGGCTGCCCCTGGCCACGTGCCGCTACGTCCAAAGTACCGGGGATACCGGGGTGCTGGACGAACCCGTTCACTTCATCAACGGCCGCGAACTGGATCACAAAGAGGAATCCTACTACGATCTTCCGGTCAGATCTGAAGAAACAGCCGACTTGTATGAGCATTGCGTACGTGCAATCCAGAGGGGACTCAGGTTCGGTGAACACGGCCTGCCCCTGATGGGATCCGGCGACTGGAACGACGGTATGGATATGGTAGGCCGCGAAGGAAAAGGCGAAAGCGTCTGGCTGGCATTTTTTCTGTGCGAGGTGCTGAACCGATTCGCCGAAGTTGCCAAGCTGCGCGGCGATCTGGACTTTGCCCGACAATGCCGAGATGAGGCTGCACAGCTTGGCCAAAGCATTGAGGAACATGGCTGGGACGGCGCCTGGTACCTCCGGGCGTATTTCGATGACGGCACCCCCATGGGCTCTGCTGAAAGTCCGGAATGCCGGATCGACTCCATAGCCCAAAGCTGGTCGGTCCTTTCCGGCATGGGCGACGAGGAGCGTTCGCGGGCAGCCATGGAAGCCGTGGATAAATATCTGGTGCGCCGGGATGACGATCTGATCCAGCTTTTGGATCCGCCATTTGACAAATCCGCATTGAATCCGGGGTATATCAAGGGCTACGTGCCGGGCGTGCGTGAAAACGGCGGACAGTACACCCACGCCGCCATCTGGACGACCATGGCCTTTGCCGCACTGGGTGAAAAGCGCCGCGCCTGGGAACTGTTCGCCATGATCAACCCCATCAATCACGGAAATTCTCCTGAAGAAGCGAACAAATACAAGGTCGAACCCTACGTGGTCGCGGCGGACGTTTACGCCGTCAAGCCGCACACGGGCCGGGGAGGTTGGACGTGGTACACGGGATCAGCCGCCTGGATGTACCGGCTGATCATGGAATCCCTGCTGGGTTTCAGGTTGGAAGCCAATAAGTTGTTTTTCAAACCATGTCTCTCCACACTATGGAACAATTTCACGATTCGCTACCGCTTTCGGGGGACCAACTATCAGATCACGGTCAGGCAGCAACAGGATGACGAAGACGGAGCGGCGAGTGTTACGATGGACGGGGTGGTACAACAGGAAATGACCATTGCGCTTGTGGATGACAGACAAGATCATACTGTGGAAGTAGTGCTGACATGCTGATATTGACGACCAGCTGGCCAACTATGAGTCCACCCGGCAGTTACAAATTTTCTTCCATGTGATCTTCGGACTTCCTGTGTTTGCGATAGCGGGAATATTAGACAAGCTGCAAAAACTGATCCAGGCATCACATCAGGCAGCCAGAGTCACTTTTTTAGGAACCTCACCATGTCCGCACAACCAGACACGAACAATACCATCATCAAACATCCCCATGCCCTCACGGTACAAGAGTGCCTCGACACGTTGCAAAGCCATGCTGTCGGGCTGGAACCGGACGATGCCCAAAAGCGCCTGGAACGCTTCGGCCTGAACAAGCTGCCGGAGCCGGAGCCGGATGGATTACTGAAACGCTTTTTCAAACATTTTCATGACATCCTGATCTACATCCTGCTGGCCGCGGCCGGCATCACCGCTCTGCTGGGTCACTGGATAGACACCTTCGTCATTCTGGGCGTGGTAGTCATCAACGCGTTGATCGGTTTTTTCCAGGAGGGCAAGGCCGAAGAGGCCCTGGCCGGCATTCGCAAGATGCTCTCCCTGCACGCCCAGGTCCGTCGCGGCGGAGATTTTCATGACATCGAAGCGGAGTTGCTGGTTCCGGGAGACATCGTCCGTTTGCGCTCCGGGGACAAGGTTCCAGCGGATATACGGCTGTTGAACACCACAAACCTGCGCATCGAGGAATCCGCACTGACCGGCGAATCCGTTGCCGCGGCCAAGCAGACCGACCCCGTGCTTAAGGACGCCCCCCTGGGGGATCGCAAAAGCATGGCTTATTCCGGGTGCCTTGTGGCGGCCGGACGCGGCGTGGGCGTGGTCGTACACACCGGTTTACAAACCCAACTTGGCCGAATCAACCGAATGATCCAGGAAGTGGAAAAACTGGCTACTCCGTTGACACGCCAGATGGCCTACTTCGGCAAGGTGCTGTCCGTGGTCATTCTCTTCCTGGCCGGCCTTATGTTCGCTGTCGGGTGGCTCCTCCATGACATGCCCATGGAAGACCTCTTTTTCGGGGCCATCGGCTTTGCCGTGGCCGCCATTCCCGAAGGACTGCCGGCCATTCTGTCCATCACTCTGGCCTTGGGCGTGCAGCGCATGGCCCTGCGCAAGGCCATTATCCGCCGCTTGCCCGCCGTAGAAACCCTTGGTTCGGTGACGGTGATCTGTTCGGACAAGACCGGCACCCTGACCCGCAACGAGATGACCGCCCGGGCCGTGGTGACCGCGACCCAAACCTACCACGTCAGCGGCACGGGCTACGTTCCCGAAGGCCACATCCGAGGGGCGGACGAACAACGCGCCGAACTCGGAGACAATTCCGATCTCTTGCAGGTTATTGAGATCATGGCCGTGTGCAATGACGCAATTATCTTCGAGGAGGACGGTCGCTGGAAACTGAACGGCGAGCCCACGGAAGGAGCGCTGCGCACTCTGGGCCGCAAGGCTGAATTTGATCCAACGCCATATATTCGCCTGGCGGAGCTTCCTTTTGAATCCGAAACCAAGTTCATGGCCACCCTGAATAAAAGTCCTGAAGAAAAAATCCTTCTGTTGCTCAAAGGTGCGCCAGACCGTCTGCTAGACCGTTGCACGCTCCAGCTTGCCGCTGACGGCGGCACCGAGCCCCTGGACCGTGCCATGTGGGAAGCCAGGCTGGAGGAACTGGCCGCTCGAGGTCAGAGAATCCTGGCCGCGGCCTGGCGGGAACTACCCCGTGAAGATTCGGATGCGTTGCGACTGACCAAAAGCCAGGCCCTGTCTTCGGAAGACGTTGACCAGAAGATGATATTTGCCGGCCTGGTGGGCATTGTTGACCCCCCCCGCCCCGAGGCGATTACGGCAATCAAGATCTGCCGCGAAGCCGGCATCCGGGTGAAGATGATCACCGGGGACCATGCGGCCACGGCCATGGCCATCGGCAAGGAAATGGGGATCGGCAACGACACGGCGGCCATCACCGGACCGGAACTGGAAGCCGCGAGCGATACGGAAATGCGCCGCCTGGCCGTGAAACATGACATTTTTGCCCGCACCAGCCCGGAGCACAAGTTACGCCTGGTCACGGCCCTGCAAGCCGAAAAGGAAGTGGTGGCCATGACCGGAGACGGAGTCAACGACGCTCCGGCTCTGAAACGGGCCGATGTCGGCATAGCCATGGGCATCAAGGGCACCGAGGCAACCAAGGAGGCCGCGGAGATCGTACTCATGGACGACAATTTCGCCACCATTGAACACGCCGTGGAAGAAGGCCGTACCATTTACGACAACCTGCGCAAGGCGATTTTATTTCTTCTCCCGACCAACGGCGCTGAAGGGTTGGTCGTCCTCACCGCCATCGTCGCCGGCTTTGCCGTGCTCCCTTTGACACCGGTTCAAATCCTTTGGGTGAACATGGTGACGGCCATCACCCTGGCCATGGCCCTGGCCTTTGAACCATCCGAACCAGACCTGATGTCCCGTCCTCCGCGTCGTCCCGGTACGGCCATTCTGGGCGGCTACTTTCTCTGGCGGATCGGCTTTGTCTCCGTACTTATCGGAGGAGCCACCCTGGCTGTTTTCCAGGTGGAAATGTCCATGAACATGGACGTAGAAATCGTGCGCACCGTCTGTGTGAACACTTTAGTGGCCGGCCAACTTTTCTACCTGTTCAACAGCCGCTTTCTTCGAGAAGCCGCGTGGCTGCCCTCCCGTCTTCTAAGCAACAAGGTCGCCTTGATCGCTTCCGGAGTCCTGATCCTCTTCCAACTCATTTTCGTTTATGCCCCGTTCATGAATCTCTGGTTCGGTTCAGCCCCTTTGGAGCTCCGCCATTGGCTGGTTCCACTGGGTATCGGCCTGATAGTCTTCACCCTGTCGGAACTCGAAAAAGTCGTGTATCGAAAATTTGAAAAGGTAAAGTAAAAGCAGCTACTCAGCAAATCCGAGTAATAAGTGAAGTGGATAGCGGTAACGCGCCTGCCTTCAGGGTTATGACTGACTCAGAGACGGCATTGAAAAACAAGTCATTCCCGCTAAGAAGGGCTCGTTAACGCTATCCAGCCTCGGTACAAGGAGCAACCCGGAATTTGCTGAATAGTTGCAAATTTTTTGGAACTATTCACCATAACCTTGGCCTGCCTGGAACTAAGGTTTCTTTTGTTACGAACTCCCTATCGCGGTTCCGTAGGACAAACAATTAATTTACTACCAGTAACCGATTTTGAGATTTAACAAGTCTGGATAATTATGAAAACCTTAACGACGCGCTTGTTTGTCCAACTGAACCGTCGACGGTCAAACATCGCAACAATACGAAACCTTAGCCCCAGGCAGTCCTTTAACGATGAGGTTAACCAAAAAACATGGTGAACAGTTACAATTTTTTAAACATTCTGATAAAGGGCTATCCATGAAAACCATCGTGACAATGACTTTGAATCCGGCCATCGACAAGAGTTCAAGCGTTGCTCATGTCGTGGCCGAGCAAAAGCTGTACTGCAAACCCCCACGTTTCGAACCCGGAGGCGGCGGAGTGAATGTCTCCCGAGCCATCAAAAAACTGGGTGGGGAATCCATTCTCCTTTATCCTGCAGGGGGCCTGACCGGCGCCAGGCTCCAAGAACTCCTGGATCAGGAGGACCTGGACCATCGCCGGTTTCCCATTGCGGGATTGACCCGGGAGAGTCTGGTGATTCTGGAGGAATCCACCGGCCGACAGTATCGTTTCGGGATGCCGGGGCCAGAGTTGAGAGAACAAGAAAGGGAACAGTTCCTGGATGAATTGTCGTTCGTAGAACCAGCTCCCGACTACTTGGTGGTCAGCGGAAGCCTTCCTCCGGGCGTACCCACTGACTATTATACACGGGTGGTTCGTACCGGAAAGAACAGGGGCGCAAAAGCGGTCATCGACGTTTCGGGTGAAGCTCTGGAAAAGGTGCTGAAGGAAGGCGTGTATCTGATCAAGCCCAATATTCGCGAGTTCAGGGAATTGGTCGGCAAGGACATCAAAGAGGAATCACAGATCAAGGCAGAGGCCCAAAAAATGGTCAAGAACGGCTACTGCGAGATGCTGATCATCTCACTGGGCTCGGCTGGCGCTTTGATGATTTCCAGCGAGATTTCCGAACGCATCCTGCCGCCGACCGTGCCGATTGTCAGTAAGGTCGGGGCCGGGGACAGCATGGTGGCCGGTATTGTCTTGAGCCTCGCCCGGGGCAAAACGCCCAGGGAATCCGTCCTGTTCGGCGTGGCGGCCGGCACGGCAGCAGTCATAACGCCGGGAACGGAATTGTGCCGGAGAGAGGATGCCGAAAGGTTGTATGAAAACATGCTTTCAAGTCTTTGATCCATCCCATTTACCTTAATTTAACAGGGAGGCGGCCATGAAATTGCCGGCTTATAAAACCAAAATCGTCTGCACCATTGGCCCGGCCTCCCGCTCAGAGAATGTCTTGGAGCGCTTAATGCTGCAGGGCATGAATGTGGCGCGGCTCAATTTCGCCCATGGAACCCTGCAGGGGCACAAGGAGGATATCCGTCGGATACGCGCGGTGGCGTCAAGGCTTCAAAGTCACTGCCTGATTATGGCGGATCTTCCCGGACCCAAAATACGAATCGGTAAACTCGTGGATGAGCCGCTTATTCTGAAAAAAGGGCAGGAGGTCATACTGACTGTTAAAGATCTTATCGGCACACCTAATAAGATACCTGTTGATTACAAGAGACTGCCTGAGAGTGTAAGCCCGGGAAGCCTGATTTTCCTTAATGACGGCTTCATACAGCTCAGGGTAGACAGGGTGTCGGGTGAGGAGGTTTTCTGCCGAACGGTTATCGGCGGTCCACTCCTGTCTTACAAAGGATTAGCCCTTCCCGGAGTAAAGATATTTGCTGATGCGGTGTCGGACACGGACCTGGAGTTCGTCGCATTTGCCCTGCAGGAGGGCGTGGATGCATTTGGTGTTTCATTTGCGGAGACAGCGGATGACATACGCAAGGTGAAGGGCTTTGCACAAAAAGATGGGCAATCAGCGTATGTGATTGCCAAAATCGAGCGGCCCGAGGCCGTTGACAATTTCGATGCGATTCTTTCCGCGGCGGATGCCATCATGATTGCACGCGGTGACTTGGGGGTTCAAATCCCTTTAGAAGACGTGCCTGCTGTTCAGAAAAAACTGACCCACAAGGCAAATCTTTTGGGTCGGCCCGTGATAACAGCGACGCAGATGTTGTTATCCATGACTGAGAATATCCGGCCCACCCGTGCCGAGGTCTCCGATGTGGCCAATGCGATTTTTGATGGGACAGACGCGGTGATGTTATCCGAAGAGACGGCTATAGGAAAATATCCTGTAGAAACGGTTGAAATGGTAACCAAAATAGCAGCATCCGCAGAGCGGGAAAAAAAAGCGGTCAGTGCATTGGCCGATCTGACCACATACTTCAGAACAGGTGCGGGTTCCGGCAATACCACAGTTGAGAATATTGTTTCCCTGAATGCCGTCGAATCTGCAAACGCATTAAATGTGCGCTTCATACTGACCCGCACGCAAAGCAAGGGCGTCGCTTGCCTTATCTCCAGATTCAAACCGGACTGCTGGATACTTTCCTGTGGCGGCTATGAAAAAACGAATGATTTTCTGGCTCTGTCTTACGGGGTTTATCCTGTTTGTATTGACTATGAAACAACTGGCTTTGCCGATGGGGTCATGCGGTTTATGGACAAGGCAGGGATGGTTGAAAAAGACGAGAGAGTGATTTTGGTTGAGGATGCATCACCCCAAGACATGCACGAAACCGATTCGCTCAAAATAATCAGAACACGTTGAACCCCTGGGCCTGACAACAGCCACTGAAAAGAAAGATCAACGGGGTCTGTCACCCCCTGGACTATACTGCTGGATTGCGTTTTTCACATGGGATAAGCATGCCGCCGCCTACGAGTTCTGGCACGAAATATACAAGGCGTTCGTGAAATCCATTGGAGATATCCTGCTGTGTAAAAAATTCCTGTCCATCCCGAAACTCTTTTGTTTCCGGATGCTGAAACTGCCCGTCTCCGGATGAAAACAAGTTCGGGCCGGACTGGTGGCGATCACCCTGCTGGTTGTGGCAGTGCTCGTCCACCTGATGTGGCCTTTCTGATTGTTCTGCCGGCTCGCATTCTCTTGCCTCTATACACTGGGGAGCGCGTTCATTCATCCTTTCGCCCATCCCGGGAATTATTCCCGCCTTCTGTGATTTCTTCTCATAAAAATATGTGATTTTCCTACAGACAGGGATGTCCAATAGAGTATCATCCAGTTATGTAGTCAGTGGTGTTCAGTAAGATAACCAAAATAAGGAGAATGCATCATGAAAAATTCAATGTATCGTTTGTCTGTGGCGGTTGCCGTGCTTTCACTCGCGTTGTTGAGCAATATCAGTTTCGCGTCCGAAACGGACGACCGCATCGTCTCATCCGCAAAAGAGTCCTATGTATTTAATACATTTTTGCAAAACGGCGATGTTCAAATCCAATCCAAGGATGGAGTTGTGACGTTGTCTGGGACGGTCACCGAAGAATCGCACAAGCTTCTGGCCCAGAAGACCGTGGCCAGTCTGCCCGGAGTGAAAAGCGTAAACAACGAACTGAAATTAAAAGGAGACCCCCCCGCTGAGATGTCGGATACTTGGATCACCTTAAAAGTGAAGTCCACGCTCCTGTTCCATCGAAACGTCAGCGCCATGACGGAAGTGAGTACCACGGACGGAGTCGTAACCCTGAGGGGTGAAGCCGACAATCAGGCCCAAAAGGAACTGACTGCGGAGTATGCCAAGGATATTGAAGGGGTCAGGGCAGTCTTGAATGAGATGACGGTTGCAAAGACTGCCGATACACAGGTCGAAGAAAAGCCGGAGGATAAAACCGTTGGCGAAAAGATTGACGACGCCTCCATCACAGCCCTGGTCAAAGCAGCCTTGCTGTATCATCGCTCCACCAGCGGCCTGAACACCAAGGTCGAGACCAGCGACGGGATGGTCACCCTGAGCGGCGAGGCCAACAATGCGACGGAAAAGGAGCTGGCCGAAAGATATGCCGGTAACGTAAAGGGCGTAAAAAAAGTGGTCAACAACATGACCATCGAATGATTTTTGTCC
>Ga0207421_10003215_pt1 | contig 19547 bp, 17 predicted proteins | sample SodLakKL_010_SED_4_FD_187542 | JGI IMG/M metagenome (GOLD analysis project Ga0207421, IMG submission 187542) | Alkaline sediment microbial communities from Lake Tanatar, Kulunda Steppe, Russia - 8KL_010_SED (SPAdes) (version 2) | ecosystem: Environmental > Aquatic > Non-marine Saline and... | reverse complement strand
GCCTGTTTCCCGCACTTTTCTTCTCCTTTAACCGCCGAGACTGTGAGCAAAAAGCGCACGACACGGCACGGCAATTCAATCTGCTGCCCCATCACCAAAAACGAGCCGTTCAGTTCGTGATCGAAAAGCAGCTGCGCCGTGCCGGCGTTTCCAAAAAGCGCGTCCCTGGGTTCAACGATCATCTCCAATGCTGGCTGCGGGGTACGGCGGTTCACCATGCGGGGCTGCTGCCAGTCCTGCGCCGCATCGCTGAGCAGCTGCTCTCCGACGGCTTGATTCGGATCATCTATGCCACAGAGACCTTTGCCGTGGGTGTGAATATGCCCGTGCGCACCGTATGCTTTGGCAGTTTGGAGAAGTATGACGGCCGCAGACGCCGGTTCCTGACGCAGCAGGAATACTTTCAGATGGCTGGCCGGGCGGGGCGGCGAGGACGCGACCGATCGGGAACTGTCATTTCCATGGCCAGCGTCCGGCAGCTGTCCAAGGGCCCGGCACCTGTCTGGGACGAGACACAGTTAGAGCCGGTATACAGCCGGTTTTCCTTCAGCTATAATCTGATTCTCAATATGCTGCATCGCCATCCCCATCGTTCCCTGGAGTCGTTGTTGACCCACACGTTTTCGGTATACCAAAAACAACGGCCCAAGCAGGAGCTGGTGCAAGAGCTGCAAGTGCAGACGGCTATCTTGGAGCGCCTGGGGTATTTGGACAATGGCGGGCACTTGACCGAAAAGGGACTAAAAGCGTGTGATCTATACGTGCATACGCTGCTGCTTTCGGAACTGTTGGAACTGGGCCATCTAGAAGACGCAGACCCCGTCAAACTGGCCAAGCTGGCCGGGAGCCTGATGTGGGAGCGCAGCCAGAAGCTCCCGGCGCTTCCCGGAGACCCGTGGCTCTTGGAGGTGGAAGTGGTACGGGATACCCTGGCCCGGAAAGCGCAGATGCCTCCTGAGGATGTCAGTGTCTTTCACCATGCTGCGGCGGTACCCATGGGTTTGTGGGCCAAGCAGAAACCTTTGGACCAAGTACTGCAGAAAGGTTCGCTGGAAGCCGGTGACTTTGTGCAGCTGGCCCGGCGCAGTATGGATCTGCTGCGGCAGCTAGAGCGTGCTGCACCTGCAGCGGTGTCGCAGCGGGCCGCGCAGGCTATAGAAGCATTGGACCGTGACGTGGTTCGCGTTAGGGTGTAGCCGGCCGGTTACACAAAAGACTCTCCAAAACCTGCGGGTTCTGGAGAGTCTTTTGGTAGGGGCGGGCAGATCATTGGCGGTCTAGCCTTGCGCTTCCATGTATTTGTAGTAGGCTACCAACGTTTTGGCGTCATTGATTTCACCGCTTTTTACCATGGTGCGGACATCCTCCAAGGCTATCCAGCGGACGGTCAAGTCTTCGCCCTCCTCCAAATGCTGTACACCCTCCTTCAGGCCTTGTGCCGTGAACAGATGCAACACTTCTGTGGTGTACCCCGGAGAGGGGTAGATATGGCCCATTGATTGGTACTCGTCCGCCTTGTACCCCGTCTCTTCTTCAAATTCGCGGCGGGCTGTATCCAGAGGCTCTTCGCCGAACTCGATGGTACCCGCTGGGATTTCCAACGTATAGCGGTGTGCGGCCGGGCGGTACTGCTCAACTAGCAGAAGCCTGCCGTTGTCCACGGCCCAAATGGCGGCTGCACCGGGATGATCGACAATCTTGAATCGTTTGACCTGACTTCCAACCCATACGTCGGTGTTTATAAATCGAAACATACACTTCCTCCCTTTCAAGCGCGTCGCGGCTTGGTTTAGAATAGAGTGCCGTTGTCTCTGTCGTCCTGGGCAAAGGAAAGCACGCTTCGCCCTTGATGTCGTTTTCTGTCCAAGCGCTGGAGCCGTCTGCTGAAAGCCTCGGCCTTGGCAGCTGCCTTTTGCAGCTGTGCCATGCTCAGACCCTGCTGCGCCGCGGCAGAAGCCCTGTCTCCGTCCTTTTCCACGTGTTCGTAGTACTTGGCCAGCTCTTCATAGGGCAGCAGTTCCTTTGGAAACTCTTCAGCTAGTACCAGATAAACGTTGGCGGCAGCGGCATGCAGATGCATCCGCTTGTAGGCTCTGCCCAGATGCAGCAGCAGCCGGCGTGAAGCCCGGCGGTCAGGGTTCAGCGTCAGGCCCAGCTCACCAAAGCGGGCGGCTTCTTCCGGCTGCCCATGACGCAGATAGAGATGGGCAAATCCTTCCGCTTCCCAAGCGGACGCTTCCGGCAGCTGTTCCAGCGATGTACGTTTGGCTAGCTGGGCTGTGAGTGCCGCTAAGGAAAGAATATCCGTGACGTTATGGTGGAGAATATCGCTTAAAAGCCCTGCCTCTCCGCTGGCCAGATAATCAAAGTAGCGCTGGGGCACTTGGCTTCCCGGTAGGTCATTCTGCCGTTCAATGCCTAAAATCCCCTCTTCCAGACTGCTCAAACTGCAGCTGTGAAAACGGTAGCGCCAGAGGCGGCGTGCTGGATACAGCAGATCTAAGTGCACCAATGAACCGATGGCCAGCGGCACACGGTTGAGCATGAACCGATCTTTCAAAAGCGGCCAGTCAAAGCGGCGCCCATTGAACGTAATCAGCCCTGAGGCCTGCTGCAGTTCTTCCTTCAGTGCTTCTAGCACCGCCGGTTCGTCCGGGTAATCGCGCATCAAATACTGCCGCAGCAGGAAAAAATCCCCTTCGACCCTGCCCGTGCCAATGAGAAAGGGCAGCGTCCCCGTACCGCCGGCCAATCCTGTGGTCTCCGTATCCAAAAACACCATATCTGCCAGGGCTGTGCCGTACAGGCCCTCTTCCTGGGCTAGAAAGGCCAGTTGACTTCCCGGGGTCTGCATAAACTGGCCGAGCACTGTCCGGCCGTGGATGTGGGAAAGGGGCCAATGGGTTTCAACCAGCCAAAAAGCCCCCGCGGGACCTTCCCGGAGCACAGCACCCAGCGTCGGCTCGCCGGCGGCTGCATGTTCGGCCGGCTGCTTCGCCATCTCAGGTTCAGAAGCAAAACGGCGCAGTTTATCCCTGAATTTCAAGCTGCAGCGCCTCCTCCAAGAACTGCCTGGCAGCATGTTTGCCCCGGGGGCCCACTTCATCGCCGGGACCCACACAGGATGGGCATCCATTTTCGCAAGGGCAGGCACGCAAAAGCTCAATACAGCGGCTGAGAAGCGCTTCCCGGATATCATAGAGCCGCTGGGAAAAACCGACACCCCCTGGATACTTTTCATAGATGAAAATGGTAGGCCCTTGGGTAAATGGGGACCGGACTTGGGCTACCACACCTAGATCCGACGGTTCGCACATCAGTTCCAGAGGTGCTGTATTGCGCAGAATATTGGCTGCACCCATGAGGGCGCTTTGGAGCGCTTCGGTGTCCGTAGGCCCGGTGGTGGGCTTCACAAACCAATAGGCGGTTGTATGGGTTTCCAATTCCGGCAGGGAAACTTCTCCCCATCCCAAGTTCTCATGGGTGTAAAAGCGAATCTTTTTGTACATATGGGTCTTGGCCGCTACCATCACCTCTCCCCAGCTGTGCGTCACAATGCCCTCTTGACAGCTGTCACTGGTGTCTAGCACCTTCAGCTCCACAGCCAGATTGGCATCGGTGTAATAATCGGCCTTGACCTGGTGGGCATAGGCCTTCTGGCGGTCGAAATCCAGTTGGTCAATGTGGTACTGGCTGCTCTCATGGATGTAGATGGCTCCTTCGTGGATCATCATCGGCGCACTGAAGCGATCCACTTCACCGATGATGGTACTGGACCCGTTGGTGGTATCCACGATGGTAAAGTTGTCCGTGGATGCACTGCGCAGGGACACGTGGACCGCCGGGTAGTTTTCGCTCATCCAATACCAGCGGTCGCCGGCCCGGCGCAGTACATGTTCCTCTACCAGAAAATCCAATATATCGGCGGGATCGGAACCGCCGTAGAGCTCGCCTTCGGTAAACGGCAGTTCAAAGGCGGCACACTTAATATGCGACACAAGAATGAACATATTGTCGGGATTGACCAATGCCCGCTCAGCACCCTGGCCCATGATGAAGTCAGGATGGTTGACCACAAACTGGTTGAGAGGGCTGGAGTTGCATACAATGACCACGGCAGATGATTCGTCACTGCGCCCTGCGCGGCCCATCTGCTGCCATGTGCTGGCAATGGTGCCCGGATATCCGGTCAGCACAGCAGCCTGGAGGCTTCCGATGTCCACGCCCAGCTCCAGGGCATTGGTACTGACTACGCCCAATACTTCGCCCCGGCGGAGATCGCGTTCGATTTCCCGCCGCTGCTTAGGAAGATAGCCGCCGCGGTAGCCGCGGATGGTCTGCGGCTGTCCCAGGCGGTGTATGGCCCGCCGCAGATAGGTGACCAACACTTCCGTATCCGTCCGGCTGCGGGCAAACACAATGGTTTGAATGTTGTCCTTTAGAAACAACGCGGCAATCTTCTGGGCCTCCAAAAGGGCACTGCGCCGGATGCCCAGCGAAGCATTGACAACTGGCGGATTGTATAATATGATGTCTTTTTCGCCTTGGGGAGCACCATTGTTGTCTATGACCACCGCGGGCCGGCCGATCAGGGCCGCAGCATGATCACCGGGATTGGCGATGGTGGCGGAAGCGCAGACAAACTGCGGGCGGGAACCGTAAAACCGGCAGATGCGGTGCAGCCGCCGCAGCACATTGGCCACATGGCTTCCGAATACACCGCGGTAGCTGTGCAGTTCGTCGATGACCACGTACTCCAGGTTTTCAAACAGGCGTATCCATTTTGTGTGATGGGGCAGAATGCCCGAATGGAGCATATCCGGATTGGTCACCACGATGCTGCCGGCCGAACGGATGGCCCGGCGGGCCGAGGCCGGCGTATCGCCGTCGTAAGTATAGGTCTTAATGGTGCCACCAAGTTCATCGGACCACTGCATCAACTCGGCCACCTGATCCTGGGCTAGGGCTTTGGTGGGAAAGAGGTAGAGGGCCCGGGCCTCGGGCTGATGGTGGATGCGTTGAAATACAGGTATATTGTAGCACAGCGATTTCCCCGACGCAGTGGGCGTTACGACGACAACATCGTCGCCGGCCCAAACGGCGCCGCAGGCTTCCGCTTGATGGGTATAAAGCTTGCCGATGCCTCGCTTACGCAGTACGGTTTTGAGGTCCTCGTCCATCCAAGCGGGAAAGTCTGCCAATTGGGCGCTTTTGGCAGGGATCTTCTGCCAGTGCGTAATCTGCGAATGCAGTGACGGATCCCTGCGCAGTGTCTCAAGAACGCTTTCGATACCCATGATCGTCCACGGTCCTTTCTTTCGATCTTTCTTTGATCATAGCGGAACAAGTGTTCTTCGTCAACAAATTTTGGGTGCCGAAACAGAAGGATTTTTCTCCCAAATCGGGAAGTACAAGTGGATGGAGGGAGGTAAGACAATGACAACGAAGAAACGCAGATTTACACGCGCCCTGCTTCTTCGCACCGCTTGGGTACTCAATGCACTGATCTGTTTGTGGATCATTTTCCAGGTGCGGGAGGCCTATCTTCTCACAGCGGCGTCGCTGGACGCGGGACCGCTGCTCATGAATTTCGTCGACAACGTTATCGTCATCATCCTCGCTGTGGTCGCCATGGGAGTGCTGGTCCTCGTAGAACAGCACTACAAAAATAACCTGCCCAAGACCTTTTTCCAGGTAACGGGCATCCAACTGGTCATTCTAGGCGTGATCGATACCATCCAGGGCAGTGTCTACAATCTGGACGGTATCTTCCCCGCCCGAGCCTATCACCTGCAGATTGTTGTTCTATTGGGCGTCGGCCTTTTGATGTACTTCTACGGCCGCCGTACCCAGTGGGAGGCCTAAGCGGAACAGGGTTAGAGATAACCCTGTTCCGTCCACTTTTTCAGCGGACTTTCCCTTAGGTCATCAACGGCCGCAGCAGCACATGCTTCCGCTGCTGCTTGCGCCGCTTTGATGGCTTTTTTTTCGTCGGCGCCCGTGATTTGCCCGTGCTCGACAATCATGTCCCCGTCAACCATGCTCCAGCGCACTTCACTGCCCCGTGCTGAATAGACGATATTGGGAACGATGTTCCTCACCGGGCCTTCCAGGACCGGGTTCAGCGTGGGTGCGTCCGCATCCAGGGCAATGAGGTCCGCCCGCTTGCCCGGCTTCACGGAGCCAATGGTGTCGGCCAAGCCGATGGCTTCGGCACCTTCGATGGTGGCCAAACGCAGCACTTTCCACGCCGGGAAGGCCTGGGGCCGGCCCTGCTTGATCTTGTTGAACAGGGCTGTCAACTTCATTTCGTTAAACATGGAAGCACAGTTATTCCCAGGAACTTGATCCGATCCCAGGGCTGCCCGCCCGCCGGCATCCAGAAAGGCAGCGATCGGCGGCACCAGTCCGTCAATGATACCGATACTGCCGGCGCAGTAAATCATGGAAGCGCCGGAACGGGCAATCAGCTCTGTTTCCGAGGCCGAAGCCTCCGTTAGGTGCACAGCCATCAGATCGGGACCGAGCAGGCCCAATTGGTCCAAGTACTGCGGCGAACGGCAGCCCCAGCGCTTTTCCATTTGCTCCATTTCCCGATCCCCCTGGGCCACGTGCATGTGCAGTCCCGCTCCCCGCTGGCGGGCCTCATGGGCTGTTTCCAGCAGCAGTTCCTTGCCGATCAAATCCGGACCCTGGGGGCCGAACATCACGGTGATGCGATCATTCCACCGTCCGTGCCACTGATCATACAGGGCCGCATTGGCTTCTAAGCGTTCAGCTCCGACGGTGTCATTGAGAGGGTACAGTTCCCCTGGCTCCAGTGGTCCCAGATCCGCAGGCAGGGAATGGATGGTTTCCGCGGCCCGCACCCGTGCTCCCAGTTGTTCGTAATGGGGCAGGATTTGGTTCATGCCGCTGTTGTAATCGCAGAAGGTGGTCGTGCCCGCTTTCATGGCTTCCATGATGTTGACCAGTGCGCCTAAGGCAGCGGCACCTTCGGAAAGATGACGGCGAAAGGGCCAAATTCCCAACTGCATCCAATGCTCCATGTCCTGGGCTGTACCCCGCAAAAGAGCCAGTCCAGTGTGGATGTGGGCGTCGATAAATCCCGGCAGGATAATATCGCCCGCAGCATCCAGATACCGCTGGGCCGTGTACTGCCGCTGCAGCTCCTCCGATGGGCCCGCGGCCTCGATGGTGTCGCCCTTGATCGCCACCGCCGCATCGGGCATATATCCCACGCCAGGCCCTTCCATGGTCAGCAGCCGGGCATGGGTAATGAGTGTGTCCACGGATTTCAATGCCATCACCTCAAATTCAAATTCTTACTGTACCTACTTCCCCGCCGGCCCAGCATTTCCTGCGCGCGAAAACAGCAGGCTGCTGCCTGCTGTTGTCAAGCTAGTATGTGCCCACTCCCCGCTGTCCCAACCGATTTTGGATAATATCCGCCGTCTGCAGTCCGGACATGGCCGCCATGGGCATTCCGGGCCCGGGATTGACGCTGCCTCCGACGAAATAGAGGCCATCATAGAGTCGGCTGCGTTTCGGTCCCTTAAAGCCGAGGTTCTTGTCTCTGTGGCTGACCACACCGTATATGGCACCGCAGTTGGTATAATACAGCTGCTCAATGTCCCGCGGTGTCCACATCTTCTCGGTAACAATATGCTTGCGCAAGTCATGCAGACCCATGGATTCTAACTTATCAAGGACATCTTCCCGCATCTGCAGATAATCCTGCCGGGAATAGCGGTGCCGTCCCAAATGGGGAATATGGGGCAAAATTTTGATGACCTCGCCATCCGGAGGCGCTAGGCCGGGGTCGGATTTGCCCGGTGCTACTAGGTAAATAGTGGGGTCCCGGGGAAGCCGTCCTTCCCGGAACACCGTGTGGAAATGCTTTTCCGGTTCCGATGAAAAAAAGAAATTGTGATGGGCCAGCTGCGGATAGATCGTATCGACCCCAAGGTGAAGAACCAGTCCCGAACACGCCGGCTCAAACTGCTCTTCCAACGGCTGCCAGACATCGGATGGTTCGCTCAAAAGCTCACGATAGGCCGGGATGAATTCCATATTGGATATGATCACGTCCGCTTCAATGACCTGGCCGTTTTGCAGCCGTATGGCGCTGACTCGCCCTTCACTGTGCTGTATCTTCGAAACTTCACTGTTAAGGTGAATCGGGACCCGCAGCTCCCGCAGCAGCTGCTCCAACCCCTGGGCGATCCCATAAAGACCGCCGGGTACATACCAGAGGCCGAATTCCCATTGGACATAACTGAGCAGATTTAGGATAGCCGGTGCATCGTACGGCGAAGAACCTACGTACTTGGCAAAGAAGTTCATGGTATCCTGCAGATAGCGGTTGTCCAGATAGCGGCGGACACCGTCGTCCATCACCGAATGGCGGTCTGCGTCGCGGCTGATGCGCAGGGGATTATACGAGAGGATCACATCCTGGAGCGTGTCGGCCGCCTTGCGAAAATAGACTTGATTACTGAACTGATACAGCTCCTTCGCGTAGTCGAAGAAACGCTCCATCTGTTCGCGGTCCCGGTCGCTGAGACCGGCCTTTTCATTCCCCTCTACCGTGCGGTCGGCATTGAGATCCAGCTGGGCGCCGTCGGGAAAAAACGTTCGCCAATGGGGATCGACAGACTGCAGAGAAACATAGTCTTCCATGGCCCGCCCGGCCCGTCGGAACACCTCCCGAAATACTTCCGGCATGGTGACAATCGAGGGCCCCAGGTCAAAGGTGTAGCCATCTTGGCGGGCAATGTTGAGCTTGCCGCCGATCTTCTCATTCTTTTCATATATGGACACGTCCCAGCCGTCCGCCGCTAAAGCCGCAGCCGCAGCCAGGCCCCCCAACCCCGCTCCGATGATCACTGCCTGCTGTCCTTTCAAGACCGCACCTCCTAGTACAAGTAAGGGATAAAGCGGTAACGCTGCTGCTTCCAGCTGCGATAGCGTTCGCCCATGACGTCTTCCATCAGCTGTTCTTCCAACTGCATGCGGCGGTTGAGCGTACCTCCCACCAAAACAGCGGCCGCGGCCGCCCCCACTGCACTGGTTAAAAACAGCGGTACGCCTAGAGCCAGAAGGAAGAGGCCTAAGTAGAGAGGATGCCGCAGTCGGCCATAGAAACCGCTGCTTATCAGCTCCTGTTCCTGCTTGGCCTCGACATTACGGGAAAAGTGCTGTCCCAAGGAATACAGGGAGCCATAGCGCAGCAATAGTCCGGCGGCGTAGACCGCAATGCCGACATTCTGAATCACTCCGCCCCAGCCGGCGGGAACCTGTCCCGCACCGCTGAACGCCGAGACAATGGACAGTCCCACGGAAACTAAAATGGCCGCCATGATCTGATAGAAGGATCGCCTTTCCCGGACCCCATCGCCTTCGTCTTCTCCCTTCGGCGAAGGAAACAAGACAAACTCCAACCACCAAGCCAAAGTGATCAGGACAAAGGCAGCGGTCTGCCAATTCCATTGCAGTGCATTTTCCAACGCTGATACCTCCCTGCGGCCGTGCACGGATGGATTAGGATATCGTATCAGGAATAGAATATCAGATGCCGTCTGCGGCCACAAGTATAAACGGCTCTTTTCGGGAGCCGGTATTTCAAAATGTCATCTCTGCAATGAAAGGCCGGTCTCGCCAGTTGGTTTTGGGCCTGCTGGTCAAAGCTGCGCCCGCACAGAGCAGTCAAATGAATCCAGGAGGAAGGCCGCGCAGCGTACTTCCTCCTGGATCTCTGTGGGTTACTTGTTTTCCAGAATTTCAATTTCGTAGTTGTCCGGGTCGGTAAGGAATGCCATCTTGTGTCCCTGGGCAAACTGTTCGCGCCAGTTGTCCGGCCAAACTTCAATACCCTTCTTCTCCATTTCTTCACAGAACTCCACGATGTCCGGGACGCCGATGGCAAAGTGAAGCAAATCCTCCTGGACTTGGAGATCGAAATCCGGCGACCAGGTAAATTCCAACGTGTGCTCGTTGCCCGGCAGCTCCAGGTGGACAATGCGATTTCCGGCCGGCGAGTTGTCATTGCGGGACTTAACCTGAAAACCCAGATTATCACAGTACCAATTGACCGATTGCTCCAGGTCGCTGACCCGTACCCTTGTATGCAGCAGTTTACGCAAGCGTATCACTCCTCCTTTGGATCTTCATCACTATCTTCGACAGCGTTGCAGCTGCGTCCTTTTATCTCAGGACATTCTTCGTATAGGAGCTTTAGAAAGGCTTTCTTATTCCTGGGCGAGAGGATGATCGATCGGCCCTGCCGCGTTCTGATGACGACCCGGTCCATGGACAAAGCAGGGCCAGCCTCCCAATGGCCGCGGTGTTCCTCGACAGAAATAATGTCAGCAAACTTCACGGCAGAGCGCAGCGGACCGCTTTTGATGCGGAGTTCGTCGCGGCCTGCCACATATGTGGTATCGATGACAATCCACACAAGCCAGGCCCAGAGCGCCACGAACAAAAGCGTCCAATAGGGACCGGAGACCGCAAAGGCCCCGTAGAGGGACAAAAACGCGGCACCAAGCAGCGTCAGCACCAGCCAAGGGTCTCGCTTGGAACCAAATACCATGGAAACACCGCCCTGCAAGGATATTTGCCGTCGCAGGCGAATATCCAGTTGTACAGAAAAACACATAAAGAAATGGAGGCCTACCATGTCCCAATATGCTGTTTCTAAAGAGAACCTGATTTACAGTTTTGATGCCCATATGAACCCGATTTTGACCGTTCCGTCCGGAAGTTCCCTTACGTTCCATACCGTAGATGCCCTAGGCGGTCAGATCAAACAGGACGCAGACACCGTAGATGCCCTGGATTTTTCCAAGGTCAATCCGGCTACGGGGCCCGTGGCCGTGGAAGGGGCCGAACCGGGCGGAGCACTGCGGATTGACATTCTCGACATTGAGACCGATTCCTATGGCGTGATTTTGGCCGTGCCCGGACTGGGCGTGCTGGGCAATGCAGTCCAGTTTCCCGGAACAAAGGTTGTACCCGTGGGCGGAGACCGCGTCTTCTTCGATTCCTTCAGCCTCAAGAAACAGCCGATGATCGGTGTGATCGGAACCGCGCCCGCCAGCGGCTCCATTGCCTGCGGCACCCCCGGCGACCATGGCGGCAATATGGATACCCGCGATATTCGGGCAGGCCATTCCCTGTATTTGCCGGTTTTCCAGCCCGGCGGGCAATTGGCCATGGGCGATGTCCATGCGGCCATGGGTGACGGTGAGGTCTGCGGCACGGGTGTAGAGTGCGGTGCCAAGATCCACTGCAGCGTGCACCACATTCCTTCCTTTCCGATTCGGCGCCCCTTGTTGGTCACTCCGACCGAAATCCAGATCATAGCCAGTGCCGAAACCGTGGAAGCAGCGGCCAAACTGGCCGTGGAAGATCTGGTGGAGCATCTGGTGCTCACGCATGCGCTGGCGTTCAACGACGCCTATATGCTGGCCAGTTTGGCGGCGGATGTACGGATTTCTCAGTTAGTCGATCCGCTGCTTACCGTGCGTGCCTGCTTGGACCGGCGGTATCTTGACAGCGGTACTTCAATCTAGAAGACACCCCTGTTCTGGCCTGGGGCTCACACCCAAGCCCCGGCAGCCCATTGGCCTATCTGCGGTTGTACTCCACCATGAGCGGCCTAAGATGGTTGGCCGCGATACGGATCCCGGCGTAGTAGCGGCTTCCCATCCATGTGCGGGCATGGGGCTCAATGCTCAAATCGCCTTGGTAATTCCTGGAATACAATACCGCCAAAAACGCACCCCAATTGGTCTGGTCCAAACCTGCGGGAGGGTCCTCCAGCGGTTCGCCGTCAATGATCAGGGTCCCTTTGGCATGGGCATGGACGATCTTGTGCCCCCAGTCCCGGGTTTCCTTAAGATAGTCGCAGCCGTCATAGACGGCATGGGACGGATCGTACTTCAACCCCAGTTCAGGGACGGCTTCAAACACTCTCTGCCAGGCGTCGGGACCGTAGATGAAGTTGGCCCAGCGGCAGTTATAGACCGCTAGTGTAACGCCCCGGGGCCTGGCATACGAGGCCAAGGACTGCAGGGTTGCGATGGCCTTTTGGCATTTCTCGTCAAAGGTCATGCCGTCGCCGGCTCCGGCACCCAAAACCAGGGTCTTCACTTCGAGGGCCTGGCAGACATCGATCAGCGTCCGGGTGTTCCTATCTTCCTTCTCCAGGTCTTCGCTGCTGCCGGTCAAACGTTCACGCCCAAACCGGCCCAGTGCGCTGATGGGCATGCCATAGCGGTCCATATTGGCCCGGATGCGGGGCAGATCCTGCAGAAAATATTCAATGTCTGGTGCGTTGATGTTGTAGTCCAGAAAACCAAAGCCTTCTTCGGCGGCAAACGCGAAATCCTGATCGGAGAGATCCGAGATAAATCCTAAAGCCAATCTGCTCATTCCTTTCTTGGTCTCCATGGTTTTGATGACAGTCTGCTACAAACCAAGCCTGTTTAGGAGCCGTCCCAAGACGGGAGTCCGGATGGAGACAGCCTGTTCAGGACAGAGTTCATGGCAGCAGTAGCACTGAATGCACCCGCTTTGATCCACCTCTATGCGGCCGTCTTGCCGTTGGAGAATGGTCTGCACGGGACAGGATCGCAGGCAAATTTCGCATCGGATGCAGCGGTCCTGTATGATTTCCGGATACCCCTGGAGTGCCTTGGCGAACACGGGCCGCAAAAACCCCGGCATAGGAACCTGTCGCTGCGGTATGGAAAACGACTGGGGGACCAGTGCGTCCCAGGGCCCAATGGGTTCTTCTCCAGTTCCCATCTTGCCCAAGCCCCGTCGCTGCGCGATGGGAAGCATGTGTACCCGGCGGGGATCCAAACCGATCAAATGGCACAGCTTGGTATCCAGTGCCACAGCATCATCGCCTGCAAACAGCCCCCCGACCGGCTTCGGCCTTCCCGCAGAAGGGCCTTCCCCTTCCATGGCCACAATGCCGTCGACAATGGCAAGATGCGGTCTGGCCAGGGAAAACACGTCCACCAGATATTCACTGAAGGCATGCACCGATGGCGCAACGCCGTGGAGGAGTGCTTTGCGCCTGCCGGGCACACAGCCATACATGTTCTTCACGGCCCCGGTATACAGGGTATAGGAGTGAGTTTTGAGCTTGGCCAGCGAGATGACAATATCGGCGGCGATCACCGAATCAGAAAGATGGATGTCTTTGTACCCGGTGCCCCGGGGATTTTCAAAGACCTGGACCCCTTCCTGATCGAAGTTTTTCACCACCGCATCCAAACCTGCGGCCGCGCCCTGGATACCACAGACCTCTAGGGCCTGCGCCGTGCGGCTGCCGCCGGGACCCATGCCGCCGGCACTGTCGCCGATCCAGACCACGGCACCCCGGCGCAGACAGGCTTCTGCCGAAGCCCTCACCACTTCCGGATGGGTAGTCACGGCCCGTTCCGGTGGTTTGGGGCTGAGCAGGTTTACCTTCAAGAGCACAGTCTTTCCCTGCCAGTCGATCTGGTTGTCAAAGTAGGAAAACAGAACTTCAGTCGCGTCTGCAACCGTATTCCGATCATAGGTTGAAACCTGTACAGCAGCGGTCGGCACAACTCCACCCCCATAGGGCCACATCACTGTCAAGAAAGGAATGTAGCTTTCCCTCTGTATTTCTTCGACATGCAGCTGCATCGACCTGCTGCGTCCCTATTCTCTGCGGGCCCCTGCGTCGTTGCTGCCCTTTGGCGTGTGCGGACGGGATGCTCCCGGGAAAGACCACTGCAGCAGTATCTCAGTGGAGTTCGAGATTGTGGTGGCGGTGGAAGTAATCCAAAAGGGTTCTGGCTTTGTTGACCGAGGTCACCAGCGGATTGGCGGTGAGCGCCTGCAGAGCCCTGGCATAGCTGCCATGAACCGCGGCGTCCACCGTCAATTGCTCATAGGATTTTACCTGCTGTACGAGGCCGCGAATACCCAGAGGCAGATGGCCCACCGTCAAGGGGAGAGCGCCTCTTCCGTCCACCGATGCGGTCACTTCCACGGCGGCGTCCGCGGGCAGATCCCCAATGCTGCCGTTGTTTTGCACATTCACGATGTGTCTGCGCCCGGCGTGGCTGTAAATCGATTCCATCAGCTGTACGGCCGCGGTGGAGTAGTAGGCCCCGCCCCGCTTTTCCAGTTCCGGTGGTTTTTCGGTGAGGTTTGGGTCGGAATACTTCTGAAGCAGCCGTTCTTCTATTTCCATCACTTCCTGTGCCCTGGTCTTAGGCTTTTCCTGCAGAGCGCGGAGCATCTCAGACTGGAGATAGAAATAGCGCAGATAGCCAATGGGATACATCTGCAGCGCTTCGAGAAAGCGTCCGTCCATGGCCAGATCCGGTATATTCGCCGCTTGGGACCGGAAAGAACCCAGTACTTCATCGGTGATTTCGCTGCCCTTGATCCATACTCTGCGCACGAATCCGAGATGATTCAGGCCCATGTACTCCAAATCCACATCCCAGTGTTCGACGCCGTAACGCTTGGCAATGCCCATTTGCATTCCAATCGGTCCGTTGCACAGGCCAATGACGTTGACGCCGCCGTACTTGAGTACCGCTTCGGTGATAATGCCGGCCGGGTTGGTGAAGTTGACAAGCCAGGCATGCGGTGCAGTCTCTCGAACATCCTCGCAGATGCCCAGCATGACGGGAATCGTCCGCATGGCCTTGGCAAAACCAGCTGGGCCGGTGGTTTCCTGTCCAATCATATCCTGCTCCAGGCAAAATACGGTGTCGTCATGCCGTGCCTGCTGTCCGCCGACCCGGATCTGCGTCAAAACGTAGTCGGCGCCTGCAATGGCTTCCCGCCGATCCAAGGTGGCGGTGACAGTGAAGGGCTGACCGGCCCGGTTGTTCATGCGTTCAATCAGGCCGCCCACAATGTCTAAGCGGCGCTGGTTGATGTCATGGAGGGCTACTTCCGTTACGGGCAAGGCATCGGTCCTGGCCAGCAGTCCTTCCATCAGCTCCGGTGTGTATGTGCTGCCGGCACCAATTACAGTTATTTTCATTTCTATACATCCTCCTTAGGCTGGGGTCGTCCGGGGAAGCTAGAACGCAGATGCTGGCGGAATGATGCTGAGGGTGGCCCGCCAGTGAGCATTACGGCCGCATAGACAGCCCCTAACACGGGCTCGCAGTCCAAGAGCCGCACCGTAATTTCCGGCCAGTGTGTCCTTAAGTGATGATCGAAGGCAGCAAACATCAGCGGAGATTCACCGCGCTGGAAGACGCTTCCCATACCGATCGCCGTCGGACTTTGGTCCTTCGCAAACAGGGTCTGCAGGGCCGCATCGGCGGAAATGGCCAGCTCCATGCCCACATCTTCTAGAATGCCCTGCGCAACGGCGTCACCGCCCAGTGCTTCCTGGAAGACGTAAGGGGCCAAGGCGCTGACCTGCAGGTTTTCCTTGGCGTAGATTCGGTCCACCAAATCCAAGAGTTCGTCCACGCCGTAGTGGCGGCACAGTACAGGATAAAGGCTCGTGGCTGGGCCTCGCCCTTCGTGTCCCCGCATGGCCCGAGCCACGGCTTGAAAGCCGATGTAGCTTCCTCCTGCCCGGTCGCCGAACAGCTCTCCCATACCGCCGACTTGCTTTCTAGAACCGTCCCGCCCGAATCCGATCACATTGGTTCCCGTACCGCAGATGACGCCGACGCCAATGCCGTCTCCCGTTCCGGCGTAGAGACCGATGGCGGCGTCGTTTTCCAGATCCCAACGGCCGGGGGCTATGGGTTCCAAAAGCTCCCGCACAATCGCAAAGTCCTTCGGCCGGTCTGCTCCGGCCATGCCATAGTAAGAGGCTTCCACGTCGCTGCGGGCCGCACCGGCGTCCGCGAGGGCATGCTCGATGCTGTCATCCACTGCCTTCCGGGCCCGTTCCACACCGGGTCCTTGGAAATTTCCGGTACCGCCCAGGCCGACACCGAGTACGCTGCCCTTTTCATCGGCCACCACCGACAGCGTCTTGCTTCCACCTCCGTCAACACCCAAATACAAACCCATGGTTAGCATCATCCTTTTCTAGATTTTGCCAGCTCGTCGCCACTATCGTACGCGGCCGCAGATGAATTGTCAACAAGCCGGCCATCCATCGCAAAAACTTTGCTTTGCTGCCGAAAACAGTGTATAGTAGAAAAAAAGAGGGAAATAAGGAGGGACAGTGATGAGCTTCACGCCCCGCAGCGGTGCAGAAGAATTAGGCGGCATCGCCTGGCTGCCCCGTATGATTGACAAAGCGCGGGCCAAGGAAAACGGTGAGCTCGGCGAGTTCATCTTCCCTTGCCCCATCGACCGGCAGCTGCTGCAGCGGTTGGACATGGATGCCGATACATTCCAGTCCATTGCCGTCAACCACAGCGACGAAGAGGTCGTGAAAAAAGTGCAGGAACCGTGAAAAAGACTGGCTGCGGCCAGTCTTTTTCGTGTGTGCCGATGCTCTAAAACCGAAGCAGCCACACCCGTTCCTGAGGGGCCGCCAAGAAACGGCAGCCATTCTCGGTGACCACAACCATGTCTTCCTGGCTTACATAACCCCGGGATGTCTGGATGCCGAATTCCAATGTATACACTTGGCTTTTTTCCAAGGCATCGTAAGGGCGGGCACCGTAGCGCTCCCAGCGGGGCCCTAGTACGCTGCCGCCATCATGGGCCCATATTCCTACTTGGTGGCCCAGAGCATGCTGGTATTCCGGATAGCCGTGTTCCTGCAGGACTTCCCGGGCGACCGCGTCCACTTCCCAGCCCTTAACGCCAGGTTTCAGGGTGGCCGCGGCCTTGTCTATACCCTGCCTTACGACCCGGAAGGCCTCCCGAACTTCCTCGGGTGCATCCTCTTCTCCCGGTTCTAGTACATACCACGTCCGTTGCAGATCGGAGCTGTAGCCGTCTTTTTTGATACCGAAGTCCAGCCGCAGGGCATGGCCGGGCTGTACTTCCGTGTCGTCCGGCGTGGCGTGCCCGGCTTCCATTTCGCCGCCGGTGGTAATCCCGGGGTCGCCTTCATAGGTCCAGGAATGCCCGACCCCCCGTTCTGCCATGAGATTGTGCATATAATCGGAGATCTGCTTCAATGTCCATCCAGGGCCGATGGTTTGGGCGAATTGGTCAAACATCTCTAAGGTTTCCAGTGCTGCCGCCTCAATCCTGCGGATTTCCTCCGGCGTTTTGCGCCCGCGCACCCTAGAAAACACCGGTTCTGCCGACACGAGGCGTTCAGCATAGGGTGTGCCCTCAAGGTGCTTCAAAAGACGCTGGTACATGCCGTAGGTCAGCCCATCGGCTGAAACACTGTCCAAAGAGTAATTGATTCCGATATTCTGGGGGTCAAGTTCCTGCAGCACGTCTCGGAGCGGTTCGGCTATGGACTGGACGTAGGTGAGCACTCGGTCGTACAATCCTGAGGCTTCAAAATCGCCATGGTCGCCCTGCCCGAGTATGGCAATCTTTTCACCGCTGCGGTGGACTAGAAAGATCGCCTCCCATACCACATCACGGCCGGCCACGAAGTGCATGGCCGGATCGCAGAGTTCGATGGTCTCCCGGGCATAGGTAAGCCAGCAGTCCATGCTCGTCTCGTTTAACACGTTTACGGCTTGGTCAAGTTTTTCTTGAATCAGCAAACGACATCGTCCTTTCATGGATTAAACTTGCTGCTGTGTTTTCTTTTCCCTGCAAATGGGTAAGATCCTCCCACGGAACGCAAAAACGCAGAGCTTTGCCCTGCGTTTTTGCGTGCTGGTCCATGGCCGGCCCTACCGCGCCGGGGTTTCCAGTTGATGCAGCGGAAAAGGTGGGTCCGACAGGGGGCGCACCGCCAGGGACAACAAGAGCATTGGGTTGTCGTCGGCGGCAATGCGGTTGGACCGCAGCTCGCCGCAGCTGTGACAGCGGTGTATCACAGCCCACTCACCGCCTTTGCGCACCCAGACGCTGATGGGCTCCATGGCTCCCCTGCAAATAGCAGCTCTGTCACCGGGGCGTTCGTCCACATGCAAACTGGTGAGGCATTGGGGACAGTGATTGCGGTGGCGGCTGCCGGCGTTTTCGGCAGTCACCGCCAGGCCGCATCGGCAGCATGTAAAGTTCTGTTGCTGCTGTTCTGGCCTTCTTTGGCCGGTGCGGCTCCCCTCCGGATCCGGAGCATGGGTCTTTCCATGGGAGAGCGCATGCATCAGCTGGACACGCTCCTTGACAATGTCTCCGCGCTGTAGGGCGGCTATCACAGCGCAGTCCGGTTCTGTTCTGTGGGTGCAGTCGGAAAACCGGCAGTGCTGGGTTAAGGGGACAATGTCCCCAAACAACGCTGCGGTTTCCTCACCGGTCAGCGGCCCTAAGTGCAGTTCTTTGAAACCCGGTGTATCAATGAGGTACATGGAGTCCAAGGCGGTCAGCACGGTAGCCGTTGTCCTCGGCGCGGCCTTGGCCTGCTGCGGTTCTGCAGCGAGCGCCCGGATCAAGCTGGTCTTGCCGCTGCCCGGTGTTCCAATGAACACAGCGGTCTGACCAGTAAGGGTCTGCTTGAGTTGGGCCACTCCCGCTCCTTGTGCGTCCGTGCACATGATGGGCAGGGACAGCCATCCTTCGGACAAAGGGCCGGTTTCAAGCTTGCGCTTTGCCGGTTCGGAGAGCATATCCCAGCGGTGCAGGCAAACGATGGCTTGGCACCCTCCCCGGACAGCGCCTGCCGCGGCCTGTTCAATGAACCCCGTGTACACAGACGTCCGGGCATCGTGGACAATGACTGCCGCATCCACATTGGCTGCCACGGGCTGCCTGCGGCCTGACTGCCGGCGATTGCCACGCTCAAAAAGCGTTCGGCGCTGTGCCGTTTCAGCAATGACATATTGGTTCCTGCCCGCTGGCAGCAGCATTAACCGGTCACCTACCACAAGCCCACCGTTTGAGTGGTGCCGGTGTGAATGGGCTGCAATAACCGTGCCTTTCTCCGTTAGTACCCGGCATTGCCCGGGGGAAACCTGGGTGACTGTGCCCGGCAGCAGGTTCGGTGTATCTTGCATCTGTTTGGTTCTGTCCAATGTCTTTCTGCGTTTCGACTTCAGTGGAAACTCCTCCTACCCAAGAGATGGTATGGACCGCGCCCTAAGGCAGCCTGCCGCGGCAACAACCAACAGCGGCCACGTGCGGGCAGTGGTGCATGCAGTTCCATGGGCCTAAGGCGCGCGAATAAACCGCAGCTGCCACGGTGCCGCTGCGGCCCGGAGTTTTCACAACACCAGACGATTGACAGAAAGTCCGCCCGAGATCGATTGTATTCTATCGGGGAAGCGTTCGAACCTCTGTCCGCTGCGGAGGCGCGCCGGCCAAGACAGTGTATGCAAGTGCTGGAGTGAATATATGCGCCGACATGAAACCGCCTCCTGGCAGTAACTGGGATACCCCATGGACCTCGGGTTCGCTTTTAATATACTCCGCGGCAGGCCCTGGGGTCAAGCGCTCGCTGAGGAAGGTTTTTATGGGAACCAACCTTTCCTGTTGACATCGGCAGG
>Ga0207421_10003214_pt1 | contig 19548 bp, 14 predicted proteins | sample SodLakKL_010_SED_4_FD_187542 | JGI IMG/M metagenome (GOLD analysis project Ga0207421, IMG submission 187542) | Alkaline sediment microbial communities from Lake Tanatar, Kulunda Steppe, Russia - 8KL_010_SED (SPAdes) (version 2) | ecosystem: Environmental > Aquatic > Non-marine Saline and... | reverse complement strand
GTAACCTGAATGGTTAATTCCGGCAAAACTGAAAACGTATAATGCTTATGCACTCTTTCTGTCCACTTATGGGCGTCTTTCCCGTAAGTGCCAATATTTAAAGCCGGGATGTTCAGTTTTTTTGCAGTTTCCAGAGGGACCGGGTAAATCGAGGACCATCCGGGGAAATTGGTTTTTAACTTTTCGATGGAGTTGAAACTGTCGTCAATTTTTAAATAACTGCTGTCTGAGGTAAACGGGAAGTAATGCTTTATCACAAATTCTTCACCACTGCTTGATGAAAACTCGTCCAATACAGATTTAAGGGTTTCAATGATCTCTTTTTCGGACTCTACATCTTCTCTCTGAGTATTGTTAGAGTTAAACGGGGGAGCTAAAAACAAGACCAGGGCCGGACCTTTCAGGTCCAGTGTATGAACTACCATTTCCACAATTAATCTACAGATTACCCGAGGATCCTGGCCTGCTTCTACTTCACTGGATACTATTTCTGCAATTTCTTTATTCAATGTTTCCTCGTTAACTTTTTTAAGTGCTGCATTATACAGCTCTTCATATGTATAGATTTTCGGCTTCCAGGGCAACTTGTGATAATGCTGCCTGGTTTTTTCACAAAAGATCTTGTACTCGGAATCTAGACAGTCTATTACATCGTTAAAAGCTTCAAGGGCCAGGTTTCGTAAAGTTTCTATCACCTTTTCTACGCTCAGGGTATAGGTAAAATAATTGAAATAGAGAAAAGTTGCCAGCGCTGTCTGCACATCGTAGGTTGGTTTTAAGTCGGTTAATTTTAAAGACACCGGAGGCAGAGTATATTCATCTTTATAGCCATCAGAAAGGTCAACATTCGAGCTGATCTTTCTAAGCAGTTCTGCTGCCAGAAGATTGGGATCAAAACCGTTAAAACTTTGGCCGGCATGCGTTTCTTTACCCAGAACATAAAAACACGGAAGGAGCTTTCCGGCCGTCCCCAGGTAAATATATTTTGAATCGTCTCCCGGGTACATGGTAGTAGTATAATCGCTGTTTATGGCCACCATGTAATTTAAATTATGCTCCTTTTGCAGGGTTTCGATTACAGCCAGAGCTTCCATAATACCGGTATGCTGGTTTTCTTCAACCGGAGTAGCAATGAATAATATGTTACCCTGCAGTTGCTCTGCTTTTCCAGCATAATGTTCAAGTACCGCCATATGAGAAGCCAGTCCGCTTTTCATATCATTGCTGCCCCGGCCAAAAAGCCACTCTCCGCTGTTTAAGTCTTCCCTGACCTCGGCTGAAAGTTCAATTGATTTCAGTTTTTCCTCGAGTCCATACGGCTGAAAAGCATAATCCTTCAAAGATCCATAATCATCGATACCAACAGTATCTACATGCCCGTGCAGGATCACAGCCTTGTTGCTTTTATGGGAACTGCGGCCCTGTATTAGAGCAAAAACATTTTTCCGGCCCAACCGGTCATTATCTAGTTGACGGGTAAACAAATGCCCGGGATTTGCTTTAAAGTAGTCCAGCTCTTTCAGGTAGCCAAAAATCTTGTCGGCCAGTTCCGCTTCACCAGGGGTGTTATTAATACTCGGGGTTTCTACTAAATCTAAGGTGATGGTTTCCACTTTCTTGTAAAATGACATAAATAACCATCCTCTAAAGATAAAAATATTAAGTTGTTTAAGGTTAAGTTCATTACTTTATTCAAGGTCTATTTCCCATATCCTTTTTTTAGCAGGCATTAATCTTAAGAAAAGGAGGGATTTTAAAAAAATAGTGGGGATTGCCTTGGATTTAAACATCCAGGACAACTCCCCACTTCGTTCCAATCATTAGCCTTGCCTTTGCTATTCTGGAGCATATTTTGCAGGCATTATTCCCATAACCCGGTCCTTAAAGCTCAGGCAGCCGACAATACTTTTCTAATTCTCAAGAATATTAGACTCCTTTTCTCTTTTACTGCACGGATTTAAGATCTTCTCCCAGATACTGCTTGCTGCAAAGGCTTCTTTGCAGTTTGCCAGAACTGGTTTTAGGCAGGGTTCCTGGTTGAACGAGAACAATGTCCCTTGGCGGATAACCAACCAGGCCGATTACCTGCTGGCGGATCGCTTTTCTTACCTCATCAGGTTCATGGGCGCGGGTCTCAGCCACCACGACTATTGATTCCTTGCGCTTGCTTCCTTCCACCCCGAAGGCGATCACGTTGCCGGCCCTGACGCCTTCAACGCTGCCCACGGCTCTTTCAATATCCTCAGGGAAAATATTGCGGCCGGCAATGATGATTACATCCTTCATCCTGCCGCAAATTATTAACTCAGGCGGCCCGCTATCAGGTCCGGGGACAAAATAAGCCAGGTCCCCTGTCTTTAACCAACCATCTTTAAGGAGGGTTTCATTTAAATCCGGGCGCTTGTAATAACCGCTCATTACTGATGTGCCTTTAATTTCAAGCTCGCCTACTTCGCGTATCCCCCTTAATTCACCAGTTTCAACATCACGGATCCGCATCTGCAGACCCGGAATCGGGTTGCCCAGAAGGGGAAATCGCCTTGTGCCTTTATCCTGGGGATCAGATGGTCTGGCAATACGTTCGGTTTCCAGGGCTTCTCGATCCACGGCATCGACCACCACACCTCTCAAGGGTGGTGGGAAAGTCCCTCCAAGAGATAGTTCTGCCATACCAAAGGCGCAAAAAATAGCTTCCGGTTTAAACTTGTGCGGTCCGGAAGCTTCTATCAATGCTTCCACCACATCCGGATCGACCGGTTCTGCTCCGTTAAGAGCAATTCTAACCGGTGAAAGATCGAGCATTTCCCCCGTATCGATCATGCGGCGGAGAGCCCTGGTGGCCAGCACCCATGAGAAATTTGGTCCTGAGGTTACAGTGCCTCTATAGTTGTTAAGCCAGCGCATCCAATCTGCCGGGCGGGACAGGAAATCCTGAGGCGCGGCCAAGACCAGGGAACAACCGATGGCCATGGGAACGGTCAGAAGGCCGATTAAACCCATGTCATGATAAAGGGGTAACCAGGAAACGAAGATGTCATCTTTGACTATCCTGGCCGCTTCAATCATGCCATTGACATTATTGCTGAGTATGTTATGCGGCAGCATGACCCCTTTTGGATCGGCGGTAGAACCGGAAGTAAACTGCAGAACCGCCAGTCTTTCGGGATCGTCGGCAACCGGCTGATAATCCTCGGCAGTAGGTTTGCCGGAGCCTGGTTCGAGTTCGTTAAGGAGCACTATGGGAGGATCGCCTTCCTGCGGTTCCTGGTAGGCCGCCAGGTTGGGATCCAATAACAGCATCCTGATATCACCATGCCGCATCAAGGTCCTGGTCTGGTTGGCAAACTCTTCTACGGAACTGAAACGCATCGGGATAGGCAGCATGCTAACACTGGCCCCGGCCAGCCAAACAGCCTGAATTGCGGTAACCAGGTTGCGGGTAGTCGGCCCGAGCAGGGCGATATGATCACCCGGGTTTATGCCTTTTTGCTGCAGGGAAGCTGCCATCGATAATGCGTCTTCATGCAGCTGCTTCCAGGTCAGGGTAACATCGCCATCCTCGTTATCACCTGCAGCACTGCCTACAAAAGTAATAGTATTTGAGCCTTCGGCCGCCCGGCGGATCCGGGTCAGCAAGGGAATATGCTCGACAGAATCATCGGGGGCGCTAATTATGTTCGGGATTGTTTCGCTTGTTTCTTCCTGTAATCTTCTGATCATCATTACTCCTCCTGGCCATTAAATGGTTTTAGGGATGATAAATGCAAAAACGTGTTAAAAGTATATTTCCCAAAAAAAACAAAAATCCTTTTTCAGGCACGCAAAAAAACAGGGCGTACCGTTAATTAAAACAGGCAGCCCTTTAAGCCGGGCTGCCTGTTTTTAATCAAGCACTCAATATTTGGCCTTAGTAAGGTTTAGACTTCTTTTGCAGGTAATCCAGAAGGAACGGGTTCAGAACCTTGATATAGGTGCCTTTCATCCCCAGAGAGCGGGACTCGATTACCCCGGCGCTTTCAAACTTGCGCAAAGCATTGACAATTACGGAGCGGGTAATCCCCAGTTGATCGGCAATTTTACTGGCTACCAGGAGGCCTTCATTGCCGCCGAGTTCTTCAAAGATATGCTCAACTGCCTCCAATTCAGAGTAGGAAAGCGTTGCCACTGCCAGCTGGACAACCGCCTTGTTGCGGGCCTCCTCTTCAACTTCGGCTGATTTGGACCGCAGGATCTCCATACCGACAACGGTTGCCCCGGTTTCGGCTAAAATCAGGTCTTCAGCATCAAACAGCTCGTTAAAACGGGCCAGCAGTAAAGTGCCCAGCCGCTCGCCACCACCAAGAATGGGGATCACTGTAGTAATCTTATTGGCAAAAAGGCACCTTTCCGAATCCAGGAAAACACAGTCGTTAGACTTTTGCCTTAAATTTACCCTGGACTCATCTTCTTTCAGCAAAAACCGGTTATAATCTTCGGGAAATACCCCTTCCTGCAGCACATTATCAACCATCAATTCACACTCAAATTCGTCCACCAGGGACCAGCCCAATATTTTACCCTGCCTGGAGGCAATGTAAACATTGGCGTGAATTACATTTTTAAGGACTTCTGCTACATCCTTAAAATCGACGCGCTGCCCTGCGCTTTTCTGTAAGATTTTGTTTATGCGACGAGTTTTCTCAAGCAACGGAGAAGAAATCACGTCTACCAACCACCTTTCTTCATGAAATTATATTTTATAGAATGTATTTACTTAAATCTTTATCTTTAACGACCTTATGCAGTTTGCTCTGCACGTATTCCCGATCTACTTCTACTTCCTGAGCATCAACCTGGTTTGGCAAATCAAAGGAGAGATCTTCAAGAACTTTCTCCATTATTGTATGCAATCGTCTTGCTCCAATATTTTCCATTTCCTGGTTTAATAAGCAGGCTGTTTTGGCTACTTCTTCAATAGCTTCATTCGTAAAAGTCAACTTCACCCCTTCCGTTTCCAATAGCGATTTGTACTGTTTGATTAACGCGTTGTTTGGCTCGGTGAGAATCTGCTTAAAGTTCTCTTCAGTCAGGCTGTTAAGCTCAACCCGGATCGGGAACCTACCCTGCAATTCAGGTATCAGGTCCGAAGGCTTGGTCATATGAAATGCTCCGGCCGCAATAAATAGAATATGATCAGTCTTTACAGAACCGTACTTGGTAACAACCGTCGAACCTTCAACAATGGGCAGGATGTCGCGTTGAACCCCTTCTCGTGAAACATCCGGACCAGATCCATGATAATCTTTACCGGCAATTTTGTCAATTTCGTCAAGAAATATAATTCCCAACTGCTCTGCTCTTTGCAAAGCTTCACCGGTTACGGCATCCATATCAATTAAACGCTGCGCTTCTTCCTGTTCAAGAATGGGCCTGGCTTCCTTGACCGGCATCCGGCGCTTTTTTTTCTTGGGCGGCATCAAGTTGCCCAGCATATCTTGCAGGTTAATACCCATCTCTTCCATACCCTGTCCGCTGAACAGATCGCCGATGGGCTGTTTTCGTTCCTCAACTTCGATTTCTACTAACTGATCTTCCAGTTCGCCGTTAAGCAGCCTTTCCCTGACTTTACGTTGTTCTTCCCTTGCCCTTTGCATTCTTTCCGCAAAGCTCTCTTCTTCCGTGCCGGCCGCAGTTTCTTCCTGGGCCGGAGCGGCCTGGAAAAGAAATCCGAGCGGATTGGCAGATTTACTCTTCTTTTTGGGCAGGGGGGCGATAATATCAACCAGCTTGTCATTGGCATTTTTTGTAGCCTTATCTTTCACTTCCAGCATCCGTTCGTTCTGAACAATCCGAACAGATGTCTCCACCAGGTCCCTAACCATCGATTCCACATCGCGGCCTATATATCCGACCTCGGTGAACTTGGTCGCTTCCACTTTAACAAAAGGCGCGTTTACCAGGCGGGCCAGGCGTCTGGCCAGTTCAGTTTTCCCCACCCCGGTCGGACCGATCATGATAATGTTTTTGGGTATTATTTCTTCCTGCAGCTCTTGATCGAGCTTTTGACGCCTGTACCTGTTGCGCAGGGCTACCGCAACACAGCGCTTTGCGTCCGTCTGGCCGATTATAAAACGGTTAAGTTCATTGACTATCTCACTTGGAGTAAGTTCTTCTCTTGACATATAAGAGCATCAAACCCTTCTAAAGTTCTTCAACAACAATCTTGTCATTAGTATAAACACAGATTTCGGAAGCGATTTTCAGGGCCTCTTCCGCAATCTTAACCGGAGGCATTTCAGCATTGCGAATCATAGCCTTGGCTGCAGCCTGGGCATAAGGAGCTCCCGATCCTACGGCGGCAATGCCGTCGTCGGGTTCGATAACTTCCCCGGTGCCGGATATGAGTAAAATCGCATCGCTGCTAGCGGCTACCATTAAAGCTTCCAGCCTCCTCAAAACCCGGTCTGTCCGCCATTCTTTAGCCAACTCTACTGCAGCCCGTAAAAGATTGCCCTGGTAGGTTTCCAGCTTGCCTTCCAGCTTTTCACATAGAGTCAATGAATCCGCCACCGCTCCCGCAAAACCGGCAATAACTTTTCCTTCGTAGAGGCGGCGAACCTTGCGGGCGCCATGTTTGACGATGGTGCTGTTGCCAAAGGTAACCTGCCCGTCCCCGGCCACGGCCACCCTGTCATCAATTTTTACCGCTACTATGGTTGTTCCTTCGTACATTCTTCTACCGCCTTTGCGACTATTTCCGGGGGAAAGCGGAATGATAAACTTCGCTCAACCGCTCCCTGGTAATGTGAGTATAAACCTGGGTTGTCGAGATACTGACATGCCCGAGCATTTCCTGGACCACCCTTAAATCAGCCCCGCCTTCAAGCAAATGAGTGGCAAATGAGTGCCGCAGTGAATGAGGGCTAATCCCATCTTTATGAGAAACTTGCTGAATGTATTTGCGAAATATATAGCGCACTCCGCGATCGCTCAGTGGAGCTCCCCACTTGTTTAAGAACAATTCTTCATAAACCCGGCTTTCTTTATTCTTGGCGGCCAGAACCGGCCTGACTTTTTCCAGGTATTCTTTGATCAATCCCGCCGCAACGGTACCTACGGGAACCAGACGTTCCTTGCTCCCTTTGCCCAGCACTTTCACCAGCCTCTCTTCGAGCTGCAGTGAAGACAGTTTCAAATTAACCAGCTCACTGACTCTGAGCCCGGAAGCATAGATCAACTCCAGCAAGGTCCTGTCTCGAAATCCCAGGGTTGTGCGCTCGTCTGGTGCCTCCAACAGGGCGACAACTTCATGCCGGTAAAGAAAGCGGGGCAGCGTTTTCTCGATTTTGGGACGGTTTGCCGCCGACCATTTCCCGCTTTCAACCACCCCTTCTTTTTGTAAAAAGAACAAAAAAGAACGCGTCGCAGATAACTTGCGGGCAATTGATCGACGCGAATAACCCCCTGCTTTAAGCCAGGCAAGATAACGCCTTATGGTCAGGTGATCTACCTCATTCAACTCAGCCTGGTTTTTGGCCTCCAATCCTAAAAACTGGAGCAAATCATTCCGGTAAGCTTGCAGGGTCAAAGGTGAAGCGTTTTTGTTCACATTTAAATATCTTAAAAAACGATCAAGACTATAATTTATTTTCACAACGCAACACCAATATTATCCTAACATAACTATTCGTCCAATGCAAGCAATTTTGCTTGTTTTTAAAAAAATTCCACCTATTCAATTCTTAAATAGTTTAGCGGGAAGCTGTGACCTTTTTTCTTGCCGGTTGCTCCTCGTTAGCGCAGTCTTTATTTGAACAGCGTTTAATTTTTCTCTTGCCCTTCCTGGCTTCAGTCATGATTGAACCGCAAAGTGGGCAATCCTCAGGCAGGGGCCTGTCCCAGAGGGAGTAAGTGCATTCCGGGTAATTATTGCAGCCGTAAAAAGTTCTGCCTTTCTTGGTCCGCCGCTCCACAATCATGCCCCCGTCAGCGGGACAGGTTACGCCGGTTTCTTTTAAAACCTTCTTGGTGTACTTGCAATCAGGGTAAGATGGGCAAGCCAGGAACTGCCCGAAGCGACCATGTTTGTAAACCAGGTTTTCTCCACAGTGCGGACAGGTTTCCTCGCTTACTTCGGGGGTAAGTTCGACTTTTTCAATTTTTTTATCGGCTTCTTCCAGGCGCTCTTTAAAATAGCCGTGGTAAAAATCATTCAGCACCTGCAGGCTCTGTTCTTTTCCTTCTTCGATATCATCCAGTCGACGCTCCATCCTGGCTGTAAAGTCTATATCGATTACCTCTGGAAAATAATTAATCATTAATTCGACTACAACAAAGCCGATCTCCGTCGGTATAAATGCTTTGTTCTCCTTTATTACGTAACCCCTGCTCTGGATCGTTTCTATGATCGGGCTGTAAGTGCTGGGCCGTCCGATGCCCTTTTCCTCAAGGGTCTTAATCAGGGAAGCTTCATTATAACGGGGCGGTGGCTTGGTAAAATGTTGTTCAGGAACCAGTTCCAGCAGGGTCAGTTCCTGCCCTTCTTCCAGATCCGGCAGCAAAGTGTCTTTTTCCGCATCATCCACCTGGTATAAGACCAGGAAACCGGGAAACCGCAGGGTCGAACCGGTGGCTTTGAAGCTGTATTCTCCGGCCCCGATATTAACCCGGACCTGATCATAAACCGCAGGGTTCATCTGGCTGGCTACGATGCGATTCCAAATCAATTTATAAAGGCGGTTCTGGTCTCTACTCAGATGCTTTTTAATCATGGTGGGTTCCCGCATTATCGAGGTGGGACGGATGGCCTCGTGGGCTTCCTGGGCTCCCTTACCGGATTTATAGTATGGTGGTTTATCTGGCAAATAATCCGCTCCGTACTTATCAGAGATCAGGGAACGAGCCTCGGCTTGGGCCTCAGCAGATATTCTGGTAGAATCAGTCCTGATGTAGGTGACCAGGCCGACTGTTTCTCCCGAGCCGATACTGACCCCCTCGTATAATTGCTGCGCTATACTCATCGTTTTGCGGCTGGTAAAGCCGAGTTTAGCGGAAGCTTCCTGTTGGAGGCTGCTGGTGGTAAAAGGGGCGTAAGGTTTTCTTTTTCGCCTGCTGCGGCTTATCTTTTCAACAATAAACTTTTCGCCGCCGACGGCATCTATAACTCTATCCGTTTCGGTTTTGTTTTTCAGTTCGATTTTTTTCTTGTTGTGGCGCTCCAGGCTTGCTTTAAAACGATTTTTGTCCTTTTCTTCCCTGAGGTGGGCTTGCAGGCTCCAGTATTCCTGGGGTTCAAAATTGCTAATCTCTTCTTCCCGGTCACAGATCAATCGAACAGCCACCGACTGGACCCTCCCGGCGCTGAGGCCACTTCTGACCTTGCGCCATAACAGGGGGCTGATCGAGTAACCAACCAGGCGATCGAGAATGCGCCTGGCCTGCTGGGCATCAACTTTATTGTCTTCTAGCAAACGGGGGTTTTTAAATGATTCTTTAACTCTTTCTTTGGTAATCTCATTAAACTCAACCCGGTGGGGCATGCTCTGGTCGAGATTCAAGGCCCTGCTGATATGCCAGCAGATAGCCTCCCCTTCGCGGTCGGGGTCGGCGGCCAGGAATACTTTCTTCGCTTTTTTAGCTTTGTCTTTTAATTCTTTCAAAATTTTGCCCTTACCCCTGATCGTTATATATTTAGGGGCAAAATCATTTTCGATATCAACGCCCAGCTTACTTTTAGGCAAATCGATCAGGTGCCCCTGAGTAGCTAGCACCTGGTAATTCTTACTAAGAAACTTTTTTATGGTCCGGGCTTTGGTCGGAGACTCTACTATGACCAGGTTCATTTTTTAACGCTCCTTACAAATCAAAAAAGGATTTGGCAAATCATCTCTCCGCAAGGTATTTTAACATACCTGTCAAATTCGGCAAAAATATTTACCCGGTGTTTGGCGGACAGCTTGCTTTAATTCTAGTGAAAGAAGGGTGGTGATTACTTCAGAAGCCGGGCTTTTGCTGGCCTGGACAATATCATCGATATGCATGGGCTGGTAAGGTATTATAGCCAGCAGCGCTTTTTCTGCCCCGGAGAAATCTAAACCGGCTGTTTGTAAAGATAGCTGTTCTTCTGCAGGCTGCTCAACCAAGATTTCTTTTAGTATATCAGCCGCTGATTCGACCAGGTGTGCTCCTTCTTTGATCAGTTGATGACAGCCGCGGCTGTACGGGCTGCCTATGTTTCCGGGAACGGCAAATACTTCCCGGTTCTGTTCCAGGGCCATATCCGCCGTGATCAATGAGCCACTTTTAGCTGTAGCCTCTACTACAACCGTTCCCAGGGAGATCCCGCTGATAATGCGGTTGCGCTGGGGAAAATGGCCGGGCAAAGGCTTTGTTCCCAGGGGAAATTCGCTGATCACGGCGCCCGCTGCAGCAATTTGCTCCATTAAATCAGAATTGCCGGGCGGATAACAGTGATCGAGCCCGCAGCCCAGGACGGCCACGGTATAGCCGTTATGGTCCAGGCAGCCCCTGTGAGCAGCCGTATCAATGCCCAGAGCCATACCACTGATAATACTGACTCCGGCTGAGGACAATTCACCGGCCAGGCGGTGGGCCACTTCTTTGCCATAGAAGGTGGAACGCCTGCTTCCGACAATGGCAACCGCGGGGCTGTCTTCTAAATCCAAGTGTCCACGGCAATAAAGGACCGGCGGCGGACAGGAGAGCTGCCTCAACAGGGGCGGGTATGCTGAAGAATCTACACCCAGGCAGTTAAGGCCGCTTTTTTCGAGGCGTTCCCACTCCAGCTCAGGGTCTAGTTTTTCTCGTTCCCGGACCAACCTGCCTGCAAAACTATGCAGGCTTTCAACCGACCGTAATTCTTCCTCGGAAGCTTCCCAGGCTTTTCTTGGCGATGCGAAATGTTCAGCCAGGGCCGTAATACGTCTGGGGCCCAGGAAAGGGAGGCAGTTTAAGGCATTGAGATAAAAAAGATTTTCCTGCTCCGCTGTTTTCATCTTAAAGGCACCTCATCATTATGATAGAAGCGGGCTGCGCTAAACAATAATAACCGGACCGCAATCAGGGTCCGGGAAAACATCACAAAAAAAAGCGATATCAAATATACCGGATTAGGGCCGATGAACTTTTCAGGTCTGGCCCTTTTTAAGTTTTTCCAAAACATCCTGGGCTTCTTTATATTCGGGAAGCTTACGGCAGATCAAGCCGTATTCCAGGCTGTCCACCAGGGCAATCCAGCTGGCTTCGATAACATTGGGAGAGACCCCTACTGTGCCCCAGCTTTTTTGATCGTCCCTGGTTTCAATAAGCACCCTGACCTGGGCCCCGGTGCCGTCAACCCCGTCGATAACCCGCACCTTGAAGTCGGTAAGCTTGAACTTTTTCAGGTCCGGGTAAACTTCTTCCAGGGCTTTGCGCAGGGCATTGTCCAGGGCATTTACGGGGCCGTTTCCTTCAGCTGCGGTATGAACCTGCACATCGCCAACCCGCACTTTAATTGTCGCTTCCGAATAGAGCTGGCCGTCCTCCCTCTTTTCAATAATCATCCTGAACCCTTCCAGTTTGAAAAGAGGGCGGTAGGCTTTCATCATTTTCAAGACCAGCAGTTCGAAAGATCCTTCGGCGCCTTCAAACTGGTAACCATAATGCTCCATTTCTTTGATTTTTTGCAGTACCGAAGCCGTTTCAGGCTGATCCTTACGGAGGTGATAAGCATAATCGTTGGATTTAATTGTAATGCTGCTGCGCCCTGCCAGTTCTGAAACCAGGATCCGGCGCTGGTTCCCCACCAGTTCCGGATTGGTGTGTTCATAGGTAGCCGGCTTTTTACTGACGGCATCGATATGGACTCCGCCCTTATGGGCAAAGGCATTAAACCCGACATAGGGCTGCTGATCGGGAGGGGCAATATTGATCAGTTCGGCCACGTAGCGGGAAAGCCTGGTTATGCCCTGCAGCTGTTCTGAAGAAACTACCTGCAACCCCATTTTTAACTGGAGGTTGGGAATTATCGTACACAGGTTGGCGTTACCGCAGCGTTCCCCGTAGCCGTTCACGGTCCCATGGATCTGGGTAATTCCTTCCTGAACCGCAAGCAAAGAATTAGCCGTTGCCATATCGGCATCATTGTGAGCATGAATACCCAGCGGCGCCTTGACCTTGTCTTTAACTACAGAAAGGATGGCGGAAAGCTCCCAGGTCATCAGGCCGCCGTTGGTATCGCACAAAACTATCACTTCGGCCCCTCCCCTGCTGGCCGCTTCAAGGGTGGCCAGGGCATATTCCGGGTTGGCCTTGTAGCCGTCAAAAAAGTGCTCGGCATCATAAATGACTTCGCGACCGGTAGACTTCAGGTAGGCAATACTATCTTCGATCATGGCCAGGTTTTCTTCCAGAGTTGTCTTTATGGCATCGTAGACATGAAAATCCCAGCTCTTCCCGAAAATAGTTACCGTCTTTGTATTCGCTTCCAGTAAAGCTTTGATATTTGGATCTTCGGCTACCGCTTCACCGGGCCTGCGGGTGCTGCCAAAGGCGCAGATCCGGGCATTTTTAAACTCAATCAAAGAAGCTCTCTTAAAAAATTCAATATCCTTGGGATTGGAGCCGGGCCAGCCGCCCTCGATATATTTAACTCCAATTTCATCAAGCTTTTCTGCAATTTTCAGCTTGTCGGATACCGAAAGTGATATCCCTTCCCGCTGTGAACCATCCCTTAAAGTCGTATCGTAAATATCAACTGTGTGCATTCCGGGCCTCCTGCAGCTTCGGTCAGTAAAATTAATAGGTATTATACTATACCTCTACTAAAAGTGTCCAATAGATTTATTATTTAATATAGCTGGTATCCAAAGGTAAGGGGTGTAAACCGCTCTAATAACATTATAAAACGAAACTGGCAAAACGCGGCCGCCAGGTCTTCATTTTTGTATCTGCTGCGAAGATTACGATTAGAACCGCGGAGACTCGTAATATAAGAAAAATGGTTAAAGACGTAATGAAAGAAAGGCATCAAGCAACAAGATACGCTACTCAAAACTACTGCGGGTCAAATGGCCGAAAAAATGACCTTTTTTGCCGGCAGGCTCTCTCCATCAAACTCGGCAATGGCGATAAGGAAAAGTCGATCAAAACGAATTCTCAAAATCTACCAACCGGTAGCATTCCGGGGGCAGTTCTCTTAAAAACTGAGAGGGGCCTTCCGATACAGCTCCGTAATTACGGTAATCCTCGATGTATGTGCTCAAGAACAGGTAGCGTTTGGCCCTGGTGGCCGCAACATAAAACAGGCGCCTTTCTTCATCCAGGCCTGCCTGGCCGGTCTGTTGGCTTGGAAATTGGCCCTGGTTCATACCGATAATAAAGACACTGTCCCATTCCTTGCCCTTGGCGCTGTGAATAGTTGACAGGGTCAGCTGTTCATCCGATTGCGAACCGGCTGCGCTGGTATCGGCAAAAACAGATTCTTCCAGGGCCAGGGACTCCAAAAATGCAGGCAGGTTATCAAAACGCCCGGCATAAATGGCCAGCCTTTCGATGCCGCGGAATCGATCCTCATATTGATCCGGGTAATTTTGCATTAAGATCTCGTCGTAGTTGGCTTCCAGCACGGTGTCAATCAGAGTGGGAACATCCTCCTGCCCCCATCTGTTAAGCAGTTCCAGGGTCCCTCTCAGGGCTTCCCAGCCTTCTTTGCCCCGGGATGGTTTAACATGGCCGGCAAGGACCTCTTCAAGCGGGTTGGCACTATTTTTCAACCTGGACCACAGCTTATCAAAAGATGCTTGCCCCAGCCCCTTCTGCAGAATGGCAATACGGCGCCATGCGTTTTCATCATGCGGGTTATAAAGAACTTTTAAATAGGCCAGGACATCTTTTACGTGGGCTTTCTGGAAAAACTTGACTCCCCCGTAAGTCCGGTAACTGATGCCCTTTCGGGACAGGGCGAACTCCACCTCCGGAGTTAGAAAAGAGCTGCGGTATAATACAGCAATTTCCCTTAGAGGGACTCCGTTATTCTGCAGCTCCCATATATTTTGCAGGACAAAAGTAGCTTCCTGGCGGGCATCATAAATTTTAGCTATTACCGGTTTTTCTCCCGGCGGGTTCTTGGAGAAAAGGGTTTTGGGGAGCTGATCCCGGTTATAGCTGATCAAGGTATTGGCCAGCTCCACAATTTCCGGGCTGCTGCGGTAGTTTTGTTCCATGCGCACTACCTGGCAGCGCTCATATTTTTCCGGAAATGATAAGATATTGCCGATATTGGCATAGCGAAAAGCATAGATGGACTGAGCATCATCGCCGACAACACAAATCGAACTGGAACCGGAATAAAGATCAATTATCCGGGCCTGCACTACATTGGTATCCTGGAATTCATCGACCAGGACATGCTTGAAGCGCCGCCTGTACTGGTCCCTGATCAGAGGATAGTTCTCAAATAGCTCCAGCCAGCAAAGCAGTAAATCATCAAAATCGAAGGCGTTGCTTTCCCTTTTTTTCTCTTCGTAAAGTTCGGCGACCCGGTTAATCGTCTCCAGGTATTCCAGTCTGTATGGATAGTCCTCTTCCATAACTTCCCGGATGGCAAGTCCAGAATTGCGAGCCTGGCTGATAATCCTGGCCAAAAGGTTCCGCTTCATAATCATTTTGCGATCTTCATCACCGATATCCAATGCAACCAGGATTTGCTTCAAGACCGTCCTGCTGTCATCTTCATCGAGAATGGTAAAGTTTGCTGTTCTCCCCAGGCGATCGGCATGCCTTCTCAGGATACGCGCGCCTGTGCTGTGAAAAGTGCCGGCCCACAAATCCCGGGGCAAAAAGCCAAGCAATGTCTCTAATCGATCCTTCATTTCCCCGGCGGCTTTGTTGGTAAAAGTTAGTAACAGCAACTGCTCGGGTTTGACACCGCACTTGATCAGGTGAGCGGCCCGGTAAATCAGGGCCCTGGTTTTGCCGGAACCGGGGCCGGCCAAACCAAGGAGGGCCGGGTCTTCAGAGGTGGCAAATTCATACTGAGGGGAATTCAGTTCGCGGCGCAGGAACTCCGTCCACTGCGGATCGGGCTCAGCCAGGGTATCTTCAGCTAAGAAAAAGTCGTCCATGCAGTCTGTCCTCTCTTTGTGAGCATAATACTAGAGTGCATCGTAACATATTTTTTAGCCCTCTTCCACTACTAGCCTCAGGTAATTATTGCTTTCTGTATTGATAAAAGCATATACATCGCGACAAATATGGATTAAAAATATATTTCTTGACAGAGTTCATAATTTTAAATAATATAAGATCGTTATACTGTTAAGGGTTATTAATTTTAACATTTCTGAACATAAATAACCAAGACTGGCAACAGCAGTTAATCAAATTGGTTTTTACTCAGAGGTCGTTTTTTTAACAGCCGCTCAAATAAAGATGACTAGATATTATCTCAAAACTATATAAATTAACAGTTTATAGCTTTAAACCTGTCTAATATGCCAATCTTGCAACTGGACAGAGCAAGCTGGTTATAATACCATTATAACAATGATAAAAACTGCGCATTAGTATTTCGAATTGATGGCCAGCAAAGATGCTGGCACAATGGTGATGTTTATATGATCAAAGATGTAAAAGAAATACTGCTTGAAGTTTTTCAGGCTACCTTCCCCATTGTAGTTGTGGTTTCACTGATCCTGCTGCTATTCCTCCAGGTCCCGATGAGCCTATTCTGGCAGTTTTTAGCTGGAGCTTTTATGGTCACAACAGGCCTGTTTCTTTTCCTGGTCGGTGTTAGGGTGGCTTTACTGCCGATCGGAGAAATGATCGGTTCAGAACTGGTAACTCGCGGTTCACTTGCGATACTATTAGTCGCCGCTTTTATATTCGGTTTTGTAATCACCGTAGCTGAACCGGATGTCAGGGTCTTAGCCCACCAGGTAGATATTGCCTCAAGAGGGGCAATTGAGGCAGGTGTTTTAATAACCGCAGTTTCCATTGGAGTGGGGTTTTTCGTATCGGTGGCCATCTTGCGCATCCTGCTCGGTGTTCCCATCCGCTATCTCCTGGCCGCCGGATATATCGCCATCGTCGTGCTTTCTTTTTGGGTTCCCGAAGATTTTGTAGCCATTTCTTTTGATGCCGGTGGTGTCACTACCGGGCCTATGGCCGTACCCTTCATTCTAGCCCTGGGTGTGGGGACCACCTCGGTACTGGGTGGGAAATCAGGCGTTTCAGATACCTTCGGGCTAATCGGGCTGGCCTCTATCGGGCCGGTAATCGGTGTTTTGATTCTGGGGGTGATTTACGGATGACCCTCTTTGAAATATTCCAGGGTTTTGACGAAGTTGTTTCAGAAGTCCTTGTTGCTTTAAGTCCAATTCTGGTTTTATTTCTGGTTTTTATGCTGGTTTACAAATTACCAAAAGAAATGTTGTACAGGCTCCTGGTAGGGGTATTATTTGCTTTTGTCGGATTGACTCTTTTTCTCCAGGGTGTCAAAGCCGGCTTTATGCCGGTCGGCTCCGAAATGGGAGCGCTTCTGGGCAGCCTGCCCAATAAATGGATTCTCATTCCACTTGGTTTTATCCTTGGATTTGTAGCCACAATGGCCGAACCGGCTGTTCGAATTCTCAGCAATCAGGTTGAAGATAATTCCAGCGGTTATATTAAAAGCAATACAATCTTATATACTTTATGCCTGGGTGTGGGTATTTTTATTTCTCTTGGCATGACCAGGATTGTCTATGGCATCCCCTTCTACTACATCATTATCCCCGGTTATCTGCTGGCTCTAATTCTCATGTTTTTTTCGCAGCCCTCTTTTACGGCCGTCGCCTTTGATTCTGGCGGTGTCGCCACCGGCCCGATGACCGTAACCTTTATCATGGCCCTGGCGGTGGGCGCAGCCGACGTCATAGAAGGTAGAGATGCTGTAATCGACGGTTTTGGACTAATTGCCCTGGTAGCCCTGGCCCCGATTATTATGGTCATGCTGCTCGGATTTTTATATCCCGCTGATGACAACGATGCAGACGAAGAAGACCAGCAGGAAGATAATAATGGGATAAACTCGGGTCGGTCTGAACCTGATGCGGGAAACAATTTGCCGCCTGAAAATCCAACAACTCTGGAAAGGGTTAATGATCAGGATGAACCTGATGAAGAAAAACCAGGCGAGCAGTTAAATGATAACATAAGCGACCAGAACCGGGATGCTGGAAAAAAGCCTGGGTCAGAAAAAGAGGGTTATGAATTAACAGAAAGTGATCATTATGATGAGGAGGTTAACGGTTATGAGTCAGATACCAAAACATGATTTGATTGTAACTATCGTCAAAAAAGGCTGCTGTGAGAGGATCATCAAAGCCTCTAATGAAGCCGGAGCAGAAGGAGCAACTATTATACCAGCCCGGGGCACTGGTATCCATGAGAAGAAACAACTTCTCGGTATCCCCATTGAACCGGAAAAAGAGATCATCTTTACAATTATTAAAGAAGAGAAAACCGAGCAAGTCCTGGAGGCCATAATTAAGGCCGGCAATCTAAATAAACCGGCAACAGGTGTTGCCTTCGTGTTGGAGTTAAAACAGGTAGTTGGTGTAGTGCACCTGGTTAAAGAACTGAGTCTAAACCAGGATCAAACAGAATATAAACAAGGAAAAAATAAAGGAGAGGCCAGTCCCTCGGACCAGCCCCCCTGTTAACCTGTAAAACCTGTTAAAAAGATGATTTACAGCTTCGTAAATTCGTCCTTCCCTGCCCCGCAAACCGGGCAGACCCAGTCATCTGGGAGATCTTCAAATGAAGTGCCCGGGGCGATACCCCCATCGCTGTCTCCTTCTGCGGGGTCATAAACATAACCACATACATCGCATTCCCATTTATCCATGCATATACCTCCTTTCAGGGGTTATAACTTGGGATACTAATATATATTACTATTTTTAATTTGATTTTCCTGCCAGTTCCAATAATGAATTAATACTATAATCAACAGGGGGATGATGGCTATGCTGGCCAAAGTAGATTCTTGCACAATTGTTGGTATTGAAGGAGTACCGCTGGAAATAGAAGTGGATATTACCGACGGCCTTCCTGCTTTTGACATCATTGGCTTACCCGATGCATCCGTGAGAGAGGCTAAAGAAAGGGTCCGGTCAGCGATTCGCAATAGTGGGTTTGATTTTCCTTATAAACGGGTCACCGTCAACCTGGCTCCTGCTGATTTAAAAAAAGAAGGTTCCTCTTTTGATCTGGCCATTGCCATCGGTTTCCTGTCCGCAACAGGGCAGATTCCCAAAAATGAAACCCTGGAAGCAGGAGTTTTCATCGGGGAACTTTCGCTGGACGGCAGTTTGCGCCGTATCAACGGCACCCTGGCCATAGCGCTGTCTCTGGCCGCCCTGCCTAACCACCGTGGCAAAACCCTCTACCTGCCTGAAACAAATGGCCCGGAAGCGGCCCTGGCCAACAACATTAAAATATTCGGAATAACAACCCTGGCCCAGCTGGTCCGTCACCTGCGCGGCGAAAAGAACCTCGAGCAGGCCCGGCCATTACCGAAGGAATTATATAAAGGTTCTAATTCGGAACTTGATTTTAAAGAAGTCAAGGGTCAGGAAACGGCCAAGCGAGCCCTTGAAATAGCCGCTGCCGGAGCCCATAACCTGCTCCTTTACGGACCGCCGGGCAGCGGAAAAACTATGCTTGCCCGCAGGATAACCTCCATTCTGCCTGAACCCAACGAGGATGAAATCCTTGAAATAACCAGGATTCACAGTGTTGCCGGCAAGCTTAATTCCAGCCGTCCTCTTCAGACTGAGCCACCCTTCCGCAGTCCTCACCACAGCGCCACCATGGCCGGTATTATCGGCGGCGGCAAAGCTCCCCGGCCCGGGGAAGTAACCCTGGCCCATCTTGGCGTTCTTTTTTTCGATGAAATACCCGAATACAGCCGCGAAATCCTGGAGGCATTAAGACAACCCCTTGAAGACAGGGAAGTTACCGTTACCCGCCTGACGGCCACGATTACTTACCCGGCCGATTTCATGTTTATTGGTTCGATGAATCCCTGCCCCTGCGGCAACTTCGGTGACCCTCGTCTGGAATGCCGCTGCAACCCGAACCAGATCCATCGCTACCGGAATAAACTATCCGGGCCACTGATGGATCGCCTCGACCTTCATGTCGAAGTTCCGGCCATTAAATATGAACAACTGCAAGGCAGTGAAGCATTAGAATCTTCAGCAACAATCCGCTGCCGCGTGGAAACGGCCCGCCTGAAACAAAGAGAAAGATACAAATATTTAACAACGGCAACCAATGCCAGACTGCGCGCAAAATACTTTAAAGAACACTGTAACCTCTCTACAGGTGCGCGCAGTCTCCTGCAGCAGGCTTTTCAAAGCCTGGGCCTATCCATGCGCGCTCACGACCGCATCATCAGGGTGGCCCGTACCATTGCCGATCTGGATGGCTCAGAAAATATCGATGTTCCCCACATCGCCGAAGCAGTACAGTATCGGAGCCTGGACCGACAAACTTGATAATGTCAAAGGGACGGTTCTT
>Ga0207421_10003213_pt1 | contig 19559 bp, 16 predicted proteins | sample SodLakKL_010_SED_4_FD_187542 | JGI IMG/M metagenome (GOLD analysis project Ga0207421, IMG submission 187542) | Alkaline sediment microbial communities from Lake Tanatar, Kulunda Steppe, Russia - 8KL_010_SED (SPAdes) (version 2) | ecosystem: Environmental > Aquatic > Non-marine Saline and... | reverse complement strand
GCATGAAGGAGTGTAGTCGCTACCCGTCGCTCGAGGATGAAGAGAAGAGAGCGCTCGAGGAGCTGGTCGCCGCATGTGCCGCCGAGAACGAGACGATATGGGCGGAGAACGGACGCTCGCTTCTCGGCTTCATGCGCGAAGAGGTCAGTATGCTGCCGTGCGCGGAGGATCTCGGCGTTGTGCCTGACTGCGTGCCCGAAGTTCTCGCCGATCTCGGAATTCTCGGTTTGCGGGTTCCGCGGTGGGCAAGAGAATGGGATGAGGATGGCTCGCCGTTCATACCGCCTGCGCCGGGGCCCGCGGCTGCCTGCCGCCACAGCAGGTCCCGGGCCGCCCGCGCTTGCTGAGCTCGCTCCGCCCTGTCGGCCCCGAACGGTCCAGGCGGACACAGCCCGGGAGCCCGGGCCCGGCACCAACGGTCAAGCACGGCAGCCGCGCGCCGCGTGCGGCAGGCGCTCGCCTCCCCGGGTTGTCCCGGCGCTGCACAGCGCTGCAGGGGGTCGCCAACGCTCCCGCGCCCTTGGGCCCGGAGGACCGCAGGTGCTCGATTTCGGACCGGGACGCCTCGCTCCCGCGCCTCCCGTGCGCTCGGCGCTCCCGCTCGGCCCCCTCCGATCTCTTGCGCACAAAGAGGCCGGCCCCGGAAGCGCGTCCGAACCGCTACCGTATCGAAGATGGACCCGGTAGGGCAAATGCCCCAGGACCGCATGTTACCGGCCGGGAAGAGGACGAAGCGGAGCAGGAGAGCACGGCGTAGCCCGGAGGACGGCCATGCTCGGAGGAGGGCCATGCTCCGAGGACGGCCATGCTCGCCGGTGCGCTCCGAAGCGTGAAGGACGGGAGGGGCGCCCGCCGGGGCGTCCGGCTCCGGGGGACACCGCGAACTCCGGAAGTCCGGAAGCGGAGAGCCTCTCAGCCGGTGTGGCCGCTGGCGGCCGGACGGCCCGGCGCGGCGGTCCCGGTGCGCGCCGCGGTGCGCGGGGGCGGCAACGCCCGGCGAGAGGACGGCACGCTCGGCCGGGCTGGTTCGGCGCGCGGCGGGACGGAACCCCCGGACGGCCTGACCCCGGGACGAGCCGCGGGGCGATAGGAGGTGACGCGGCCTGCGTTCGGGGTGGACCGGGGCGGAGAGGTGCGGCTCGGCCCGGGGGCACGCCCGGATTCCGAAGGGCAATCCGGAGGGCGGATTGGGGCAGCGCCAACAACAATCCGTGCCTCACACCCTGGGGAGCAGGAGGGCTCTATTTCGACCGCCGCCCCCGGCGCCTGCGGAAGGTGGGGAACGCCCGGCCGACGCTGCGCATGCTCTCGATACGGCGCTTGGCCATACGGTCGGCTGCCTGATTGGGCGGGATCTCCTCCTCGCGCGCGATCCGGAGCGCGGTCCGGGTGTTGGTGTAGATGCTTTCGGCCAGCCGGAGCGCTCGCTCCTGGTTGTAGCCTTCCAGCTCCACCGAGACATTGATGAGCCCGCCGGCGTTGACCAGGTAGTCGGGCGCGTAGACGATTCCCCGGCCGGCGAGCTCGGCGCCCAGCTCGTCGTGATCCAGCTGATTGTTGGCGGAGCCGCAGACCACGCGCGCTTTGATCCGGCCGACGGTATCGTCGTTGACCGCCGAGCCCATCGCGCACGGGGCAAAGATATCGGCGTCCGCGTCAAAGATCGATTCGCTTTCGGCGATCTCGAGCTTGGGGATCTCCCGGCGCGCGTCGGCAATTCGCTCAGGGTCTACGTCGGAGGCGATGATGTGCGCTCCCTCGTCCCGGAGCAACCGGGCGAGCGGAAGTCCTACGTTTCCGAGCCCCTGGATCGCGACGGTGCGCCCGGCAAGCTCGTCGCTGCCGAAGGCCGCCTCGCAGGCGGCGCGCATGCCGTGGAGCACGCCGCGGGCGGTCACCGGTGAGGGATCGCCCGATCCGCCGTGGGTGTTGTCGACCCCTACGACGAAGCTGGTCTCCTTGCGAATTTGCTCGATGTCGGCGACGCCGGTTCCGGCGTCTTCGGCGGTAATGTAGCGGCCGCCGAGCGACTCCACGGCGCGCCCGAAGGTGCGGAAGAGCGCTTCGCTCTTTTCGGTTTTCGGGTCACCGAGGATGACGGCCTTCCCTCCGCCCAGATCCAGCCCCGCGGCTGCCGCCTTGTAGGTCATCCCGCGCGAGAGCCGGAGCGCATCGCGCAGCGCGTCGGTGTCGCTGGTGTACGGGTGCATTCGGCAGCCGCCGAGCGCGGGGCCCAGCGTGGTATCGTGGATCGCGATAATCGATGTAAGGCCGGTCTCCTCGTCGCGGTTGATCACGACCTGTTCGTGTGCGAGCTCACGGATGCTTGAAAACGGCATGCGCTTCTCTCCTTTTTGCCTCGCGCGTACCCACCGGCTTTGAAATGACCGAGGTACCCCCGCGAGGTGTTCCTAAGTATGGGGTGTTTCATGTTTCGCTACTTTATCGGTCGCACGTCACGTGACGGCAAGGATACCGCGTTTCGCGCCGTCTCGCAAACCGTTCTCGAGCTTCGTCGCCCCTCTATCGAACCTCCGGCATCCGCACCGGCACGGAGAAAGGGGCAAGCTGCTCTCGGATCCGGTGCATCTCCTCCGCCGTGGGCGGATCTACGTCGTGCAGGGCATACCGCGCTCCCACCGCCTCCCACTTGTAGCGTCCCATCGCGTGGTACGGCAGGAGCTCGATCTGCTCGACGCCTGAGAGCGATGCGGCGAACTCGCCGAACGCGGCGATGTCGGCGGGATCGGTGGTGTATCCGGGGAGAACCACGTACCGGAGCCGGAGCGGGATGCGCCGGCGCGCCACGCCGCGGGCGAACTCCAGGGTGAGGCGGTTGGAGACGCCGGTGAGCTCGCGGTGGCGGGCGTCGTCCATCTGCTTGATGTCCAGGAGCACGAGATCGCACTCATCCAGGAGCGACTCGACCGGCGGGCTTACGGTGCTGTGGCCGGATGTGTCGAGCGCCGTGGTCAGCCCCAAACGGTGGGCAAGGGAAAAGAGCTCGGTGATTCCCGCCGCTTGGAGGAGCGGCTCGCCGCCTCCGGCGGTAACGCCGCCTCCGGCGGGGCGCAGGTAGGGCGCGTAGCGCTCGATGTCCGCGGCCAGGTCCAGAACGCGCCACTCGCGGCCGCCGCGACGGCCCCACATATCGCGGTTGTGGCAGTAGCGGCAGCGGAGCGGGCACCCCTGGAAAAAGACCACGTAGCGGATTCCGGGCCCGTCGACCGTACCGAAGGTGGTGACCGAGTGTATGCGCACGGTCGTGGACGCGGCTCCCGGACCGGCATCGCCGGCGGCGCGGGGATCGCGGGCGGCGCCGGCCACGCCCGCGATGCCGCCGCCAATCGTACGTCCGCCCATCACATCCGGGTATGGAAAGTGCGGTTGATCACGTCGAGCTGCTGCTCCCGCGTCAGCTTGACGAAGTTCACCGCGTAGCCGGAAACGCGGATCGTCAGCTGGGGATAGCGTTCGGGATGCTCCATGGCGTCGCGCAGGAGGTCGCGGTCCAGTACGTTGACGTTTATGTGGTGGCCTCCTTCGTCCGTGTAACCGTCGAGGAGCGACACCAGGTTGGCAACGCGCGAGCCGGGATCGGGTCCAAGCGACGCCGGCTCGATGCTGAAGGTGTAGGAGATGCCGTCCTGAGCGAACTCGTAGGGAAGCTTGGCTACGGAGCTCAGCGAGGCAAGCGCGCCGTGTTTGTCCCGGCCGTGCATCGGGTTGGCCCCGGGGGCAAACGGCTCTCCCGCCTTGCGGCCGTCCGGCGTGTTTCCGGTCTTCTTGCCGTAGACCACGTTTGACGTGATGGTGAGCACCGAGAGGGTGGGGTCGGAGTTGCGGTACGTGCGGTTCTTGCGGAGCTTGGTCATGAAGCGCTCCACCAGATCCACCGCGATCGTATCCACCGCGTCGTCGTTGTTCCCGAACATCGCGATCTCATCGCGGCCCGACTCCTCGAAGACGAAATCCACTACGGTATCCGCCTCGTCGCGGACCATGCGTACCCGCCCGTGCTTGATGGCGGAGAGGGAGTCCGCACAGACCGACAGCCCCGCAATCCCGCACGCCATCGTCCGGTACACGTCGCGGTCATGGAGCGCCATCTGCAGCCGCTCGTAGCAATAGCGGTCGTGCATGTAGTGGATCACGTTGAGCGCGTTAATATAGAGGTTGGCGATCCAATCGAGGAAGAAATCGAACTTCTCCATCACCTCGCCGTAGTCGAGATACTCCCCCGCGATCGGCTCGAAGCGCGGCCCCACCTGGATACCGTTCAGCTCGTCGCGCCCGCCGTTGATTGCGTAGAGGAGCGCCTTTGCCAAGTTGCAGCGCGCTCCAAAGAACTGCATCTGCTTCCCCAGCCGCATGGCGGAGACGCAGCAGGCGATGCCGTAGTCGTCGCCCCAATACGGGCGCATGAGGTCGTCGTTCTCGTACTGGATGGAGCTGGTATCGATCGAGACCTGCGCCGCGTAGCGCTTGAACGGCGCAGGCAAGGCACTCGACCAGAGCACCGTGAGATTCGGCTCCGGCGCCGAGCCCAGATTGTAGAGGGTGTGGAGCATCCGGTACGACGTTCGCGTCACCAACGGACGGCCGTCCGTACCCATCCCGCCGAGTGCTTCCGTCACCCAGGTCGGATCGCCGGAGAAGAGCTCGTTGTACTCGGGCGTACGGAGAAAGCGCACCAGGCGCAGCTTCATGACGAAGTGATCCAGGAGCTCCTGCGCCGCGGCCTCCGTGAGGCTCCCGTTTGCCATGTCGCGCTCGATGTAGACATCCAGGAACGTAGCTACCCGGCCCAGGCTCATCGCCGCGCCGTCCTGCTCCTTCACCGCCGCCAGATACGCAAAGTAGAGCCACTGGATTGCCTCTCGGGCGTTCCGGGCCGGCCGGGTGACATCGGAGCCGTAAGAGCGTGCCAGCTCGGCAAGCTCGGCGAGCGCCGCGATCTGCTCCGAAAGCTCTTCCCGGAGCCGAATCGAGCCTTCCTCGAGCGAGCCGATTTCCACGGAGCTCTTCTGGCTCTCTTTGTCTTCGATGAGCCGCTCCACTCCGTAAAGCGCTACGCGCCGGTAGTCGCCGATGATCCGGCCGCGCCCGTAGGAGTCCGGGAGCCCGGTTATGATTCCGGCGCTCCGCGCCGCGCGCATCTCCGGAGTGTACGCATCGAAAACGCCGTCGTTGTGCGTCTTTCGGTACCGGGTGAAGATTTCGGCGATCGAAGGCGCCAAGGTATAGCCGTATGCTTCGCACGCCTTGCGCGCAACACGGATGCCTCCCTTCGGCATCACGGCGCGCCGGAGGGGCGCGTCGGTCTGAAGTCCGACCACCAGCTCCCGGTCCCTATCGATATATCCCGGCGCGTGCGAGGTGATCGTGGAGACCGTCTCCGTATCGACATCCAGCGTGCCGCCGGCCTCATTCTCCCGCGCAATGAGCTCTCTCACGTGCTCCCACAGCGCGGTGGTGCGGTCGGTGGCGGGCGCCAGAAACCCGGCGTCGCCGCAGTAGGGCGTATAGTTCCGCTGGATGAAATCGCGTACGTCAATATGATCGACCCACCGGCCGGAGCGAAACCCGATCCACGGCGAATCCTCACTATTCCAGACTGTTTCTTGGGTGTTGGCGATTGCGTCACTCATCTCTCTTTTCCCTTCAGGTCGCCGAGCCGGAGGTAAGCATCCCGTGGGAGCCCAAACTCAGCGTCCCGCGGAGTGTAGCAGAAGACTGCCGCGAAAGGGAATGTTGCATCTTCGTTGTGACTCTGGTGTGCGCCGAACGAGCGAGGAAGGCTTCGGACCGTCGCGTGCGGATGTTTGGTGCCGCACCTTTAGCCGGAGTGTCCACAGCAAGCCCGCCGGCCGAAGGGTTCGCAGCAAGCTTCCTGGGCGAAGTGTCCACAGCGAGAGCGAGAGGATTGAGAGCGAGCGGGTTTCGTCAAGCTCCGCGGGAACGCAGAATCTCCTTCCTGTCAGGAGGCCGGAAGCGAGGACGCGCATGAAGACTCCTCTATAGTCCTCGGGATCGTGATAGAAACTGTGGTGCTCGGTTCACCGCGCGTTTGCTCGTAGAGCTCGTGTTCTTACCGGCGCCCCTCGAGCGCCACCTACCGGCCGCAACTTGCAAGCGCTTGTCATATCGAGTTCGAGAAGCCAATACCTGACAGCAACTGGCGCCACAGCAGCCCGAATAGATGAGACAAGCACTAAACATCGCGCCTATTAGATTTGCCCGCACTGGGTAGATACGCTGGGGTGCGGTGAGGCATCGAGAGTGAAGTGACCGAGGCATACGCAATTCCAGGGAACTGCCGCTTTCCGGACTGCGGTGACCAGCTTCACAGTTCCGTGGCAATGTGATTGTGCTTATCGCGCTTTGCGAACGGAATAAAAGGGTTGATAAAGGGTGTGTGTAAGTCGAATATGGCTATGACACCGACAGAACTTGCGCCAATACCGCAGATGCCTGAAGCTCATTGCTACCGGCACACTGTCGGTTGGCGACATCATCACGCATCGGTATAAGCTAGGCGGAGCCGAAACGGCGTTTGCGGACGCTGTAGCGCAGAAAGGGTAAAAGCTCGGGTTTAACGGCGGTCAAGACTGAGCCGGCGTGCTAGTGAGCCGATGACAAAGCCGCAGAGGTGAGGGGGCAAGGATCCCGTCGGCGCCGAACGGCGGCTGCAGTATCAGCGGTTCGGGAATGCTACGTCGGTCAACGCAAAAGGAGTTGGGCACACTATGACGGCAGATGACTTAAGGCCGGCCGACAGGCCTACGTTCTACTTTATTGGGGTAAGCACCGGCAAATCCTCCATCATGCGCGTCTTTCCAGCGTGGGCCGAGCACCTCGGACTGGGGGACGTTCCGATCGTCGGGATCGACTGCAAGGTGCACGACGATGCCGAGGTCTACCGGCGTGTCGTCTCGTTTCTCAAAGAGGACGCGAATTCGCTGGGCGGACTCGTTACGACGCACAAGATCGACCTCCTAAAGGCGGCGCGCGATCTCTTCGATGAGCTCGACGAGTATGCGGAGCTCCTCGGCGAGGTCAGTTGCATCTCCAAGCGTGGCGGGAAGTTGCGAGGGCATGCGAAGGATCCGATTACGAGTGGGCTCTCAATGGAAGCTTTCGTACCGCGCGATCATTGGCGCCGGACGGGAGGAGAGATATGCCTGCTAGGGGCCGGCGGGTCTTCGTTGGCGTTGACCCTGCACATCATGCAGAAATACCAGAAGGCTGATTGGCCTTCTCGTATCGTGGTCACGAATCGCAGCACTCCCCGGCTTGAGGAGATGGAGAGGATCCACGGCAAGGTGAATCCGGGTATCCCGGTTGAATACCACCATTGTCCGGAGCCGGCGCAGAACGACCAAGTGGTGAACGGCCTGAAGCCTTACTCGCTGGTGGTGAACGCGACCGGGCTCGGTAAGGATGCGCCGGGATCACCGCTGACCGACGCGGCTCGCTTTCCGGAGAACGGGCTCGTGTGGGAGTTCAACTACCGGGGTGACCTTCTGTTTCTGGAGCAGGCAAAAGCTCAGCAGAAGGAACGCAGCCTTACCATCGAAGACGGATGGCTGTACTTCATCCACGGGTGGACGCGGGTGATCGCGGAAGTATTCGATATAGATATCCCGACTTCCGGGCCGGAGTTCGAGAAGCTTTCCGAGGTCGCGGCTCGAGCGCGCCGGGGCGCGGCTCCCGGATAAGGAGGAGCGTATGGAGACGGTGGCAGGAACAAGCTTGATCGATCCGTTTGCAGTGGCGGTGGATGTCGACAAGGGAGAGATGCCGGAGGCGACGAACCGTCAGGTGCGCCGGGCGTCCGACATGCGCGGCTACTATGTCGACGAACGCGCGCTCGAGCGCCTCATCGAGCAGGAGAGCGATCCGCTTCACTACGAAGTGTTCGAAGTGCCCGTGCCGAACGAATACGGTCATCTGATGTACTGCATCAGCAAGCTTCAGCCTGGCGTGGTCGGCGAGGAGTGCTTCATGACCAAAGGGCACTACCACACGCAGGTGAACACCGGTGAGATCTACCTCTGCCTGCGAGGAGAGGGGTATATGGTCATGAAGACGTCGGACGGCCGGTTCGACGCGCAGCCGATGGAGCGCGGCAAGATGGTGTACGTGCCGCCGTACTGGGCTCACCGTTCGGTGAACGCCGGGAGCGAGCCATTGGTGTCCTTCTGTGTCTACAATGCGGAGGCTGGCCACAACTACGGCGATATCCAAACCGAAGGGTTCCTCAAGCGCGTATACCGCCGCGGAGGCGAGGTAGTGATAGAGTGAGCGAATAGGTGGAGCAGGATATGAAGCAGGTCATAGTGACGCCGCGGTCGCTGAGCGAGCCGCCGCACCCGATGCTGGAGCGGCTCCGCGCAGTACGGTACGAAGTCGTATTCCCCACACCGGGGCGTCGCCCAGAAGAGCACGAGATCGCGCCCTATATCGAAGAGGCGGTTGGCTACCTTGCCGGGGTCGAACCGATAAGCGCTGCGCTACTGGAACGGGCACGCCGTCTTCAGGCGATCAGCCGAAACGGCACCGGTATCGACAATATCGATTGCGCGGCTGCTGACCGACTCGGTATCCAGGTATTGCGTGCCGAAGGGGCCAATGCCCAGGGCGTCGCGGAGCTTACGCTGGCGCACATCTTTGCTGCGGCACGCGACATTCCGGTTCAAGCGACGTGGTTGCGCGAAGGCGAGTGGAAACGGCTCAAGGGGTTCGAGCTGGCCGGTCGCACCGTGGCAGTGCTCGGGTGCGGCACGATCGGCCGGATGGTGGCTCGTTGTGCCACGGCCCTAGGCATGCGAGTGCGGGCATATGACCCATATCCTGCCGAAGACTTCGCGCCGGGCGGCGATTTTGCGTTCGTCCCGTTCGGCGAAGCTTTAGCCGAGGCTGACGTAGTGAGCCTGCATGCGGCTCTTCCTGCAGGGGCGCCGCCTTTGCTCGATCGTGAGGCGATTGCACAGCTCAAGAGCGGCGCGGTTGTCGTGAATACGGCCCGGTATGAGCTCATCGATCCGGACGCGATGCTGGAAGCGCTCGAGCGTGGGGCCGTGAGGCGGCTGACGCTCGATGCCTACCCGGAGGAGCCGCCCCGGGATCGACGTCTCCTTGACCATGAATCGGTGATAGCTACGCCACATATCGGCGGGTACACGGCCGAGAGCGTGGAGCGAGCGACGGAAGCCGCGGTGGAGAATCTTCTCCAAGCGCTCTTGTAAGCCAAGCGGTGAACGATCGCGCGCGGCGATGACGGAGAGGCTCTGCGGCCGCGACCGGCGGTCCGGGTCAGGGCCGCGGGCACGGGCAGAGGCAGGGGCCGATTGCACTCGGGAAACTGGGAGTCGCGGAGGTGGTCGTCGTATGGCGCATGCAGTATCCCTTTCGGTTGACGGCGGGGTTGTAGTACCTGCGGAACGGCCCGACACCCCGCCGCCGGATAGCGTGTCCTTGTACTGGCTCGGGCAGGCGGGGTTCCTTATTGACACCGCGGCGCTCCGGATAGTGATCGATCCGTATCTCTCCGATTCGCTTGCGGAGAAGTATCGCGGCACGCGCTTCCCGCATACTCGGATGATGCCTCCGCCGCTGGATCCAACCGAATTGGCCGGCGTGGACTGGGTGCTCGCTACCCATGGGCATACGGACCACCTCGATCCGGGGACGCTGCCGGCGATCGCACGCAACAACCCGCACTGTCGCTTTCTGGTGCCGCGCTCGGTGCGGGAGAAAGCGCTGGAGCGTGGTGTGCCCGCGGACCGCATGGTCGAATGCAACAGCGGTCAAACGGTGGAGCTGCCTGCTCTACAACGTGCTTCGCGGACAGGCGGTACGCCAACGCCGGGCTCGGGTACCGGAACAGAGGAAGCGCCGGCGCACGTCTCTGTTGTTCCGGCCGCACATGAGGAGCGCGAACGGGACGCCCAAGGCAACGACCGCTATCTTGGCTATGTGATCTCACTGAGAGTTGCGCCGTCGGCCGGGAACAGCGGGCTTGAAGCCGGGCCTCTCGCGGGTGCCGTCTCGGCAGCGGTCGTCGCCGGACCGGCCGGCGCGGAAGACGAGGCAGCTGATCGGCGGGGTGCGTCGGATGGCGGTAGGCGGGATGTGGCGCGGGAATGGCTGACAGTCTACCACTCCGGGGATACGGTCCCATTCGAGGAGCTGTTCGAGGTGCTTGCCGGATACCGCATGGACCTTGCGCTCCTCCCGATAAACGGACGCGACGAAGAGCGGCGTTCCCATGGCGTTCCTGGCAACATGACCGTCGACGAAGCCGTCGACGCCGTGGAGCGCCTCCGTATCCCGTATCTGATCGCCCACCATCTCGATCTGTTCGACTTCAACACGGTCGATCGCCAGTGGGCTGAGCGGAGAATTGCAGAACGAAGCATCGGCGGGCATAGCACGGAGCGCTTTGGACGCCTTCGTATTGCTTCTGAAGGGTGCCGATACGAGCTTTCGGTTAGCTCCGGTGGTTCCGGCTCGTAAGCTCGGGCTCATAACGAGCAAATCGCGAGAAACGCAGATGTCGCGTCCTCCTTCCCGGGCCGGAAAGACGAATGGCTCCATGACAATACGGCCTCTGTAACCGAGGCTGGATGACCTAGATGCGTCCAGGTGCGCCGCCGACCGAAGCGTGCCGGCACTGCTGTCGCTCACCGGTTCTATGTGCTAAGGGCAGTAGAAGTTGATATCTGAGAGGCACGAAGCCGGCTGAAGGCCAAGCCGGAAGCTGAACGATGGGCCCAGTAGGACTTGAACCTACGACCAACGGATTATGAGTCCGCTGCTCTGACCAGCTGAGCTATGGGCCCGGAATGCACGGCGTACGGTGACGGATTGAAACGTAGCAACCGGAGGGCCCGGTGTCAATATGGAGCGGACGGCGTGGAACAGGTAGCGTATTGGCTCCGGGCTGCGCTGTTGTGCCGAAGCCCCGGCACGTCGGGCTCCCCCCCTCGATTGGGCTACACCGGCCGGCGTCAGCGTTGGAGATGCTGTGTCCGCCCCGGGAATCCTTCGATTGAAGCCGGCTTTAGCTCCCATGCGTCGAACTCCTCGATCTTCGCCTGACCGTAGGCGAAGAGCCCGACCTCCAGGCAGTCCTCCGGCGGATACATTGTCTTTGTCACAGCTACGCGCCCGTCGAAGCTGAACAGCTCGAGTACCGAGCGGTCCAGGAACAGATGGAGATCCAGCCGGTGAGGATCGTGCCCCTGAGGAAGCGGAACCTTCATCCCGGCAACGTTGAGTGCATCGTGCTCGAGCGCAATTTCCACGCCGCTATGGTCGCTTGTGCCCATACGCACTCTGAGGCCAAAGCGGCCGGTGGAGGCCGAGCGAAGCACCGTACGCAGCTCCAGCGTGGCGCTTCGGAGGCCCGGAACGCGCTCCACACGGCTTCGAATCCACCGTGGCTCGAGGGTGTAGCCTTGGCCGCGAAGCACGCTGAGCTCGCGGATCGGGCGTTGCACGAGCGCTCCGTCGTGGGCTCGCTCGATCTCCCGCGGAAGTGAGAGACACCCGTTCCAAGCCCGGCCTTTCTCGAAGCCGCGAATCCATCCGAGCGCAATTCGCCTGCCGTCGTCCGCTTGAAACGTGTTGCTGGCGTAAAAGTCGATACTGTGATCCACACGATCTTTGTAGCGGGGGCGGAAGGTCAGACTCTTTGGGTCCAGATCGCCGACGTAGTACTCCACCGGGTGGTACGGCGAGACGAACAGCACCCACTCGTCACCCATGTGAAAGAAATTGGGGCATTCCAGGAATCCGCGCTCGTACTTCGGGCTCGAAAAGAGCACGGATTGAAAGGTCCACTCTGTGAGCTCGTCATTGCATGCCCGATAGAGGAGCACCGCGGCTTCCTCGTCCGGTGTTTCGGAGAGTACAGCACCCAAAATCATATACGTACGGCCGTTCTCATGGAATACGAACGGGTCACGCCAGTTGCCAAGGACTGCCGGGCCGTCATGTCGATCGATGCTGAGAATTGGATTGTGCTCATACTTCCGCCAGGTTAGAAGATCTTCATCTCCCACAGCCATCCACTGTTCGAACGGTTCTCTTGCGCCACGAGAGCTCACCTTCGTGTAAAGGATGACCGGAGTCCCGTCGCGCCGAACAGTGCAGCTTCCGGAATAACAATGGCTTTCGTCCAGGTCGGCCGAAGGTGAGAGGGCGATCGGAAGGTGTTCCCAGTGAACCAGATCGCGACTGCGGGCATGTCCCCAGTGAATGTTGCCCCAAGACTCTGCAAACGGGTTGTGTTGATAGAATACGTGGAAATACCCGTTGTGATGGATGGGGCCGTTCGGATCGTTCATCCAGTTGGCCGGAGGGAGGAAGTGAAAGACCGGCCTCGTGGGGTCCGAGCTCGCCGAAACGGCAGCACGACGCAAGGATTCGACTGCGTCGAGTTTCGTTGTTGTCTCATCCGGGTAATGCCCGGATGCGTGCGCGGTACTGTTGTTCATGGTCGCTTCCTAAACTCCTACCCATTTGAAAAATCGAACGCGTCGCAGCGCTATGTAATGACCTCTACCCCACGCTCTCGAATGCTGAGGCGGGCGGAAGCCGGTGTCCCCGCATCGGTAATCAAGGTGCTGACCGCCTCGATGGGACCGATCTGTGTTCCGGACCCTGCGTCAAAGCGGAACTGGTCACACAGTACGGTAATTCGTCGCGACGTCCGCATCATCGCCTGAAGCATAGGCGCCTCGGCGATGTTGGCACAGCAAAGCTTAAACTCAGGCGAGATGGTAGCCGGCTCCAGGAAGAGGTTGTCGGCACGGAGCTCGTTCACTGCCGCCTCCGCAAGCCATCCTACCAGAGCGGGATAAGGCCTGCGAAGCTCGCCCCCCGTCGAGATGAGCTGAATCGAGGAGCTATGGGCAAGCTTGTCGAAGACACGGGTTGAGTTCGTAATGACGGTTGCCCGAATTTCGGTTTCCGCCAAAAGGTCCGCCAATATGGTGGTGATCTCGCCGTCGTTCATCAGAATAACGGTGTGCGGCTCTACCCGCTCCAGCGCACGCCTTGCCACACTGAGCCGGGCGTCCCGGAGTTGCCCGGCCTCCACCTGAGAGCGATCGAAGCTCTGGATTTGAAATCGAGTAGACGATGCCCGCCGGACCAGTGCTTCCTCCACGCGGACGCTCCAGCCCTGTTCGGAGGTATCCGCTCGGACGTGTGCCACTCCTACGGGTGGAAGGCCACCTTTCCGATCGCCGGCGTTTTCGACCGACAACTGCGCCGAGTCCGGCTCGGGGGTCTTACCGGAAGCGGCCGGGGGCGATCCGGTTTCGTCAGGCGCTGTCGGGTCTTCGATGATGACATAGTCGAGCTCATCTTCGAATGTGGCGTCTTCGGGAGCAGATGCGTCGTGGCTGGCCTCTGCTTCGGAGCCCGCGTCACTCTCACCGGCGAGCTGCCGGGTGCGTTCGAGCAGTTGCATCGCTACGTTCTCTGGAGGCATAGCCGCAGCGAGCGTGGGCCGGAAGGGGCCGTTTCCCTGAAAGGCACGCTCGATACGGTCATCGGATACTCCGAACATGACCGTAGTAGGAGCGGCTGAAGCGATGACCGCCGACTTCTCCAGGGCTTCGATCAGCGCTACGCTACTTGTCTGGTCCGCCGAATAGAGGAGCCCGGTGTTTGCGTGAGCGGTCAGTGCATCGAGCGCAACCGAGGCAGTAGTGCAGTGTGAGATCACCCGATGCTTCAACGCGGTGCCCACGCTTTGTTCCAGGCGCTGCACAAAGCCTTCGATTCGGGCATCAAAGAGTTGAGTGTCACTAGTAAGGATGAGGAGCTCCAGCGCCATACCGGAAGAAGGTGCGCCCAGCTTGGAAAGTAGGCGGTCACAGAGGTCGTAACCAGCCTGGTAGTTGTTGACCCGAAGGAGTGCGACGTTTCGGCCGGCGCCGGCATAGTTCCACCCGGTGGTGTCCGCACGGTCAACGTTTTCCCGTCTGCGATATATGCGGTACGTGCTCGGCTCCGGGGTCCGCACGAGCCAAAACTCCGGCCGGAAGCCGTCCGTGGTGCTTTGCTCTTGAGGGGATGCGTGCGTTCCGCTACTCGTCGGAGGTTCTGCTGCGACGGATGATGGAGCGTAGGCGACGCCAAACGCACGGCGTATGTAGCCCTTTGCAGAGAGCTCTTGAAGATCACGCCGAACCGTCACCTCAGAGACACCGAGCCGGCGGCTGAGAGCTTTGACGGTCATGGAGTTGTTCCGGGTGACTTCAGTCACTATCTGTTCGTGTCTCGCCTGCTTCATGCTCTCTCTATCTAATGCCGTTTGAAGCTTGGTGACCGCCCAAGTTACGTCCGGGCTACCGGGCTCTTCCGATATCAGAGCAACCCGACGGTCGCCTCGGCCTCGGTCAGCCTCCGCGCGCAGGGTACCGTGTTTTGATGGGAACTGCAAGGGCTTCGATCAAAACGAAAGGTGGCTGAACTTGCGATATGATCGTATAGTCGGTTCATACGTTTCCGAGTTGCACGATATCCTTGACATACGGGGTGGTCCGGGTTACGGTATGATCAAGTCGAAACGTTCAGGCATCAATTGAAAGCTATCACACATTTCGCATCCCCGGTTCGGGGAGAAGAAACACCCAAAAGGAGGGTATGTATGAGGCAAGCACTGTGGCTTGTGATCGTGTTGTTCCTGGCAGCCGGTTTGGCGTGGGCCGCCGGCGAGCCGGAAGTCGAAGTCGAAGGCTTCACCGGCGAGGTAGTCCAGGACGAGATCGAGATCTGGTGGCACGAGGGCGTCGAAGCCGAGGTCCATGTCATCGAAGATTTCGTGGAGGAATTCAACCAGACGCAGGACGAGGTGACTGCGGAGCTCACCCTCGTTCCGGAGGCGGACTACGCAGAGGCGCTTCGTGGAGCTTCCGCTGCGGACGCGCTTCCTGACGTAATCGATACCGACGCTTCGTTCGCCTTTGCTTATGCGTGGGGCGGAGATCTTCAACCGCTCGATCCGGGGATGGATGACGAGCTTCTGGACGATCTGTTGCCGTCGATCGTCAATCAAGGGACCTATGCGGATCGCATCTGGGCGGTCGGCATGTTCGAGTCCGGTCAGGGGATCTATGCGGATCGCTCGGCTCTGGAGGAGATCGGCGCGCGCATTCCCGAGCACCCGGAAGAAGCATGGACCGTGGAGGAGTTCAACCAGATTCTGGACGACCTTCGAGACATCGGCTATGAGCGGCCGCTCGATATGAAGCAAAACTACGGATACGGAGAGCATTATTCCTATCTGTTTTCGCCGATCGTCTGGTCTTCGGGGGCTCGTCTGATATCGGAGGATTTCTCTCAAGCGGACGGCTACTTGAACAGCCCTGAGGCGGTCGAGGCCATGACCCACTTCCAAGACTGGTTCCTGGAAGACTATGTCGACCCGAACGAGGACGATGCAGCGTTCATCGAGGGACGCTCGGCGCTCTCGTGGGTCGGACACTGGGAGTACGACCGCTACAAGGATGCGCTCGGCGATGATCTCGTCGTACTGCCGAACCCTGATTTCGGCGAGGGAAGCGTGGCCGGACAGGGTTCCTGGCAGTGGACCATCAACGCGGAGTCGGACGCTGATGCCGCGTGGAAGTTCATCGAGTATACGCTGGAGCCCGAGCAGATGGAGCGCATCGCAGATGCAGCCGGTGCTCTGCCCGCACGCTCCTCGGTAGCGCGCGACCACGATCTTTGGGGCCCCGGTGGTGATCTCGAGCTCTTCCGCATCCAGCTTGAGGAAGGCTATACGCAGCCGCGTCCCCCGCACCCCGTATATGATAGTGTCTCCCCGGCATTCAACAGCGCCGTGCACGACATCATAGACGGTGCCGATGTCGAGAGCGCTCTTACCAGTGCAGCTGAAGAGATCGATTCGGATATCGACTTCCATGAGGGCTATCCGGAGCCGGACGTCGCGGACTGACGCGACTCTCCTTCCATAGCCCATTCGTGAGCCCACATATTGGGCTCGACACGGTATAATGGCCTGGGCGTCCTCGCCCGGGCCTGAACCGTGCTACGATGTGGCAGTTAAGAACGAGCGGGGTTGGGTGACGGCCGGCTCACGCGGCTGGTCTCGTCTCCACTCTCCCGAGCGGGCTCGGCGCGCAGGGTGCAAAGAGAGAGTATCTTCAGGAGGAATCAGTATGGGTGCGCAATCGGATACGGAATCCAAGCGGCCGCCCAAGAGGCCGGGAGCGGGCCAGCTTCCGTCGCGTGATCGTCAGATTGCCGGTTTTCTCTTCTGTTTGCCCGGCATTGTGCTATTGGTCAGCATGCTGCTGGGGCCTTTTCTGCTGGCTTTTGGATTGTCCTTTACCAACTTGCGTCTGGGCTCACCACTGCCGGTGCGCTTTATAGGGATCGAGAATTTCCACGCCATTCTCACGAGCGAATCGTTTTGGCAGGCGCTTGGCAACAATCTGTACTTCACCGCCGTAGTGGTGCCGGTACAGACAGGGTTTGCACTAGCGCTCGCCATCCTTGTGAATCAGCCGCTGCGCGGAGTCCTTGCGTTCCGGTCAATCTACTTTATGCCGGTCGTAGTTGTGATGACAGTTGCGGCAACGGTATGGTTGATTCTGTTCAATCCGGAGCGCGGCTTGGTGAATGCGTTCTTGCGGCTCATCTCAGGAGGGCATCTGGAGAGCATGTGGCTCAGAGCACCGGAGTCCGCAATGCCTGCTATTATGATCATGTCGATATGGCAGGGGGTGGGCTTCCAGATGATCATCATTCTGGCTGCCCTTCAGGGCATTCCAAAGGAGCTGTATGAACAGGCGGAGATCGACGGCGCGGTAGCTGGACAGCGATTTCTGTACGTAACGCTTCCGCAGCTCCGGAACACGCTGATCTTTGTCGCTACGGTTACGATGATTCTCGCGTTCCGGCTGTTTGACCAGGTATGGGTTACTACCCGAGGGGGGCCCTTAGGTGCAACCAGAACGATGATGATTGAGATGGTTGAGTTAGGCTTTGAGCGACAGATGATCAGCCGCGGCTCGGCGGTGGCGGTCATATTCTTCATCATCGTGGTGGCCATCACGATCCTTCAGCGCAGTCTCATCCGGGAGGAGAAGTGAACTATGGCGGACAGCAGCGCGCAGGTTTCAGGCTCGGCGACTGCCGCCCGGAGCTCAGATCAGGATGCGAAGGTTGAGCTGCGCCGGACAACCGGCTTGAGCAAAAGGGTTCGGCGGGGTCCCGGGTGGCCCATGTATCTTTTGCTCGGGGTCATCGCGCTCTTCTTCCTGGTACCTCTGGTATTCATGGTGGTCGGTGCGTTCAAACCGGATCATCTTGTGTTAGCTGAAGGGAATACCATTCGCGCGTTCTGGCCGACCCAGGCGTCGTTTGACAACTTTGTGTCGGCCTTCGTGCGAGCTCGGTTCGGGCGACTCTTTTTGAACTCGGTGATAATCTCCACCTTCACTGTCGGCATTGGGCTGATCGTGAACTCCATGTTCGGGTACGGCTTGTCGCGTTTGCCGTTTCGCGGTTCCGGAGTGGTTCTCTTGGGCGTCATAGCTCTCACGATCATCCCGCTGGAGTCGGTGGCGGTGCCGCTCCTGTGGGTCATGTCGCAGGTAGGGCTCCGGGACACGTACACGGTTCAGATCTTGCCGTTCATTGCGAATCCATTATTCATCTACCTGTTCTATACGTTCTTCCTTCCAATACCGAAAGATCTGGAGGATGCAGCGCGAGTAGACGGTGCAGGCACAGTCAGGACGTTCTTTCAGATTGCCATGCCGATCTCCAAGCCGGCGTATGCAACTGTAGCTATCCTGTCCTATATGTTCATCTGGGGGCAGCTCTTGTGGCCGGTGCTTGTCACCGCCGGACCGGACGTGCGCCCCCTTCCGCTCGGACTGTCAGTGCTAATCCATCAGCCGCCGATTAGCTGGGGGGACGTTATGGCATTCGCGTTCATGATGACGCTCCCGCTTCTGATTCTGTTTATCGTGTTCCAGCGGTGGTTTGTTCACAGCGTTGCCCGAAGCGGAATCAAGGGGTGACTGTGCCAGGAACGGCGGGGTCGGTGCTGGAAAACGCGCAAACCGCAGGTACGGCGTTTTGTGGGCCGGCCTTCTGTTCCTGGTCTTCCTTGGTCGCCTTGGCGCTGCGAGTTCTGTATAGCACTGCCTGCTCCGCTGAGAGCTCCGCCATCGGTACTCTTTGCCAGAGCTTCCCGGAGCTGCACTGAGGTACCCGCTGCGTCGGCGTTGCTCTGTCTTCGAGCCTGTGTCACAATTGAAGCGCTCCAATGCGCGACAAATATCCGATGTGCGGGAAACAGGGTTTTGGAACGCTTCTGCTTGGGCTTATGGTTGCCATGATGTTGGGAAGCTGTCAGGACACCTTCGTCTACCATCCGGTACGGGAAGGCGAGCAGGAGATGCTTCAGAAGGCGCGCGAGCTCGGTTTGGAGCCGTGGCCGAATGAAGGAGAGAGCCGGATCGGCTGGCGTGGCGCGGCGGTGGAAGAGCCGCGCCATCGGGTGGTGATCTTCCATGGCAACGGTGGTCATGCACTCCACCGCGGCTACTTGGTCGACGGGCTTACGGCGGTCGAGGACGGTTCCGCGTGGGAAGTGTATCTGCTCGACTATCCCGGATATGGATCGCGCGCCGGCCGGCCGAGCCAGGAGACGCTGGTGCAGGCGGGCCAGGAGATCGTCGATCTTCTCCTCGAGGTGGATTCGACCAGGCCGGTTTTCCTGATCGGCGAGTCGCTTGGAAGCGGCGTGGCGGCCCAAGTGGCAGCAAGTCGTGCGGAAGCGGTTCCGGGCGTACTGCTCATAACTCCGTTTACGAATCTGGAGGACGTCGGGGCATCCATGTTCCCTCGATTCTTGGTCCGCGCACTGCTACAAGATCGCTACGATGCGGAGAAAGCGTTAGCTTCGTACGACGGACGTGTTGGTGTGCTGCTCGCGGGCGAGGACGACGTGGTGCCACCCGAGCTTGGTCGCCGCCTGTACAACAGTGTGGAAACGACAAAGCGCCTGTGGGTACAGGAGGGCGCCGGTCATAACACGCTGGACTATTCGCCGGCCGGCCGTTGGTGGCGGGATATGACGCGTTTTCTCACCGAGGGGGCGTGAAGGTTCCGCTCTGCAATTCCTTGTGTCGGTGAAAAGCTACGTATCGAGATGCCTGATCCGGAAAATCCATGGTACTCTGTTTGCGTGAGCTTTCGTTGTATGACGGGCATACGTTGGGCGTTCTGGTTTTCGTCTGGGCTACGTTAACCGGCGATATGCGGGCCGGAGACTGACCATGGGAGATAGGAATCGACAGACTTCTCGAGGATACTCCTCGGACGGCAGCCAGGGTGGAGATAGCGAGGAGTACCTCAGCAAGGAAAACCGTATGGCCACGGGGGATGACGGGCGCCGTACGCCGGAGTGTCTGACTGAGGAGAATCAATATCGCCGGCTGTTCGAGAGCTCGCCTGTCGCCCTGTGGCGGGAAGACTTCTCGGAGGTGAAACGCCGG
>Ga0207421_10003212_pt1 | contig 19569 bp, 18 predicted proteins | sample SodLakKL_010_SED_4_FD_187542 | JGI IMG/M metagenome (GOLD analysis project Ga0207421, IMG submission 187542) | Alkaline sediment microbial communities from Lake Tanatar, Kulunda Steppe, Russia - 8KL_010_SED (SPAdes) (version 2) | ecosystem: Environmental > Aquatic > Non-marine Saline and... | reverse complement strand
CCGTGAGCTCTGCGGCGTCCGCCTCGGTGGGCGGGCCGTGGACCGAGCGCAGGCGCTCGAGCCCGCCGGTCTCCGCACCCGCGAGGCCCTCGGCGAGGGGTCCGGCCCCGCGGGAGACGGCGGGCACGCCGAGGGTGATCACGGCGAGCGCGCCAGCGAGGAGGGCGGCGACGAGCAGCGCGGGCACCGCACGTGGTGGGGCCGCGCCGACGCGTGGCTCCCCGCGAGGCTCCTCCTGGTGTGCGTCGTCGGACACGGTCAGTCGCTCGCCTCGTCGTCGGTGGCTCGGGACGGCCGCCTCGGCATGCACGGTAGCGTCGCCGCGTCCCCGGCGTGACCCCGGGCGCGACGCGCGCAGCGCGGGCGGTCCATCCCGGCGTGACCTCGGGCGCGACGCGCGCAGCCTGGGCGGTCCATCCCGGCGTGACCCCGGGCGCGACGCGCGCAGCCCCGGCGGTCCATCCCGGCAGGACCCGACACGCGGCGCACGGCGTCCTCGGCAAGCCCCCAGTGCCCGACGCGGCTACCGCCCGGGCCCACCCCGGCGCTATGCTCGGAGGCGTCTCCCCCGTCGTCGACACGGAGTCGGCATGCGCGATCCGCAAGCATCCGGTGCGCGCGACGAGTGCGGCGTGGTCGCGCTCTACGCGCCGGGCGAGGACACCGCGAGGCTCGCCTACTACGCCCTCTACGCCCTGCAGCACCGTGGGCAGGAGTCCGCCGGCATCGCCGTCTCCGACGGTGAGAGCATCCTCGTCTCCAAGGAGATGGGGCTCGTCAGCCAGGTCTTCGACGAGGCGCGCCTCGCTGGGCTCTCGGGGCACCTCGCCGTTGGGCACGTGCGCTACTCCACGAGCGGCTCCTCGACGTGGGACAACGCCCAGCCGGCCTTCAAGGTCACCCCGCGCGGCACCGGGCTCGCCCTCGGCCACAACGGCAACCTCACGAACGTCGCCGAGCTCGCCGCGGCCCGTCCCGACCTCACGCGCAAGTGCTCGACGGACTCCGACCTCCTCGCGACGACGCTCGCCGCGCACGAGGGCCCGCTCGACGACGCGCTCGTCGAGGTCTGCCGCAAGGTGCGCGGCGCGTACTCCCTCGTCGTCATGGACGAGCACGCGATCCACGCTGCGCGCGACCCGCTCGGCATCCGCCCGCTCGTCATCGGCCGGCTGCCGACCGGCGGCTACGTCATCGCCTCGGAGACCGTCGCGCTCGACATCGTCGGCGCCCACCTCGTGCGCGAGGTCGGCGCCGGGGAGATCATCACCGTCGACGGCGGCGGGCTGCGCTCCCGGCGCTTCGCCGAGGCCGGTGCGGCGTTCTGCGCCTTCGAGTACGTCTACCTCGCCCGCCCCGACCACCGCGAGGGCGACCGCAGCGTCTACGGCGCGCGCCGGCGGATGGGCGAGGCACTGGCCAGCGAGGCGCCGGTCGAGGCCGACCTCGTCATCCCGGTGCCCGACTCCGGCACCGCGGCGGCCTCGGGCTACAGCGCGGCGACGGGCATCCCCTACGCCGAGGGGCTCGTGAAGAACCGCTACGTCGGGCGGACGTTCATCGAGCCCTCCCAGCTGCTGCGCCAGCTCGGCATCCGCCTCAAGCTCAACCCCCTGCGCGACGTCCTCGAGGGCCAGCGCCTCGTCGTCGTCGACGACTCGATCGTGCGCGGCAACACCTCCCGCCAGCTCGTGCGGATGCTGCGCGAGGCCGGCGCGACCGAGGTCCACCTGCGGATCACCTCCCCGCCGGTGCGCAACCCCTGCTACTACGGCATCGACATGGCCTCGCCCGCCGAGCTCATCGCCTCGGGGCTCTCGGTCGAGGAGATCCGCGACTTCGTCGGTGCGGACTCGCTGACCTACCTCTCCGAGGAGGCGCTCGTCGCCGCGAGCGGCCGGCCGCGCTCCGAGCTCTGCATGGCCTGCTTCGACGGCCGCTACCCCGTGCCGATCCCCGCCTCGCAGGCCGCGGCGGGCAAGCAGCTCGCGATCTTCAGCGAATGAGCGGCCAGCGCCCCCGGGGCGAGCACGAGGCGCCGGACGGCGCCACCTACGCCGGCGCGGGCGTCGACCTCGACGCCGCCGACGCCGCGGTCGAGGCGATCAAGCCGCACGCCGCGCGCACCCAGCGCCCGGAGGTCCTCGAGAGCCTCTCGGGCTTCGGGGCGTTCTTCGCCCTCGACCCCAAGGCCTACAAGAAGCCGCTGCTCGTCGCCGCGACCGACGGCGTCGGCACGAAGCTCGAGATCGCCCGCGCCCTCGGCCGCCACGACACCGTCGGGCGCGACCTCGTCGCGATGGTCGTCGACGACCTCGTCTGCTCGGGCGCGGAGCCGCTGTTCTTCCTCGACTACCTCGCCATCGAGGAGATCGAGCCCGAGGCGGTCTCGGAGATCGTCGCCGGCATCGCCGACGGCTGTGAGGAGGCCGGCTGCGCGCTCATCGGCGGGGAGACCGCCGCGCATCCCGGGGTGCTCACCGACGGGCGCTACGACCTCGCGGGCTTCGGCGTCGGGGTCGTCGAGCGCGACGCGGCGCTCGACGCCGACCGCGTCACCGCCGGCGCCGACATCGTCGCGCTGGCCTCCAACGGCCTGCACGCCAACGGCTACTCGCTCGCCCGGCGCATCTGCGCCGACGCCGGGCTCGACCTCGGGGCCGACCACGGCCTGCTCGTGCAGACCCTCGGCGAGGCGCTGCTGCGGCCCACCGAGATCTACGCCCCCCACTGCCTCGCGCTCATCGCCGGGGCCCGCGTGCAGGCGCTCGCCCACGTCACCGGCGGCGGCATCCCCGGCAACCTTCAGCGCTGCCTGCCCGAGGGCCTCGGCGCCGTCGTCGACGTCGGCACCTTCAGCGTCCCCGACGTCTTCCGCGTCCTCCAGCGCGCCGGTGGAGTCGACGAAGCGGAGATGTGGCGGGTCTTCAACATGGGCGCGGGGATGCTCGCCATCGTCGAGGACGCCCAGGAGGCCGTCGCGCTGCTGCGCGGGCGCGGCGTCGACGCCTGGCGCTGCGGGCAGGTCGTCGAGGGGCAGGGCGTGCGGCTCGCCGGCCTCGACCCGGCGCGCTGAGCCGCACGGGCGCTCAGCGCCCGGTGGGCCGGCGGATCCGCGACACGCCCCCGACGGCCTCGATCCGTCGGAGCGCGATCCGCTCGGCGGCGGCCAGCGTCGTGACCCCCTCGGCGTTGGCGACGCCGAAGACCTCGGCGAGGCGGCCCTCGATGCCCTCGGCGATCCGGGTCGCGCGCGCCTGGGAGTACCCGCTCGGGTGGAGCTCGTCGACGACCTGGATGACCCCGCCGGCGTTGATGACGAAGTCGGGGGCGTAGAGGATGCCGGCGTCGGCCAGGGCCTCGGCGAGCTCGGGGGCGGCGAGCTGGTTGTTCGCCGCGCCGGCGACGACCCGGCACGACAGCGACGGCAGGGTCGCCTCGGAGACCGTCGCGCTGAGGGCGTTGGGGCTCAGGACGTCGCAGTCGACCGCGACGATGTCCTCGACGCCGACGATCTCGGCGCCGTAGCGCTCGGCGCACAGCGCGGTCGCGTCCTCGTCGACGTCGGCGACGGTGAGCTTCGCGCCGTCGGCGGCGAGGCGCTCGGCGAGGCGCCGGCCGACCTTGCCCACGCCCTGGATCGCGACGTGGAGGCTGCCGAGGCCGGGGCTGCCCGGCAGCGCCGCGGCGCAGGCGCGCAGACCGGCGTAGGTGCCGACCGCGGTGGTGATGCCGGAGTCCCCCGAGCCGCCCTCCTCAGGCTCGGCGCCGGTGACCCAGCGCGTCTCGCGCTTGATGATGCCCATGTCCGCCGGCGTGGTGCCGACGTCGCAGGCGGTGACGTAGCGTCCGCCGAGGCTGTCGATCATCCGCCCGTAGGCGCGCAGGGCCGCCTCGCTCTTGTCGCGGGCGGGATCGCCCCAGATCACCGCCTTGCCGCCGCCGGCGTCGAGGCCGGCGACCGCGGACTTGAGCGTCATCGCCTCGGACAGGCGCAGGACGTCGGCGAGGGCCTCCTCCTCCGAGGCGTAGTCGTGGAAGCGCGTCCCGCCGACCCCGGGGCCGAGCACGGTGCTGTGCAGCGCGATGATGCAGCGCAGCCCCGTGGCCTCGTCGGCGCCGAAGAGCACCTGCTCGTGGCCGTCGAGCATGCTGAACGGACCCGCCATCGCGTTGCCTCCTGCGTCTCGCGCCTCGTCGTCGGCGCCTGCCTTCGCTGACCTCGGCGCATCGTAGAGCGTGATCGTCACAGGGCGGAGCATCGTCAGGGGACCGCCGCGTTGCCCGCTGCTCAGGGCCCCGACCCGGGCGGTCGGCACCCGGCGCGGGGCGCGTAGTTGACAAATGCCGCGAGAAAACGTCTACTAAGGGCGCGCGAGGGAGGTATTGGCAACGTGCCCCCTCTGCACGGTCGTGCTATAGGCATCTATACTCATCCATACTTTGGTATAGGTCCTTGGCCAAGACGGCGAACGTCACAGCCAACCGGCAGGCCAACGTCAACGATGACGGGGGGAGAGAGGCATGAGGACATGCAGAACGGCGAGGTCGTAGACCGTCGCGACGACGAGCTGCTCACCCCTTCGGAGGTGGCCAAGCTCTTCCGCGTCGACCCCAAGACGGTGACGCGGTGGGCGAAGGCCGGCAAGCTCTCCTCGATCAGGACCCTCGGCGGGCACCGGCGCTACCGGGCCGCGGAGGTCCACGCGCTGCTCGAGGGCACCGAGACCCTCACGAGCTGACCCAGGGGGGCTGCCGGCGCGCTGCGCACGGCGCGCCGGGCCCCGCCTGCGGGGCTGGCGTGCGCTCGCCGCCCCAGCCGGGGATCCCCCTCCCCGCGTGCGGGCGGCTCAGTCGAGCGGGTCGATGGCCTCGGTGGTGTAGCGCACCCCGGGTGACCAGAGGATCCACTCCTCGAGGCCGGTGTCGTAGGTCGCGTCGATCTGGGCGCGGACCTTCTCGGCGTCGTAGGTCACCCCGCCGATCGAGAAGTCCTGCAGCCACGGGATGATCCGCGCGCGCTGCCCCTCGGTGAGCGCGACGAAGTCGGCGAGCGAGGCCGCGACGATGTCGTAGGGCTCGTCGATCGGGCTCGCGACGTCGTACTCCCCCGGTCCCCAGTGCGAGGGGTAGACCATCGGGGCGATGTAGTCGGTGTGCTCGGCGAGGCCGGCGATGTCCTGGGCGATCTGCGTCGGCCGGTCGACGGCGATGCCGTAGACCGAGGCGCCGTGGCTCACGCCGTAGGGCGCGAGCGTCTCGTCGGCCTCGGCGACGAAGTCGACGACGGCCTGCTCGGGGCTGTCCTCGAGCCCGGGGAAGCGGAAGCCGTCGACGTCGCCGTCGGGGCGGCGGACGTAGTCCCAGAGGATGTCGTCGACGCCGGCGCGCGCGGCCTCGACGGCGAGGGCGACGTTGTAGTCGACGACGTCGTCGTCCGCGAAGTTCGTGAACCCGCCGTAGCCGCCGTAGGGCTCGCCGTCGTCGGTCTGGATGACCTGCTCGCGTTCGTCGTGCTCCCAGGCGTGCGCGGCGAGGACGGGGTCGCGGAAGGCGACGATGCGCCCGATGACCGCGAGGCCGAGGTCGTGGAGCTCGGCGACGGCCTCGTCGAGGTCGTAGATCGCCTCGACCGCGCCGATCTCGTGGGCGCGGTCGACCTCGCTGTCGTAGCCGACGACGCCGGACTCGTCCTTGAGGTCGAGCTGCACGGCGTTGATGAGCCCGTCCTCGGCCATCTCGAGCACCGGGTCGCGCAGGTCGCCGGTGACCCACCCCCAGAAGGAGACGTGGACCGAGCGCACCGGCGAGACGGTCACGCGCGAGGGCACCGAGGCGATGGGCTCGAGGACGGCCTCGCTGCGGTTGCCGGCGGCGTCGACGGCGGTGACGGTCACCGGCCCCTCGACGGGGGTGGGCACGGTGAGGGTGAACGTCTCGCCGTCCTGCTCGAGGGTGCCGGCGTCCGCGCTGACCTCGGCCTCGGCGTCGTCGACGCGCCCGGTGACCTCGAGGGGCTCGTCGCCGATGAGCGGCCCGTCGACGTCGTCGAGGTCGATCTCGGGCGGCACGGTGTCGATGGTGAAGGCCAGCCGCGTCGTGTCGGGGGAGAACGCGCACGACAGCCGGGCGACGAGCTCGTGCTCGCCGTCGGGCAGCGTCGACAGCGGCAAGATGCGGCCCTCCTCGTGGGGCTCGAGGTCGTCGGTGAGCTCGCCCTCGCCCACGGCGGTGACCGTCAGCCCCCGCGCGGCGTCCTCGTCGGCGCGGAAGACGATCGCGCCGTCGGCGACGTCGTCGGCGCCGAGCAGCGCGCCGTCGTCGGGACCGTCGACCTCGAGGCAGGGGTCGGCGGTCGAGGCGATGACGAGGCCGACGCCGCCGCCGATCGCGCCGATGAGCAGGAGTCCGAGACCGACGATCAGGAGGCGGGAGCGGGGGCGGGGGGCGTCGGGCATGCGACGGGGATCCTCTGCGACGGTGGGAGCGGTGGCGAGCCGAGCGTAGTGTCGCGCCTGACGTGCGCCTGCCGCCCGGCCTTCCGGCCAATCTCCGGCAGGCCGGGCGCCCCTACGCTGTGGGGTGCCGCGACCGGTGCGCGCCCCGGCCAGGCCCCCCAGCGTCCCTGCCACCTCCCAGGAGCCACGGTGCTGCGAGCCCTCGCCCCGCTGCTCGTCCTGCTCGTCGGGCTCGTCGGGCTCGTCGCGGCGTGCGCCGGGGAGGCCCCCGCGCCCGACGACGACGCCGGCGCCGCCGAGCCCGCTGCGACCGCCGACGCCGACGAGCCCGAGGCCTCAACCGAGGAGGAGCCCGACGAGCGGACCGCCGATCGCGACGAGCCCGGCGAGGACGAGGCCGACGAGCCCCCGTCCGACCCCGCTGAGGTCGGCGCCAACGAGCTCGGGATGGTGCCGGTGCTCATGTACCACCGGATCGTCGAGGACCCCGCGAGCGTCTACGACCGGACCCCGGAGGACTTCCGCGCCGAGCTCGAGCGCCTCTTCGCCGACGGCTACCGGCCGATCACCGTCGCCGAGCTCGCAGCCGGCGAGATCGACGTCCCCGCCGGGACGAGCCCGGTCGTGCTGACCTTCGACGACTCCACCCGCGAGCAGGCCGCCCTCGACGACGACGGCTCCTGGGCCGCCGACACCGCGGTCGGCATCCTCACCGAGGTCGCCGAGACCCACGACGTCGAGCCGACCGCGTCGTTCTACGTCAACGCCGACCCCTTCGGCGGCGGCGCCGACGCCGAGACGATCCTCGCCCGGCTCCACGACGAGGGCTACGAGCTGGGCAACCACACCGCCAACCACCGCGACCTCTCGGGCCTGCCGAGCGAGGAGGTCGCCGCCGAGCTCGCCGCCGGGGTGAGCGTCATCACCGATGTCGTCGACGCCGAGGTCACGACGCTGTCCCTGCCCCTGGGTCGCTGGCCCGACCCGCGCGAGCCGGCCTACGCCGGTGAGGCCGACGGCGTGGCCTACGACCACGAGGCCGTCCTGCTCGTCGGCGCCGACCCCTCGCCCTCCCCGTTCTCCGCCGACTTCGACGCGCGGGCGATCCCGCGGATCCGCTCGCAGGCCCTCGACCCCGACGATCCCGAGTCGCAGTTCGCCTCGGAGTTCTGGCTCGACTGGCTCGAGGAGGACCCCGACCGGCGCTACGTCGCCGACGGCGACCCCGAGCGCGTGGCGTTCCCCGCCGACCTCGCCGAGCGGCTCGACCCCGCCCACGAGGCCCGCGCGCACCCCTACGAGCGCTGAGTGGCGCGGCTGCGGCGGCTCAGGCGCGCTGGCGCAGGGCCGCGAGGGCGTCGTCGGCGTGGGTGTCCATCGACAGCTCGCTCGTGATGACCTCGAGCAGCGTGCCGTCGGTGTCGACGACGAAGGTCGCCCGGCGGTTGGGCAGCGGCCCGGGACGGCGCACCCCGTAGGTCCTGGCGACGCTGCCGTCGGCGTCGGACAGCAGCGGGAAGTCGAAGCCGTGCTCGCCGGTGAAGGCCGCCTGCCGCTCGACGGCGTCGGCGCTGACGCCGACGCGCTGGGCGCCGACCTCGGCGAACTCCGCGGCGAGGTCGCGGAAGTGGCAGGCCTCCTTCGTGCAGCCCGGCGAGGAGGCCGCCGGGTAGAAGAAGAGGACGACGGGGCCCTCGGCGAGGAAGTCGCCGAGCGCGCGCGGCTGGCCGTGCTCGTCGGGCAGGGTGAAGTCGGGTGCGCGATCGCCGGGTCCCACCGGTGAGCCTCCGCTCGTCGCCAGGGCCGCCGGTCCGCGGCCGCAGGGGGTTCTTCCCCGCCGGCGGCGCGCTCACGCGCCCCGACGCTGCGCGCGGTGGCGAGCTCCGCCCTAGCCCTGCGGGTCCTCGTCGGCGAGCCCGTCGACGAAGCCGGCGAGGCGCTCGAGCGCGCCGGCGTCGAGGTCGGGGCGCTGGCGGCCGATCGCGGCGATGACCCGGCCGACGGTCTCGGCCTCGATGTCGCAGCGCTCGCAGTGGGCGAGGTGGGCGGCGACGGCCTCGGTGTCGGGGGCCTCGAGCTCGTCATCGAGGTAGGCCTGCAGCACCGCGCCGACCTGGGCGCAGTCGGGCTCGGCGGGCAGCGGCTGGTGCGGTCCGCGGCGCAGCCTCATCGGGTGACCCCCTCGATGCCGTGGGCGGCCAGTCGCGCCCTGACCTTGCTGCGCGCCCGGTGCAGGCGGCTCATCACCGTGCCGGCGGGTACCTCGAGGAGGTCGGCGGCCTCCTGGTAGCTGAGCCCGTCGAGGTCGACGAGGGCGATGACCGCACGGTGCTTCGGCGACAGCGCGGCGAGCGCGGCGCGCACGACGGGGTCGAGCTCGCCGGCGAGCGCGGCCTCCTCGGTGCCCTCGCCGCGACCGTCGGCGCCGTGGGCGGGCAGGCGCTGGCTGACCTCCTCGTCGAGGAGGTCGGGGCGGGCCCTCTTCGCCTCGGTGTAGAAGCGGTTGCGCAGGATCGTCAGCAGCCACGCCCGCGGGTGGCGCCCGTCGAAGCGGTCGAAGGCGCGGTAGGCGCGCAGCAGCGTCTCCTGCACGAGGTCCTCGGCGTCGTTGGCGTCGCGGGTGAGCCGGCGCGCGACCCGGTAGAGCACCTCGAGCTCGGAGAGCACCTGCTCGCGGAAGCGCGTCTCGTCGGCCACGTGCTGCAGGCTAGTCGCAGACGGCGTCGGGGTCGTCATCATCGTGGAGGCAACCGCGATGAGCCTCGGGTCCTTCCATTGGAAGCGCGGCGGCGTCGCCGAAGTTGCCATCGCAGCGCGTGGCGCCCGCCGCAGCGTCGTGCGCCCCTCAGCCCCCGACCCCAGGGAAGGACCTGCGATGACCGACCTCTCCGAGCTCTCCGAGCGTGACCGCGAGCTCTGCGCCGCCGCGCCGGCGCGCTACGACGACCTCCACGCGCTCTTCGTCAACGGCACCCTCAAGCCCTCGCCCGAGCGCAGCCACACCGCGGCGCTCGCCGAGCGCTCGATGGCGATCATGCGGGCGGTCGGCGTCGACGTCGACAGCGTGCGCGCCGTCGACCTCCACCTCGCGCCGGGGGTGCAGCCCGACATGACCGCGCACGGCGCCGAGCGCGACGACTGGCCGGCGCTCTACAGGCGCGTGGCCGCCGCCGACATCCTCGTCCTGCTCACCCCGATCTGGCTCGGGGAGAAGTCGAGCGTCATCACCCGCGTCGTCGAGCGGCTCTACGGCAACTCCGGCGAGCTCAACGCCGCCGGGCAGTACGCCTACTACGGGCGCACCGCCGGCGTCGTGGTCACCGGCAACGAGGACGGCGCGAAGCACTGCGCGATGAACCTGCTCTACAGCCTCTCCCACCTCGGCTACGTCATCCCGCCGCAGGTCGACGCCGCGTGGGTCGGCGAGGCCGGCCCGGGGCCCTCCTACGCCGACGCCGAATCGGGCGGTCCCGCCAATGACTTCACGCATCGCAACACGACGTTCATGACCTGGAACCTCCTGCACACCGCGCGCTGGCTCAAGGACGCGGGGGGCTTCCCGGCGCACGGCAATCAGCGCTCGCGGTGGGAGGCGGGCTGCCGCTTCGACGCGGCCAACCCCGAGCACCGCTGAGGCGGCGGCGCCGCGACCAGCGCGCGGCGAGCAGGGCGGAGGCGGTGACGACGACGAAGAGGCCGGCCGCGCCGAGGAAGGCCGGCGACAGCGGATCCTCGATCGTGCCGCCGAGCGCGGCGAGCGCGAAGGTGCCCGGCAGGATGCCGAGGGCGGTGGCCGCGGCGTAGGGGCCGAGGCGTGCCCCGGTCACGCCGGCGCTGAGGTTGACGACGCTGAAGGGCAGCGGCACGAGCCGCACGACGAGCAGCGTCGTGAACCCGTGCTCGGCGAGGTGCTCGTCGATCGCGGCGATCCGCGGCCCGGCCAGGCGCGCGACGGCGTCGCGCCCGAGCGCCCGGCCGAGGAGGAAGGCCCCCACCGAGCCGAGGGTCGCGCCGGCCACCGCGGTGGTGGTGCCCAGGGCGGGGCCGAAGAGGATGCCACCGGCGACGGTGAAGCCCGAGGCGGGCAGCAGGGCGGTGACCGCCGCGGCGTAGGCGAGGGTGAACACGACCGGGCCGGCGGCGCCCATCGACGCTGCGGCCTGCCGGGCCGCCTCCACCCCGAGGCCCTCGGCGCGCACCGTGGCGACGAGGGCGGCGACGGCGAGGAGCCCGAGCAGGGAGAGGCGCACCGTCGGTCGGGTGAGCAACTGCAGCGTTCGCTCGCGCATGCGCGGCCCTCGCCGTGGCGGGCAGGTCGCGGCCGACTCGCGCCGGCCGCGCTGGCAACCCTACGGCGCGGCGCGTCGGGCCACACGCCGCCCCGCGCCGTTGCGGGGCGGCGTGTGCGGTGTCGCTGGGCGCTAGCGCTGCCCGCCGACCGGCGCGGGGATGTCCTTCCAGCCCGGCTGGCGCATGTACTCGCGGGTCTCGCGGGCGATGAGCCCGGACATGAGCAGGAGGCCGACGAGGTTGGGCAGCGCCATGAGCCCGTTCATGACGTCGGCGAAGGTCCACACGACGGTGAGCTCCTGGGTGGCGCCGACGAAGACGACGAGCACGAAGAGGATCCGGTAGGGCGTGACCGCGCCGCGCCCGAAGAGGAAGTCCATGCAGCGCTCACCGAAGTAGCTCCACCCGAGCAGCGTCGAGAAGGCGAAGAAGATCACCGCCGTGGCGACGATGAGCCCGCCCCACTCGCCGGGCAGGCCGGTGGAGAACGCCTCGATCGTCATCGTCGCGCCGCGCTCGCCGGAGGTCCACGCACCGGTCGTGATGATCGTGAGCGCGGTGAAGGAGACGACGACGAGGGTGTCGATGAACGTCTGGGTCATCGACACGAGCGCCTGGCGGACCGGGCTCGAGGTCTGCGCCGCGGCGGCGGCGATGCCGCCGGTGCCGAGGCCGGACTCGTTGGAGAAGATGCCGCGGGCGACACCGAACTGGATCGCCGCGGCGACGCCGGCGCCGAGGAAGCCGCCGGTCGCGGCGGTGCCGGTGAAGGCGTCGGTGAAGATGAGCGCGACCGCGCCGGGCAGCTGGTCGATGTTGACGATGAGCACCCAGAGCGCACCGAGGATGTAGGCGATCGCCATGAACGGCACGAACGCCGAGGTGAACCGCCCGATCGCCTTGATGCCGCCGAGGATGACCGCGCCGACGCCGACCATGAGCACGAGGCCGGTGACCGCGGCGGGCACGCCGAACTGGTCGGAGACGCTGTCGGCGACGGTGTTGGCCTGGACCATGTTGCCGATGCCGAAGGCGGCGATCGCCGCGAACACCGCGAAGGCCACGCCGAGGGTCTTGCCGAGCGGCCCGCCGATGCCCTTCGAGAGGTAGAACATCGGCCCGCCGGACTGCTCGCCCTTGCTGTCGACGCGGCGGTACTTCACTCCGAGGAAGGCCTCGCCGTACTTCGTCGCCATGCCGACGAGACCGGTGACCCACATCCACAGCACCGCGCCGGGGCCGCCGAAGAAGATCGCCGTGGCCACGCCGGCGATGTTGCCGACGCCGATCGTCGCCGCGAGCGCGGTCGTCAGCGCCTGGTAGTGGCTGATGTCGCCCTCGGCGCCCTCCTCCTTGCGCTTGATGAGCGCCAGCCACATCGCGTAGCCGAACTGCCGGAACTGCAGGCCCCGCAGCATGATCGTGAGCCACAGCCCGGTGAGCAGCAGCAGCGGGATGAGGAGGAACGGCCCCCACACGACTCCGCTGGCTGTGTCGAGCCACGCTTCGACGTTCTCGATGACCGCGCCCATACCCGCCCTCCTCGTCATTCGAGCGATGTGGGCACGCGCCGGCAGGCCGTGTGCGCGAGCCCCCGATACGGCCCGGCGCGAGTCGCCGGACCGGCGTCAAGGTTCCACAACCCCCGCCTCGAGGCAAGTCCGGCCTTCGGCGGGGCGTTCGCTGTGCCCAGCGCCGTCCTCCGTGGGCCCGCTCCGCGGGCCCGGTGGCGTGGCCGGCGCCCGCGGGCCCCTGCCCGCGTCGGCTCGCTCCGCCCGCGGGCCCCTGCCCGCCGGTTGGGTGGTGCGTGTGGCCGCCGGGGCGGCTGAAGGCTCCATCTGGCGAGTGGGCTCTCGGCCGTCGGCTGGCCGGGCGCGGCGCTGCCCCCGTCGGTCGGTTGGGTGGTGCGTGTGGCCGCCGGGGCGGCTGAAGGCTCCATCTGACGAGTGGGCTCTCGGCCGTCGGCTGGCCCCGCGCGGCGCTGGCCGGGCGCGGCCCTGGCCTCGCGCGCGCCGCCGGCCCCACGCGCCCCGTGCGCGGCTGCGATGCTGGCCTCCGGTGCCCGAGGGGCAGGAGGCGAGGATGCGGACGCTGGGGATGCTCGGCGGGATGGCGTGGCCGTCGACGGCGGAGGCCTACCGCGCGATCAACGAGGGGGTGGCCGCCCGGCTCGGCGGGCACCACTCCGCCTCGCTGCTCATCGCCTCGCTCGACTTCGCCGAGGTCGCGGCGCTGCAGACCGCCGGGGACTGGAAGGCCGCCGGCGAGCTCCTCGCCGACACCGCGGTGCGCCTCGAGGCCGCCGGCGCCGAGGGCCTCATGCTCTGCACGAACACGATGCACCGGGTCGCCGAGGCGATCGAGGACGCGGTCAACGTGCCGCTGCTGCACATCGCCGACGCGACCGCCGAGCGCATCCGCGCCGACGGGGTGACGAGCGTGGGGCTGCTCGGCACGCGCTTCACGATGGAGCAGGACTTCTACCGGCGTCGCCTCGAGGCCGCCGGGCTCGAGGTCCTCGTCCCGCCGACCGCCGAGCGCGAGCTCGTCCACCGCACGATCTACGACGAGCTCGTCGCCGGGCAGGTGCGCGAGGACAGCCGCGCGCGCTTCCTCGCGGTCATCGACGGGCTCGCCGGCCTCGGCGCGGAGGGCATCATCGCCGGCTGCACCGAGATCGAGCTGCTCGTCGGCCCCGGGCACGTCGCGCTGCCCTACTACGCGACGACGGCGCTGCACGCCGAGGCCGCGGTCGCCTGGATGCTCGAGGCCTGAGCGGCCTCAGGCCGTGGCGTCGTCCTCGGGCAGGGTCTGGCCGTAGGAGCCGAGCAGCACCGCGACGCGCTCGATCTCCTCGTGCGGCAGCGTGCGCACGGGCAGGCCCGTGGCCATCGCCCGCAGCTGCACCTCGCAGACGTACTCGAGGTAGGCGAGCCGGTCGTAGGCGCCCTTGAGGTCCGCACCGATCGTGAGCGCGCCGTGGTTGCCCATGAGCGCGCCGAGCCGGCCGTCGAGCGCGGCGGCGACGTTCTCGGCGAGCGCGTCGGTGCCGAACGTCGCGTAGGGGGCTACGCGGACCGGCCCGCCGAACATCGCGGTGTAGTAGTGCGAGGTCGGCACCTCGTCGACGACGGTCGACAGCGCCGTCGACGCCGGGGCGTGGTTGTGGACGATCGCCTCGGCGTCGGTGCGCGCGTAGACGGCGAGGTGCAGCGGCATCTCGCTCGAGGGCTTCAGCGGCGCCTCGACGGGCGCGCCGTCGAGGTCGTGGACACCGACGTGCTCGCCGCGCAGCAGGTCGTAGTCGACCCCGCTCGGGGAGACGACGACGTGCTCGCCGATGCGCACCGAGACGTTGCCGGCGGTGCCGACGACGAGCCCGTCGCGTGCGAGGCGTTGGCAGGCGGCGGCGACGTCGCGCCGTGCCTCTTCGTGGAGCATGGCAGACCCTCTCTCGTGGGAGCCGGCGGCAGGCCGCCGCCAGCTCAGTGGTCCTCGGAGGCCGGCCGGTCGCCCGGGGCTTGGGCGACCTCGACGGGCACGCCGCTGGCCTCGAGGCGGCGGACCCGGTCGGGGGTGGTGTCGGCGTCGACGATGATGAGGTCGAAGTCCTCGAGCGGCGCGATCCGGTGGACCGCCCGCCGCTCGAGCTTCGTGTGGTCGAGCAGCAGGATGCGGCGGTGCGCCGAGGCCATGAGGGCGCGCTTCATGTCCGCGGCGTCGGTCGACTGGTGGTAGCACGCCGCGCGCGTCACCGCGGGCACCGACAGCAGGAGGACGTCGGCCATGACCGACCGCGCGGCCTGCACGGCGTAGGGCCCGAGGAAGGAGTCGAACGCCGGGTCGTAGACCCCGCCGAGGGCGATGAGGCCGACGTCGGGCTCGCCGGCGACGCTCCTGATCGTCGGCAGGAAGTTCGTCACGAGGGTCAGTGGGGTGCCCTGCAGCAGCGGGAGGACGTGCGCCGCGGTCGTGCTGTCGTCGAGGGCGAGCACCGAGCCCGCCTCGACGTGCGCCGCGGCTGCCGCGGCGATCGCCCGCTTGGTCTCCGGCATGTACTGCATCCGGAAGCGCACGTTGCGCTCGGTGGCCTCGGCGGGCTTGGCCTGCGCGCCGCCGCGCACCTTCGTGACGAGCCCCTGCTCGCTCAGGGCGTCGAGGTCGCGGTGGATCGTCATCGCGCTCACCGACAGGCGCTCGGCGAGCTCGTCGGTGCGCAGCGAGCCACGCGCCTGGACGAGGTCGAGGATCTGCTGCTGACGACGCCGCTGACTCGAGAGCCGGCCCTCCGGCGCCCCGACGGGGTCCATCACCGGCCACCACCCCCACTGTGGGCTTCTCTCAACATGCTCCGCACGATATCACATCGAGCATGATTCAAAAAGGGGTCTTGACACACAGGCTATGTGAGGTCCACGCTGGAGCGGCGAACGGACCACGCGACCCCACCGACCGTGGCGACCTGGCCGCGGCAGCGAGCGAAGGAGCCGGAGATGACCGTCGTCACCATCCTGGGAGCGGGGGCGATGGGCTCGGCGCTCACGACGCCCGCGCTGCGCGCGGGCCACGAGGTGCGGCTGTGGGGCACCTGGCTCGACGACGACATCCTCGCCGACCTCCGGGCGGGCCGGCCGCACCCGCGCATCAAGGTGCCGATCGACGACGCGGCGCAGCTCTTCGACGCCGGTGACCTCGGGGCCGCACTCGACGGCAGCGACGTCGCGATCCTCGCGATCTCCTCCGAGGGCGTCGTCGACGTCCTCGAGCGCGCCGTGCCGTTCCTGCGGGCCGGCATGCCGATCCTCATGACGACGAAGGGCTTCGGGCGTGACGCCGCGGGGCGGGTGAGCCTCCTGCCGCCCCTGCTCGAGGCGACGCTGCCCGCGGGGCTGGCGGGCCGCTGCCCGCTCGTGGCCATCGGCGGGCCCTGCAAGGCCAACGAGGTCGCCGTCGACCGCCCGACCGCGACGCTCTACGGCAGCGCCGACGAGGCCGTCGCTGCCGACGCCGGGGCGCTGCTGTCCACCCCGTCCTACCGCATCGCCACGACCGCCGACGTCGCCGGGCTCGAGGCCTCCGCGGCGATGAAGAACGTCTACGCCATCGCCCTCGGCGTCGCCGACGGGCTCGGCGAGCTCGGCGGCGAGCCGTGGCACAACCTCAAGGCCGCGGTCTTCGCCCAGGCGGTCGCGGAGATCACCCTCGTCAGCGAGGCGCTCGGCGGGCAGGGCGCGACCGCGGTCGGCCTCGCCGGCGTCGGCGACCTCGAGGTCACCGGGCTGTCGGGGCGCAACAAGGTCTATGGCACGCGCCTTGGCCGCGGGGAGGACGCCGCCACCGCGCTCGCGGCGATGGAGGCCGCCGGGCAGACCGTCGAGGGCGTCGCCGCGGCCCGCTTCGCCGCCGCCCTCGCCGAGGAGCGCGGCCTCACCGGGCTGCCGCTGCTCGAGGCGATCGCCGCCCTGCTCGACGGCGTCGACGAGCCGGCCGCGGTCGTCGAGGCCGCGGTGCTGCCACCGCAGGTGCCGACGCAACGACCCCAACGACCGAGCGGCGTCGGCTGACGCCGCCGAGGAGAGGAGCACGCCCATGCGCGCTGCGGTCTTCCACGAGCCCGGCCGGCTCGAGATCGAGGAGGTCCCCGACCCCGTCCCTGGCCCCGGCGAGGTCGTCGTCGACGTCCGGGCCGCCGCGACCTGCGGCACCGACCTCAAGTCCTACCGGCGCGGCCACCCCAAGCTCTTCCCCTCGCTGCCGGCGCCGTTCGGTCACGAGTTCGCCGGTGACGTCGCCGCCGTCGGCGAGGGCGTCGAGCACTTCACGCCGGGCATGCGCGTCGTCGCGGCGAACACCGCGCCGTGCACGACCTGCTGGGCGTGCGTCGAGGGACGTGAGAGCCTGTGCGAGAACCTCACGTTCCTCAACGGTGCCTTCGCCGAGCAGATCCTCCTGCCCGCGGCGATCGTCGAGCGCAACACCCACGAGCTCGCCGCGCACGTCCCCTACGAGGCCGCCGCGCCGCTCGAGCCGCTCGCCACGGTCGTCCACGGGATGGCCGAGACGGGGATCCGCCTCGGTGACACCGTCGCCGTGCACGGCACCGGCCCGATCGGCCTCATGTTCTGCCGGCTCGCGACGCTGCGCGGCGCGCGGGTCATCGCCGTGGACCAGTCGGCCTTCCGTCTCGCCGAGGCCGAGCGGCTCGGCGCCGCCGAGCGCGTCGACATCACCGGGCTCGACGAGCCCGAGGAGCGCGCCGCAGCGGTCCGCGAGCTCACGCCCGGCGGGCGCGGCGTCGACGTCGCGATCGAGGCCGCCGGCCACGCCGAGGTCTGGGAGCAGGCGGTGGCCACGCTGCGCCCCGGCGGGACCGCCGTGCTCTTCGGCGGGCCCAAGCCCGGCAGCGTCATGCGCGTCGACCCCGTGGCGATGCACTACGAGGAGTACGTCCTCAAGGGCGTGTTCCACCACACGCCGTACTACGTCGCGACCGCCCTGCGCCTGCTCGAGAGCGGCGCCCTCGACGGACGTGACCTCATCACCGAGCACCGGCCCCTCGAGGCGCTCGTCGACAGCCTCGAGGACATGGCCGCCGGCCGCGGCAACAAGTACATCCTCACCCCGCAGGGTGGGTCCACCTGAGCGGGAGCCAGCACCACCGCAGCGGCCTCCCCGGCCCGGGGAGGGTCCAGAGCCGAACCGGAAAGGGAACGCCATGAAGGACCTCGTACTCGGCATCGACTGCAGCACGACCGCGGCGAAGGTCGTCGCCTGGGACCGCGACGGCCGGCCCGTCGGGGAGGGCCGCGCCCCGCTCGAGGAGATCCGTCCACGGCCGCTGCACAGCGAGCAGCACGCCGAGGGCTGGTGGGTCGCGACCCGCACGGCGATGAACGACCTCCTCACCTCGATCGACGCCGACCGCATCGCCGGCATCTGCATCACCCACCAGCGCGAGTCCTACGCGCCGGTCGACGAGGACAACAAGCCCCTGCGCAACGCCATCCTCTGGGACGACGGCCGCTCGCAGCGTCAGCTCGAGTGGCTCGGCGAGCAGTTCGGCGACGAGGAGCTCCACCGGCGCACCGGTCGGGGACCCTCGACGACGCAGGCCTCCTCGAAGCTGCGCTGGCTCGTCGAGGCCGAGCCCGACACCGCCGCCGAGGCCCACAAGTTCATGGACGTCCACGGCTTCCTCGTGCAGCGCCTCACCGGCGAGTGGACGACGAGCCTGGCCTCGGCGGACTCCTTCGGCCTCACCGAGGCGACCGAGGGCGAGTGGGCCGTCGACATCATCGAGGGCATCGGCCTGCGCCCCGAGCAGTTCTGCGACACGGTGCCGCCGGGTACGAAGATCGGCGAGGTCACCGAGTGGGCGGCGCAGCTCACCGGCCTGCCGCCCGGCACGCCGGTGATCGCCGGGCTCGGTGACGGGCAGGCCGCCTGTCTCGGCGCGGGGGTGACCTCGCTGGACCGGGCCTACCTCAACCTCGGCACCGCGGTGACCGGCGGGCCGATCGACTCGAAGTACGTCACCGACCCGTCCTGCCGCACGCTCTACGGCGGCGCGCCCGGCACGTTCCTCCTCGAGAGCGTCCTGCGCGGCGGCCTCGCGACGATGACGTGGTTCATGCAGCACTTCGGCGACACGCTCGGTGAGACCGCGGACTTCGACCGCTACGAGCAGGCCGCCCGTGAGGTCGGCCCCGGGGCCAGCGGCCTGCTGCTCGTGCCCTACTGGAACCAGGTGATGAACCCCTACTGGGACGCCTCAGCCTCCGGGATGGTCGTCGGCTGGCATCAGAAGCACGGTCGCGAGCACCTCTTCCGGGCCATCGAGGAGGGCATCGGCTTCGAGTTCCGCCTGTCGATGGAGGGCATCGAGGCGGCGACCGGCGGACGCATCGAGGAGTACGTCATCCTCGGCGGCGGGTCGAACAGCGACCTGTGGTGCCAGATCATGGCCGACATCCTCGACGCGAAGGTCACGAGGGCGCACACCGCCGAGGCGACGAACCTCGGCGCCGGCATCCTCGGCGCGTTCGGCGTCGGCTGGTACGACTCGGTGGAGGAGGCCGCCGCAGCGATGACCGACGTGGCCGAGAGCTTCGAGCCCGCCGAGCCCGCCCGCGGCATCTACGACGCCCTCTTCAACGACGTCTACCGCCACCTCTTCCCCGCCGCCCAGGAGCCGCTGCAGCGGCTCTCGCGCATCCGCGAGGAGCGCCTCGGCTGAGCCCTTCGGCCGCCCCCTCGCGGGCAGCCGGGCCATCGTCGACGACCGGTCTCGTGGGGACGCCCCCACGGGACCGGCGTCGGGCGGGGCACACGCGAGCCGCGCGGCGGGGGCGAGCGTCGACGCCAGCCGGCGCGGCGGGGGATCGGAGGGTGGTCAGGGGCGGGGTCGAACCGCCGACCTCACGATTTTCAGTCGCGCGCTCTACCAACTGAGCTACCTGACCGGGATGCCACGCGGCCGGCGAGCGCGTCGCCGAGCCGGTGCAGCGGACCTGACGGGATTTGAACCCGCGACCTCCTCCTTGACAGGGAGGTGAGCACTCCAGGCTGCTCCACAGGTCCCGATACGGTTCGCGCGCCGACAGGGGCTGTCGGCGCAGCGGACGGGAGTGTACCGACGCGCGGCGGGCCCCGCCACTCCCGCCGGACCGTCAGCCGAGGCGCGCCCGGCCGCGCGCAGGGTCTCGCGTCTGGGCAGGCGGGGGGTGGGCCGTGCAGGACTCGAACCCGCTCCGCCGGATTAAAAGTCCGGAGCTCTACCCGTTGAGCTAACGGCCCGCGGCCGAGCCTACCCGTCGCCCGC
>Ga0207421_10003211_pt1 | contig 19569 bp, 20 predicted proteins | sample SodLakKL_010_SED_4_FD_187542 | JGI IMG/M metagenome (GOLD analysis project Ga0207421, IMG submission 187542) | Alkaline sediment microbial communities from Lake Tanatar, Kulunda Steppe, Russia - 8KL_010_SED (SPAdes) (version 2) | ecosystem: Environmental > Aquatic > Non-marine Saline and... | reverse complement strand
TATTCGTACACCAGTTGGCTACCGGTGATCTCATAAATAGGTGTCCAAAGCGTTCAATCAGTTACAGACCAACAGAGGTATAAAAAAATATGTGATCACCGGCTCGGTAAAGATGGATGCTCATAGAATCTATCGATGATGTGGTAACAATGTTTTAAATCTTAACACCACCCAAAGCTCCGAGGTATATTTACTGGAACCTAGGTGAGTGCTCCCCAAGGCTAAAGCCTTTGGGGTATATTGGTAGAACTTGTTCTATCGAGAGTTGGAATCTTTGATTCCGACGTACTATATTGTTGAACAGCAAAGTCGTGTAGATATTTCAGGAAAACTAGAAAGTTTTTATGATATCGAAGGAATTCTGCAAGAATTCCTGTAGAGATGTTTGAGGAGTTCCTGATATGTTTTGTTACTTTTTCGATATGGCATGTGAATCAATGGAATCATCGGTGTATTGATGAGAATTTTATTCCTGACTACCCAAACCTAAAAGGTATCAGAAAGAAATATTCTAATCCTCTTTATGATTCGATCATAAACAGGTTGGGGAATTAGGGCTAAGCAGGTTCATTAACACTGATACGTAGTAATACTCTTACTCCCAGAAGAATCTCCCGTTTTCCAGGACGGCCTCTCCGTCGAACAGTAATCTTCCATCCTTCATATCCTTTATTATATCAACATGTATGGCGCTCTCGTTTCCTTTCAGAGATTCACCTACCGATTTTGGTACGGCGTAACCTAGGGCCAGATGAACGGTATCCCCCATCTTTTCGTCGAAAAGCATGTTGCGGGTGAACCTGTCGATATCCCTGTTCGTTCCTATACCCAGTTCGCCGAGTCTTCTTGAACCGTCGTCAGTGTTGAGCAATGTTGTCAACAGGTCTTCATGACTGGATGCTGAGTGATCTACAACTTCTCCCCCTTCGAATTCAAGCCTCACATCGTGTATCTCCCTACCGGATTGAACCACTGGCATATCGAAATATACCGTACCCTCGGTGCTCTCCGGGATCGGGGCCACATAGACCTCGCCGCTTGGAAGGTTGTGTTTACCGTCAGAGTTCACCGGGTTCATACCTTTTACACTCAGGTATAGTTCGGTATCTTTACCTTCTATACAGACTTCATCGGTTTTTGACAACCTCTCTCGTAGCATTTCCTGTTGATCGTGGACTTCCTGCCAATCCCTCAATATGGCGTTCCAAACGAAATCCTTGTATCCTTCCAAGGACATCCCTGCGAACTGCGCTTGAGATGCTGTTGGGAACTGGGTCAATGAAACCCGCTTATCCATGAGTAGTTTCATCAGTGGCTGATTAGCTCGTGCGTGGGACGATACTATATCTCCAGGTACATCCGCCATGGAGGATAGGTTGTCATCACCCCTGATGGAGATGAAAACATCCGATTCCTTGACCAATGCAAGTAGATGTTCCGGAGTATCGAAATCTTCGCCGTGTTCGAGCATATATGTTCGACTGAGTTCGTTAGTACTCATGAGGGTCAGGGGTGTCGCTTTTTTAGCACCTATCTCCTTGTAAAGCGCATGGACAAGGTCCATTGCAGAGGGGTGTGCCCTTATGATAACTTTATCGCCTTCTTTTATCTCCGTACTCCAATCAACGAGGATCTTTGCGTGTTCGACTATCCTATCGTCCATAAAAAATCATCTCGGGACAGTAATCATCGGATGATATAAAAGACTATCTGCTGAGGCAAATTTTTTAACGACTATGCAGATATTGTCCTGTTAACATGACATCTGATAGTGATAGTAACGATGAGCTACCATACGGTTCTTTGATAGATCTGAAGATAGAAGACAGGGTGTACCGGGGAGTACTGATGCCTAGTCATCGGTTCAGCCAAGAGGATATACTCACTTTAAAGCTCGATAACGGTTACAACATTGGTTTGAAAAAAAGTGATGATATGGAGATAACCGTTTTGGAGGAACCTAAGGATATACACCGAGAAGAAGATAAACCAAAAAAAGAGGAAGGTTTACCTAAGATATCCATCCTGGCAACCGGTGGTACCATCGCGAGTTATGTGGATTATCACACAGGTGCCGTTCATCCGGCACAATCAGCGGAGGAGATGATATATGCTAATCCGGAGTTGGCAGATAGGTGTGTTCCAGAAGTGGACGTGCTCCTGAGTAAACTAAGCGAAGACATAAAACCTCAGGAATGGGAGATGATAGCAGAAAGGGTGGTTGAGGAGTTTAGATCCGGGTCCGAGGGTGTGATCATAGCACACGGTACCGACACCATGGGATACACGAGTGCCGCTCTCTCATTTCTACTCGAAGACCTGCCGGGTCCGGTAGTTCTTGTAGGTTCTCAACGGTCTAGTGATCGACCGTCGAGCGATGCACATCTCAACCTTTTAGCGGCTGTCGAGATGGCCAAAAGCGACGTGTCCGGAGTGTATGTGGTGATGCACCAAGATCTGAACGACAGAAGGTGTTCGGTACATCTGGGTACCAAGGTACGTAAGATGCACACGAGCAAAAGAGATGCTTTCAGATCCATAAACTGTGAACCAGTTGGATGGATAGACCCCTTGAAAGAAAAAGTAGAACTGAAAGAGCTGCCCGATAGAAAAGATACAGAACCCAAGATCAGGGGAGGTATAGTGAAAGATGTAGCGATGATCTACGTGCATCCTGGCATGGATGAAAAGGTCATATTACAAACGTCCGGGTCAAAAGGAGTCGTACTCATCGGTACCGGTCTCGGACACATACCTACCGATCTGATATCATCTGTTGAAAAGATCACAGATGATGGAACGCCGGTGGTCATCACCAGTCAATGTTTGTACGGTACCGTTAATTGTAACGTTTATTCCAGCGGGCGGAAATTGAAAGAGGCCGGTGTGATCTCCGGTAGAGATATGCTGCCTGAGACTGCTCTGGTCAAACTCATGTGGACCCTGTCACGTGAAGAAGATACGAGAGCGATCATGGAGAAAAACATCGCAGGAGAGTTCTCTGAAAGGAGGTGGGTATAGATGTCCGAACACGACTATGAAGAACTGGGGCTGAAAGTCGGTCTGGAGATACACCAGCAGTTGGACACGGAGAAACTGTTCTGTCGATGCCCGTCGATGATGGTCGAAGGGAGCGATGATGAGATACTGAGATATCTAAGACCCACTGCGAGTGAGATGGGTGAGATAGATAGGGCAGCATTGATGGAAGCACAGAAGGGCATGCGGTTCAGATATCAACGTCCCAAAGAAGCGACTTGTCTTGTGGAGATGGACGAAGAGCCACCCGAAGGTCCGGATGAAGAGGCCATCGAACTCGTACTCAAACTTGCGTTGATGACAGGATCCTCCATAGTGGATGAAGTTCACTTCATGCGAAAGATCGTTATCGACGGTTCGAACACCACTGGATTTCAGAGAACTGCTTTGGTGGCCACCGATGGTGAGATCACCTTAGATGGAAAGGATATCGGGATCTCTACCATATGTTTAGAAGAGGATGCTGCCAGGAAGGTGGAGGCGAAGGGAAAAGAGAAGGTTTACCGACTGGACAGATTGGGGATACCTTTGATAGAACTTGCCACGGACCCCGATATAAGGAGCCCTGAGCAGGCAAAGGAAGTTGCTCAATACATAGGTGGTTTATTGCGTGCTACTAGGAAAGTTAAGAGGGGCATAGGGACCATCAGAGAGGATGTGAACATATCCATAGCCCAGGGTGCCAGGGTGGAGATCAAAGGAGTTCAGGACTTGAAGATGCTTCCATCCTACGTTGAGATGGAGGTCGAAAGACAATTGGCACTATTAGGTATAAAAGAAATCTTGGATAAGCGGGGTTCTGAAGTTTCGAAGGATATACACAACCTCTCAGACATCTTTGAAGGATGTAACAGTAAACTGGTTGCAAGTTCTCTCGAACAGGGAAAGGGTGTTTACGGTATTAAACTGATAGGCTTCCAAGGGACCCTTCGTGGTGAAGAGGGAGAAGCACTTCTTGGCCCGGAACTATCGGCTTATGCAAAAACGGCAGGAGTGGGAGGAATATTCCACAGTGACGAGTTGCCAGCCTACGGCATAAGTGCCGAAGAGTGCGATGCTGTAAAGGCGGAGATGGAGGTGGACGAACTTGATTCCTTCGTGCTGGTGGTGGACAAAGAGGAGAAAGCCGTCGGTGCTTTGGAGAATGTCATGGAAAGGGCCGAGATGGCCTTTGACGGCGTCCCAGAGGAAACGAGGAACGCTTTGGAAGACGGGAGTACCGTATTCTTGAGACCTCTATCTGGAGGCGCACGTATGTATCCTGAGACCGATATCCCTCCATATATTGTGAGTAAAGATATGCTGGATGATATGGAACTTCCGGAGACATTGGGTGAAAAGGTAGAACGGTTCCACGAGGAATACGGTCTCAACAAACAGCAGTCAACACAACTATTCAGGAAGGGTTACGATATCCTTTTTGAAGATCTGGTGGAAGAAGGTGTTGACCCTTCCGTAGCCACCAACACGTTCCTACATACCTTCAACGAGCTATCCAGAGAGGGATACGATACCGATAAGCTATCTGACGAACAGCTGGAGGACGTGTTGATGCGTGTGGAGAACGGTGAATTCGCAAAAGAGGGAATCCCAAAAGTCCTCACCCTGGCCATAGAAGGTAAGAGCATCGAAGATGCACTGGAAGAACTCGGCTTGGGAAGTGTGGATGAGGATGAGGTAAGACGAGCGATAAAAGATATCATCGAAGAGAGGAAAGACTTCGTTGAACAGAGGGGTATGGGAGCCATGGGACCGCTTATGGGTGTGGTGATGAAGGAGTTCCGTGGGAAAGTTGACGGAAAAGAGATAAGCCGGATACTACGAGAAGAGATACAAAATAGGTGCGGATGAAATGGAAGAGATCATAGATGGATTGTTGAAGGGAGATACACAGGAACGTGCTGAATGCGCTAAGGAACTCGGTGTGAGAGGGGAACCCGAGTGTATCCCTTATCTCATCGATGCTCTGAAAGACGATGAACCTCTGGTCCGGGCCAACGCAGCTCTAGCCTTGGGACATATGAAACCTGAAGATTATGTGGTGAAAGCACTGATGAATATACTGGAAGATGAAAGTTGGGTAGTACGGCATGATGCAGCCATCGCTTTGGGAGAATTGGGCTTTGGAGAGGCCGTAGATAGTCTGAAAGAGCTATACGATGATGATGAGATCGAAGTAAGAAAGAAGGTCGTCGAGGCACTCGGTAAGATCGGTGATGAGAAGAGTATTCAATACTTAGAGAAGATGATCGGAGACGATGAGATCGAGGAGGAATTAGTTGAAGCCCTGGCAGTGAACGGTGCCGAGGAGGGTTTAGTAAAACTGTATGGTTCCGGTGGTAAGGATATAAGAGTGAAAGCCATCAAAGGGTTGGCAGGTTCGACTGAATATAAAGAGATCCTATTGGATGCTTTGAAGGATAATTCGTGGCGCGTTAGAGAAGAAGCGGCTAGATCGTTGAAAGGGATATCTGACGATGAAGTGATAGATGCCCTTTTAGATGCGCTGGATGATGAAAAGAGTTATGTGGTGATAGAGTCACTACGATCATTGGGAGAGATCTGCAATAGTGAACACCTGGATAATATAAAAGAACTTTACAACCATCCCGAATCATCGGTGCGAGAAGAATGGGCCAAGACCCTGACAAACATAGGTAGAGATGACGTTTTTAATTATTTAATCGATGCCTTCGAGATCGAAGAGAATCCTAGGGTCCTTTGGACCTTATCGGAAGCGATGGGTAAATCCTGCGAAGATCCGGACGAACTCATCGAGCTATATGGGATCTCCGAGGGCTACGATAAGATATATCTTGCAGCGGCACTAGCTTGGGCAGGTGAACGAAAATCCATCGGGTTCTTGATCGACTGTCTGAAGGATCACCGGTGGAAAGTAAGGCAGAAAGTAACAGAATCATTGAGAGGTATCCCTTTCGATTCTCTGAATAAGACCGAGAGTGGTAGATTAAAAAGAGGACTGCTGGAACTTTTAAGAGATCCGGATAAATGGGTTCGAGTCGAGTCGATCAAAACACTACTGCTTCTGGCAGAAGAGATGGATGATGAAGATATATGGGCGGAGCTTTTTAGAAGAAAGGAGCAGGAAGTCGACGAGGACGTGGCACATTTTCTTGATGAAAGTTTACAGTGATCCCGATAGGTATATGCAAAAAAGTTAATACATTAAAATGCCTATCGATACCAGATGGATCAAAACACCGTGCTCACTTTGGTATTGTTACTCGGTTCTGCATTTATCCCTTCCTTGGTTTATCTTGTATGGGTGAGGAATACCGAACAACATGGGAAGATACCATGGGGTAAATTACTGGCACTATTCATCTGGGGAGCGATCTTTGCGGTGATCATGGCTATACTGTTATCTGTCATATTGATAGGGGTATTGTCCATGGAAGTCATTCAAGAGGAATACGTATTCCTTCAACGTCTTCAGGATCCCACCATCATGACACTCGTTATAGTAATAGTAGTAGCTCCTATAGTTGAAGAGTTCACCAAAGTCATGGGTGTTGTCTCGTTTAAAGACAGCATATTAGAGTTAGAAGATGGATTGGTGATGGGGGCAGCCTGTGGTTTGGGATTCGCGGCAACAGAGAACCTCCTGTACGGTGCTAGTGCATATATACAGTACGGGTTCGCTTCCTTCGCATCCATCCTATTGGTACGCAGTATAGCTAGTACACTTTTACACGGTAGCGCGAGTGCGGTGGCTGGATATGGCATCTCCAAAGGTTTGTTGTTGAAAAAACACTATGCAGTACCTTATTATTTATTGGCTGTATTCATGCACGGTGCATACAATTACCTAGCATCCATGGGATTGATATACGGTGGAGATATTCCATTGATAGCTTTGGTGGCGGCCATCTTCTTTTCACTGATCTCATTCAAGTTGGTCAGGGGAAAGATTAAAGAACTCGATAAAAAAGTGACCTATCGAAAGTAGTTGATTATTGATGAAGCGAAGAGGATTTCCTAAAAAAGGCATGGACCAAAGCGAACTGATGTCTCGAATCGAAGAGATCAGAAGCAAAGATACTGATTTTGCTGATGGGACCATATTCGGTTCCATGTGTACTTCACCTCTGGACATGGCAAAAAAAGTGCACGGTCTATTCCTAGAGACGAACTTAGGAAATCCCGGTTTGTACAGAGGTACGCTGGAACTCGAGAAGGAGATCCACAGTTCCGTCGCATCTCTACTCAATGCACCCGAGGGGTATGAGGCTTTGTCAGTCGGTGGTGCCACAGAGGGTAATATCCTTGCACTCTGGAGTTCTAGGGAAAAAACCGGTAAAAGAAAGGTTATCATACCAGAGAGTGCCCACTTCTCATTTAAGAAAGCCTGTAACCTCCTAGATATGGAACCAGTCATGATACCCTTGGATGATAAGTATCAACCCGATCTTTCTACAGTTGAAGAGGAGATAGATGATGATACCGCGGTGGTGGTGGCTATAGCCGGTACTACGGAATTGGGTCTTATAGATCCGATACATGATCTGGCGGATATATCCGGAGACGTCCATCTTCATGTAGACGCTGCTTTCGGAGGTTTTGCCATTCCATTTCTCAAAGAAGCTGGATACTCCCTTCCAGAGTTCGATCTTTCGATAGATGGTGTTGATTCTATCGTGCTAGATCCACATAAACTTGGTATGTCAACCATCCCTCTTGGTTTATACTATTCTAGAGAAGAACATCCTATCGCCATAGAATCACCCTATCTAACGGGTGCACATCAGAAGACCATCCCGGGGACCAGGGCCAGCGCATCGATCCCCGCTTTCTGGAGCGTTATGAACTATCTGGGATTTGAGGGGTATGTGAGCATCATGGAACGATGTATGAACAACACGAGAACGTTGTTGATGAAGGGTAAAGAGATAGGATTGGAACCAATCGTCGACCCAGTCTTAAATATAGTTTCATTCCATCACGAGGATCCTGTTAGAGTCGTTGAAACCATGGAAAGAAAAGGGCTGAGCATATCTCGCACCGTAAATCCCCCTGGTTTAAGGTTCGTTGTCATGCCTCACGTTACAGAAGAGTCGATCCTCAAGATGATACCTATCCTGGAGGATTCGATTTGATATTGTGTGGATATCGTTTTGATATGGATCGGGTGAACGAAGAACTTGAACAGATGGGAGCGAAAAAAGCACTTCTTCAGTTACCCGACGGTCTTAGGAATAAATCACATCATTTCAAAAATAAGATCCATTGTGATTTAGATATATGGGGCGGTAGCTGTTATGGTGCCTGCGATCTGCCTGCTTCAATAAGGGATGCAGATGCGTTGATCCACGTAGGTCACTCGGAGATACCTAATCTGGAACCTTCGTACCCCGTGATATATATGGAGGGAAGGAGCACGATAGATCTGGATCTACCCGATGATATTTACGAGGGATTGGAGGGTAAAGTAGTTGCATTATACTCAACAGTACAATACCTAGATCAGATATATGGATTAGAAGATGAATTTAGAAGGAGGGGGATAGAGGTGAAATATGGTGAGGGAGACGATCGCATCAAGTATCCTGGACAGATATTGGGATGTAATTTTTCCTGCAGAACCGATGCTGATGAGCACATCTACGTAGGTAGCGGAACGTTCCATCCCGTTGGACTTTCTTTGTCTTTAGGAGAAAGAGTTCATGTATTTGCCCCTGGGACCGGTGAACTCAAGAGTACGGAAGAACTGGTCGATGGACTGTTAAGACGAAGGTTCGCAGCTATAACTTTGGCGGAAGAGAAGGATAAAATTGCTATACTGGTCTCCGAGAAGCCAGGACAGGACAGGCGTGAACTCGTGGCCGAGATCGGAATGGAGTGCGACGTCGTATGTATGGAGGAGATAACTCCTGAAAGGGTCGATTCTCTTGGATACGATGTAGCCATAAACACCGCATGTCCAAGACTGGCATTAGATGATTCCATACGGTTTAAAACGATAATGCTAACTCCATGTGAATACAAGATAACTAAAAAAGAGGTGCCCTGGGACGGATGGCGAATGGACGAGATCCGGTGAGTTGATCAATCTGTGTTTTCAGCGTCTATTATATTGAACCTCTCTTTATAGGTAGTGATGACCATCATGCTTTTTATGTCCTCGATACCATCGAGGCTAGAAGATTTTTCCAGTAAAAAGTTCTTCATGTGGTCGTAGTCTTTGAATCGGGCTTTGAGTATTAAATCTACATCTCCGGTTACGAGGAAAACATCCTCTATGTTGTCAGATTCGGAGAGGGTTTCCGCTACATGGTCCACTTCTTTTGTATCTACCTTTATAGATATGATCGAGCTTACACCTCGACCTTCGTAGTAGCTAGATATTACTTCTTCATATTCTTCGTTTACTTTTTCTTCGCTCATCTTACCAACTCGAAGTGTGATTATCGGGAGGGATCGGCAAATAGATTCCTCCTAATCTGTATTACATCGTGTTTTCTATCTCCTCTTGTATATCCTCGTAGACCTGCTGTAACAGGTTCTCGAGTAGAGGATTTTCGTATTCTACGTACCTGCCAAGACCTGTTTGGACTTTAGCCAGGAACGATGAATTATCCTTTACTATTTCTATGGAACAGAGGGTTTCTTCCATCCAGACACCTCATTTGAAACGAAGTAATGCCATTTGGTATATAAAACTTTTGAAGGCTTTATTATTTATGTAGGCTTATTATGTATCTAAGGACCGTTTGTTCCACCAAAGTTTTATAGTAGTAGAATATAGTCCACCCAAATCACATAAAGGTGTTTCCAAATGGTAGAGTTTCAGGTGTCTATCGCGGATCCGAAAGAAGGAAGATCGTTCCAAACCTCAGTCGAGGGGCATCATGCCAACTCACTGATAGGGAAGAGCATAAACGATGAAGTAGATGGTATATTCGTCGGTCTGCCCGGCTACAAACTAAAGATAACAGGTGGAAGCGATTCCGAAGGATTCCCTATGAAGAAAGGTATGCCCATACCGGGACGTAAGAAGATCATCGGTAAGAAAGGAGTAGGTTTTAAATCCAATCCGAAAGAGGTAAAATTGAAAAAGATGGTCAGAGGGAGCAGGATATCCGCAGATATTTCGCAGATCAATATGAAGGTTATCGAGCACGGTCCTAAGAAGGTATCAGAACTACTTCAAGAGCAGGGAGATGACTGATGAAAGTTCCCAAACAGCCCGAAGTAAATATCGGATTGGTCGGTCATGTCGATCACGGTAAAACCACTTTGACCGAGGCTCTGAGCGGTGAGTGGACTGACCGTCATTCAGAAGAAACCAAAAGAGGTATAAGCATAAGGCTTGGCTATGCCGACACAGCATTCTATAAGTGCCCCTCTTGTGAAGGAACTGAATCCTATACCCCCATACCAGAATGTCGTAAATGCGGTGGTGAAGCGGTATTCCTGAGAGCGGTGTCCTTTGTAGATTCACCGGGACACGAAACTCTCATGGCGACCATGCTTTCCGGGGCATCCATGATGGATGGAGCGGTACTTGTTATCGCTGCCAATGAAGAATGTCCACAACCACAAACACAGGAACATCTGATGGGGCTTGACATCTCTGATGTAAGGAACGTTATCATCGTACAGAATAAAGTCGATCTGGTCACATCCGATGTTGCCAGAGAGAACTACGAGCAGATCATTGAATTCACTAAAGGAACCGTTGCGGAAGGAGCGCCGATCATACCTGTGTCAGCACATCATGACGTCAACATAGACATATTGATAGAAGCGATCGAAGAACACATCCCCACACCAGAGCGGGATGAAAAGGCATCTCCGATGCTATCCATAGCGCGTTCATTTGATATCAACCAACCCGGTACACCCATACCTAAACTGAATGGTGGAGTCGTCGGTGGTAGTCTTTCACGAGGTGTTTTAGAAGTCGGCGATGAGATAGAGATCGTACCCGGTTTCAAAAACGAATCGGTTGGAGAACCCCGATGGGATAGGATAATCACCGAGGTCCGTTCACTTACCAGTGGCTCTATATCTCTCGATAAAGCAGAACCCGGAGGCTTGGTCGGCGTAGGGACCGGTTTAGACCCGTCCCTGACCAAATCGGATTCTCTCGTAGGACACCTTTTAGGCTATCCAGGAGAGTTACCGCCGATAAAAGAAGACTTTGTCATGCAGGTCAATTTACTGGATAAAGTGGTCGGCGTTGATCGAGACATCAAGGTAGAGGAGATAAAAACTCGTGAACCATTGATGCTAACAGTCGGTACGGCGACGACCGTTGGAGTGGTAACATCCGCAAGGGGTGATGAAGCCGCTGTAAAGCTGAAAAGGGCGGTTTGCGCAGATCCCGGTCAAAGGATAGCTATCAGCAGAAGGATTAAAGGAAAGTGGCATCTGATCGGATACGGGACTATCGAGTAAAAGTTATTAAAAATATTAGAATGGTCTGCCAATCCAAGAGGGTTTTTTAAATGGGTTAAACCATTTAAGGAAAGAATATTTATTACTCAAAATGAAACCATCCAACTTGTTCGGCGAGGTCCTTATCTACTTTCAATCTTGACAGCAGCAATTGTCCCACGAATGGTAAGAACAGGAGCCCGGTTAATAGTATCATAGTCGGCGAGAACGCGGATGCCCAATCAAAGAAGTCGATGAACAACGATGCTACCGGACCGGGGTTTTGAAATTCAGACATCATATCGTTGATGACATCTTGACCGGTAAGGCCCGAAAGCAGTAAAAAAAACCCATCATAAACGACACACCACCTTTGATAAAAGACGTATCCTTCGCCCTCTTGTAACGCTCGACCATAGTTTTACTTTTGATCGCACCTAGATCTGCGAAGAGGTTGAGGGGTGCCAAAGGAGACAGGTATGTAAACAACCAGTACATCGTACGGGATATCTTCTTCTTTGCCAGCGATGCTTTGTTTTTGATGTAAGACTCCTTCAGATGGTGTGGAAGTTTGTTGGGGGAACACAGAGATCTAACGACCATCTTTGTCTTAATGTAGCCGTTGTACAAAGAAACCGGAGGTTCACACAACTGGTTCATGGAAGATAGGTATGATAGATGCTCGTTTTTGGTTATGTTTTGACCGAGGAAGGGTACTTCCTCGTATTGAACTCTACGATCTATTTTGATATCTTTCATTGCGGTTTGAAACCACTCAAAATTAGGATGGCTGAACGAAAACGATTCTGAATCTTGTACTAGATGTAGTAGAACTCCCAGGCTGAACTGGTCTATTACACCGGATTCTAATTTTTTCTTTCTGAGATTGATCAATAGCTTCTTGATACGGGATTTAGTTTTTGCGTGGTGTGGATAACCTACATCGACTCCCAGCACCTGACCGCCTTGCTGACCTACTCTGTCGGGATATATAACTCCGTTTATCAGATCTGACGTGTATCGTATATTGTAAGAAAACATAGCTTTCTTACTGAGGTCTATATGGTTGGTCCACTTCATATCAAACTCATCCTATTGTTGAAGTTGAACTGTTAATTTTGGTGGATAAATCCATCATACAATTCCTCTTTCTTAATACTAATGCAATCACAGGTCAATTAAGTCACCAAATAGATCGTGGTCGTTGTGACCTTTATATGAATTACTGTTAGAGTCGCTGCAAAAGACGATTATCAGCACGGGAAGTATCAGAATAATTATCATTATTTTCAAAACTATCACCAATGCACGGTTAGGTGGTTCGCCAGCTCTCAATCTAAAAGCAACATGGATGATAGGTCCAGTCCAAACAGATGTCATCCCCATAACGATAATAAACAAAGGCCAAAATCCACGCCATGTTTGAACATCCATAAAATCCATCCCAAATATTAATGAGAACTGAGGTAGCGAAAGGACGAAGGTCAACAGGAACCATATCATAAAAACAACTCTCGTCGATGTTGATTTCTTCGGAGAAGGGTATGGACGCTTGTCTCTAAGATAAGTAAGATCTCTTGAATACGGGTTTTGAAGCCTAGGAATATTGTTTATAACGTCTGATAAATCTACCGTGTTACCCCCTCCTAAAATTCCTGACAAATATCGTTCTAAATTTCTTCTTACTGTTCAAACACCTAGTTAAATTAGTTTTGTCTCTTCCTAACTCTAAGCTATACCGCTTTGCTCGATTATTGTAATGTCTATACTCAAAGCATATCTGGTGAATATTCATATTAATATCTATTTCCACTTCATTGATCACCTCATTTTTCTACGCTATCTACTATTACTTATATTACTTCTTCGGTATGACGAAATTTTCAGTTCTTGTTTTATTGTAGATTTCTGATTGATGATCGGTGCCCATCACCATATTATTTCTAAGTAATATATTTACTCACATACTATTTAATATTATCTAAACTCAATGGGAATTAAATCTTAGATTTATCCCATGTAATTATCAAAAATATTGGTGGTGCTATTCAGAACCTTTGTTTCGAATTTATCCTTATTATTCAATAATCGTCTGCCATGATTTAATATTGACAAACAACTTCTGAACATATTATACTTACATCTCTGAATGCTAGAGATAAAGTATAAGAATGAGAAAGTGAGCAACTGACAGCGGACCAAAGTCCGAAAGTAGGCTTCAAACAGTTCGGTTTACCTTTCTCCCCGTAGGGAGCGAGGCTCCGAACCTAACCCATCGGTCTAGGGGTCCGCAAGGGACCTAGGCTTCCCATGGGCTCGCGCACCATAGTACAACAGAGTACGCGGGTAGGCTTAACTTCTGGGTTCGGGATGGGACCAGGTGTTACCCTACCGCTTTGGCCGTCATGTTGCTCATTAGAACTCTTAACATGACCCTATATTTATAACTTTTCATAGACACAGGCCGGATGACCATCGAAATAGTTTAATCCAACAAAAAAATTCAGGTTATATGATATGTGGTATCGACGAAGCAGGGAGGGGACCCGTCATCGGCCCGATGGTTGTAGCGGGGGTACTCGTTGAAGATAACCATCTGTTGGAGAAGATCGGTGTGAAAGATTCTAAAAAGCTCACACCTATGAAAAGGGAGGGGTTGTACAAGGAGATCGTTGATAAGACTGAATACAAGTGCATACAATTACCAGCACATCGTATCGACGAATTGATGAAGTCTCAGAGCTTGAACCAGATAGAAGTCACACTTTTTGCTGAGATCATCGACGAACTCTGCCCAAAACACAGTACAGTCTATGTTGATGCAGCATCAGTGGATGAAGATAGGTTTGGAAGAGACATCCTCAGAGAAATATCGTGTACCGTGAAGATGATCTCTAAACACGGTGCCGACGACATATATCCTGCAGTATCTGCAGCGAGCATAATCGCAAAGGTCGAACGTGATATGGAGATCAAGAGGATCGCCGAGGAAATGAACCAAGACATCGGAAGTGGGTACCCCTCTGATAAAAACACAATGGATTTTTTGACGAATTGGGTCAATAAACACGGTGAACTACCGGACCATACACGTCATGCTTGGAAAACATCTCAAAAAATACTCGACATGAATAAAACGAAAAAACTGGATGATTTCTGATAAAGCTTATAAATACCAACCTACTATCGGAGCTAAGAGTTGTTCAATATGGCTGACAAAGATGAAGTAAAAAGTATGCTTGAAGAACTTATCGAAACCTTCGAAGAAAAGATCGAAAATAATGATAAATTGAAGGATCGACTCCAAGAGTTTGAAAGAAACATCGCTATCAATTTCGAAGATGACGGTGATTATTCGTTCCATTTATCGGATGGTGAGATCAGCGATTTAAAGGAAGGAAAGACAAAAAGAGCCGACATAACGATCACAACAGACAGTGAAACCTTACATGCTCTCATGTCCGGAGATATGAAGGCCATGGAAGCTTATGCCAGGAAAAAGGTTAGGGTCGATGCTCCTTTCTTGGACCTACTAAAGATAAAAGATATGTTCTAACTGTACCTGTTGACTTCCTGATCTGGAAGCTTCATGAACTCTCTCAATAGACATGTGGCATAGCTACCCTTCTGTAAAAAGAACGATAGACACAATCCACTGCCGTTCATTCGCCAATCAAAATCTTCGATGGGGGCTAGTATTGGACGCCTTGTTCCTCTTGAAGACAACTTTCTCATCTGTGGTACCACAAAATCTTCTCTGGTCAAACCCTCTTCAGCCACCACCCTTCTTTCGATCTCACCCATCTCACCTTTACTGAATTCTGTTTTTAATCCGAAAAGTGGGGCGCTTACGTAAGCTTTCCCCCCTCTAACCATGCTTGAACTCCGGGATAGATTCCTTTTCTCGATGGTTATCGGATTTGAAAGTTCGGGGGATCCATCCCTGTTCGCTGGAAGGACGACGTCGCCCTCTACTACATCGTTGAGCGGCAGTCCTTCTTTCATCCTCTCACTAAGTATCCTATTGAATATATAAGACTGATAGGCGTGGACGAACATCTTTAGAAGATTGTCAGGCAGCGCATCTATAGCTGATATGTAGTCTTCACCGTTGTTTACTAATTCCTGGATCACAGCCCTTTCGAAGGTGAGTATATGTGGATAATCTTTCAGCGCCTGTTTATAATCCCAAGTCTCTTCTAGACTCCTTCTCACTTGGTAACATTCATTCTGTTCTCCTTCAATTGGGTTAGCGACATAGGTTTTTACAGCCGTTTCAAAGTCTCCCTGTATGATGTGTTTCCCCACTATATGAGTGATCGGACGGACCGTGCCAAAGCGCTGTACACCGAACCAATTGGGGAATCCCCTGTCATCCCGTATCTTCTGACCGATACGATCAGATATCTTCTCGGCCTCATCTAGATCCACATCTAGATCCCTGATGATTATCTCAAATCTGTTACCTCTGTGAGCTCCTATGTATAAAGAACGATATCCTTCTCGAAGGTCGCTCAACTCCACATCTTTGATCTTGACTTCACTGAGTACTTCCATACCCGTTTCAAAAGACATCCACTGTTCAGTAACCGCTCTTTTATCTTTGGTCCCAGCAAACCGGATCCTACGTCTACTCATCCTGAGTTCTTTGGATAATCTGCGTACGAGTCTATTGGTCTCCCAATTACGGGACCAGACCTTTGCTAGAACGTAATCCCCTTCGCCTTCCCATCCGTGGATATCGATCTCTTCCTGGACCTTGAAATCCTCTGGGTACTGTTTTAACCTACCACCTATTCCTTTGCCCTGAACAAGATAGAGTTCGATACCTACCTTACTTTCCATCAGCCTTTCACCGTTTTACTCCTCATCTTCGAACAGGGCGGCATACACTTTGGAGAACTGTCCTTGTAGGTCAGTTGCGGTCTCGGTCAGCACATCTCGGGGATCCGAATCCCCCTTGCACTTTATGAATAAAACGGGATCATCCAGTTCCTGATGTTCCACCGAGAAATTCGCTTCCGTGACCCGCTCATCTGACAGAAGGTTCTCGACCACAGGGTACATAACACTCGCATCAGCGTCAAGGATCTTTATCCTCATACTGTTTTCGGTACTTTCCAACACTTCGAATTCCATGTTATCACCAAAAGGAAGGTATGGTATGATTACTTAAATATATTGGTCGGAGAGCGTGTTTTCCGTGAAATGTGCAAAAATTATAAATACATGTCAAAGGTATATGTCTGCTGTAGTTAAGCAATAAAGGTTTATATGTAGTAAAGTTTTAAACTTGGAGGAAAAATGTCCGAGGAGGAGTTAAAACGGAAAGCCCGGGTTCTTGGGAAGGATCTCTCTATAAAGATATTGAAATATCTCAACTCTGTTGAATGGGTGAAGGCAAGCGATATATCCTATGAGTACGGTCACCATATCGCCACAGCATCTAGATATCTTGAGGACCTATACAGGATAGGATTAGTGGATAAAAGAGAGGGATGGGGGAAGACACGTAAAGTGAAAGAATACCGTTTAAAAGAAACAAAGATAACCTTCTCCATGGATATCGGGGGCTCCTCAGAAAAAACAGATGCTGATAAGTTGATTGATTTCTACAGAAGGCTTTACAATTCACTCTTAGAAGTATCAGATCTTATTCCAGACATTGAAGATGAAACATTGGATGAAACACTTGGATACGAACAATATACAGATAAGACACTGGATGAGCTAAAACGATCCATCTCGGATCTGCTACAGATCTACGAACAAGAGATCGGATCTAGATGCACATCGATCATACTCGGTCAGTCCTTCAAACACGTGCTCGAAGGCATGAATTTAGAGATAGAAGATCAGGAACTTCTGAAGATATTACCAGAAAAATATATCGATCTCATCGAGGTGAAGAAGAAATGAAGAGGGTAAAAACAGGTATCAAAGGGATAGACGACATGAGTCAGGGTGGTTTCCCCGATAGAACCGTCAGCTTGATAAGGGGACCCACAGGGAGTGCTAAAAGTCTGTTCGGACTCCAGTTCATAGAAAAAGGCGTCAGATCCGGTGAAAAGGGACTTTTCCTCTCCATAGAGGAAGGGCGTGAAAACATGCGTAGAGCTGTGGAGTCCTTCGACCTTGATTGGAAGATATATGAAAACGGACATGCCTACATGATCGATTATGGAGAGATAAGGAGAGGAGAGGGAGAAGATATGTTGATCCATTTTACAGACATACAAGAATTTTTGGATAACTTTCTGGATAATGAAAACATAAAACGATTAGTGATAGACTCCATAAGCGCCATCTCACTTTACTATTCTTCTCCTGAGAAACTTAGAAAGAATCTATTCGAATTCTGCCGATTCTTGAAGGATAAAGATGTAGTTACGGTACTTATAAGTGAAAACGAGAAACCAGGTAGTGGCCTGGAAGGGTTCGTAACGGATTCCGTGTTAAATCTGGGATATGAAAATTTCAACGGTGAATTTAGAAGAACGATCAAGATAACGAAGATGAGGTTTACCAAACATGATCCATACAAACATCCATTCTTGATAATGAACGAAGGTATAGACGTGTCTTTAGATGAGATAATCCGGTGAAGAGGTAATGGAGAAAAAGAAAGATGGTATAGGAAGTTTCATTGGGGATATCGTTCCCGGCACATCTCTGTTGATACAGGGTCCACCATCTAAGGTCAAAGAACATATGGGTCTTGAACTCACAGCGGAAGTATTGGAGGAAGGCGGTATAGCCCTTATCGTACTCTCCCGTACTTCACCCTCAAAATACATAGATAATCTTGAAAAAGTGGGAGTCGATGTTGGTGATGCCCTATCCTCCAGCCGGCTGGTCTTCGTAGATTGGTACTCTTGGAACACCGAAAGGATCATCGGTATAAAACAGGAAGAAGGTGTGATCCGGTCGAGCAGTGATATCCTCAATCTCAGTATAAGCTTGAATAAGGCTGTACGGTCATTGAGTTTAGACAAACCTAGGATCGCCATCATGGACTTCATCGATAACGGTATAAACCTTTTCGGGTGGGAATCGGTATCTGGGTACGTAGGACGTATGTCGGAGAAATTGAAAGATAACGGGTTTTCTGTTTTCAATTTCGTAGAATCCAACCTATCAGAAGACATCGATCTGGCTCTTCGATCGACATCGGACGCTCTGATAAAGGTAGAGAAGGATGATGAGTTCACACTTGTAAGTGTAGAATCACTGAGTATAGATTATGAAGATATCGAACCAGTGCCTGCGGTTGTAGAAAGCAACAGGATAAGAATCATCCCGGGAATATTCTCAACAGATGGATTGAGAGATACTTTCACGTCGTTAGAAAATCTGCCAGTATCTGGTAAAAATAACGGAAGGATCAATGGTAGATCAAGAGGACGGGTCAATGGGAGGATCAATGGTCGTGTGAACGGTAGGGTCAACGGTCGTGTGAACGGTAGAGTCAACGGTCGTGTGAACGGTAAGACGAATGGCAAAATGAACGGTAAGGTAAACGGCCTTGATGAGATGGATGATATAGATTTCTCATTCGATAATGGATCTAATGAAGTTGCTAGCCTGGAGGCAGAAGACGGTCTTATAAATGGTCTAGGGGGTATAGGAGGCGGGACGACAGAGTCCATAGATGAGATGGATGAGTTCAGCCTTCCCGCTGAAGATGGTCTCGTTAACGGTCTATTGGGCATGAATCTCATCGGCGGTTCAGGTGGTGACGATGTAAAAGATACTTTGATACTGGAGAGACCCGATTTCGAAAGAGATATCCCGCGTAGAAGGGTGGATAAGGTCGATTGGTTCAAGAAGGGTGCGGGCACTGTGATGATAATGATAATCTTACTTTTCATCCCCATAATATTCAACGTACTTTATGTTACCATAGAAGATAGGATCGATATCGATGGAGATTTCGATGATTGGGTGGGCATCCGAGCGTACTACGAGCCGCCGATCGAGAGATTCGACGAACCCAGTATGGAGATCGATGAATATAAGCTCCACGTGGAACGTGGATTCCTATATCTCTATGTGGATGTGAACGGCACTTTGTTCGATAGTATGGATGAAGTGTATTCCCTGCGTGCGTTCATCGATATAGATGAGGAG